>JACKZZ010018835.1_pt1 | contig 40152 bp, 35 predicted proteins | sample 8027871 | NCBI WGS metagenome assembly JACKZZ01 (sample SAMN15724774, study PRJNA655200) | protist metagenome | isolation source: fluorescence activated cell sorting (FACS) single amplified genomes of... | place: USA: West Boothbay Harbor, Gulf of Maine | collected 2000-07-19
GTGGATGTGGAGGTAGTACTTGTATTTGTAGTGGTAATGCTAACGTTTGTATTACTACCTGTAGTGGTGATACCAATGGTTGTTTCTGCAAATGGAATTGTGTTGCTGCGGTAAACAATCTCCAAGCTAATAGCACCTTTCAGATGCCAGGTTGTCAATCTGATAAGTGTGGTCCTGAAAATTGTAGTGGTTGGAATTTTTGTTGGGATAGTGGTAATGATAGTATGTGTATTGACTTCTTATATGATTGTCAGAGAACATGGGCGTATACTCCTAGTGTCCTAACCACATACAATGGTACAGCATACGGTATACCATCAATGTTCCCAATGATGCAAGTATCGCAAAACAACTTAACCAACGCCCAAACTTATACCTGCCCAGCACCAGTATTTGGATATGAAGATTGTAGTTGCGCTATGACTTATTGGCAACAAGGTACAAGTTGTTTTGGATGTAATTTCACTGGGTGTAATAATAGACAAATTCCAGGATCAGGCGGAGCCGCTGGTACAGTTGGTGGCGGTTGTAATTCTTGTGGTGGAGACAGTGGTCGAATGGGTATGATCTGTGTTAGTTGGGTTTGCTCTTAAATTTAATAAAAATATCTTGACAATTAATCTAGATTAGCTATAATGTAACTATGCGGTATTTTCTATCTACCGTTTACATTATAATGAAAGAAATACATGAAAAAATCATTTTTTATTAACGGCGGCGCCGGTAGAGTTCTTTGTAGTATTCCTGGTTTAGAATACTACAAAGATAATGTTGCAGACGATGTTGTAATTGTTGCTGAAGCTTGGCAAGAATTATTTTATAGTAGCAAAAAATTACGTAATAATATTTGGCCAGCAAATAGCAAAGGATTATGGGATAAACTAAAACAAACTGAACTTATCAGTCCCGAGCCCTATAGATTGAATGCATATTTTACTCAAAAAGTAAATCTAATTCAAGCATTTGATATACTTATTAATGACCTTGATGATATTCCTGAATCGAAATCATTTAACTTAGAAATTAATAAAGCTGATCAAGTATATGGGCATAATATGATTGCGCAACTTAAACAGCAAACTGGAAAAGAAAAAGCTATAGTATTCCAACCACTAGGATCTGGCGCAAAACGTGATGGTAATTTCTTATATGATAGTAGTGGTCGTAGTTTTGAAGTTAGAGATATTACACGTATTGTTGATGAATTGTCAAAAAATTACGCTGTTATATTAATGACAAATTTAGAAATACCCACAGAAAAACAAATGGGTGCTGTTATGCCAAATGATACAAATTTGTTACAATGGATGGGTATTGTTAATGCATGTGATTATTTCTTAGGATGTGATAGCATGGGACAACATTATGCAAACGCATTAGGAAAACCAGCTACGGTAGTAATAGGGGCAACATATCCTGAAAATATTTCATACCCTGGAAATAAAGATTTTACAATTATTGATAATGGCAAAGAAACTAGAGAATATCAACCATTTAGAGTAACGCATGATTTTGCTATAGAACGTGATAGCGAAGATCTTATGATTTTTGATGATAATGTTATGAAACAAATAATTGATAGCATAGAAGAAAAACTAGGAAAACCAAAATCTAAAGATGCAACTAAATCTAAAAATAAAATAGATAATTTGCCACTAATGCTACAGACTAAGAAAAAATAATGGAGTTAACACAAATATGAAAAAATTAAATAGAGTTAATAATACTGGGTACATTTTAGGTATTAGTAGAGGTCATAACGCAGGCGTATGTCTACTAAAGGATGGTGAAGTAGTATTTTCAGTTGAAGAAGAGCGTCTTAGCAGAGCAAAATATGACGGCTCGCCGCTTGCTGGAATGGTTAAAGTTCTTGATTATACTGATAAAATTGATTATATGTTCGTATCACATACAACAACACTTGGTGCCGCCGGAGACTTGTGTATTGAGTATATGAGTGATGATATTTACTCTGGAATGGCACGTAAACTTGGACTTATTGATTTTCATATACCAACCCCAGAAGAACCTCTAAGTCCACAAGTAATTGATTTAGCAAGTCAACACCACAAAGTTCATGCAGCTTGTGCTTTTTATAGAAGTGGATTTGACGAAGCTGTGGCAGTTGTTGTAGATGGTGCAGGATCAGCTGCAAATGTAAGGTGCAGTTTACCCTTCCAACCAGATGAATCCATTGTTGCTTGGGAAGTTGAAAGTATTATTGGTGTTAAATATCCAGCAGAATTTAAAACTTATTATAAACATTTTGGTACAAGAGAACCTATGCCACATCAGATAGAATACCAATGTCCTAGTGATAGTATAAGTGAAGATGGAAAACACATAGCAGTATTATCTCCAAATGCTGGCATTGTTAAAGCATATGAAGCAGCTACTATCTATAATGGATTTCAAGCAATTGAAGCTGGTAAGACTATGGGATTATTTCCCTATGGCAAACCTAATGACAATATACCTTCTATCTTTTCTACAGATACTACTATTCCAACTGTAAATAGAAATTTAATTATTCCAACCTATCCTAATGCTGCATATGTAAATTATCCAGCTTATTCAGAGCTTGCATTTACCCCAGGGGAACATGAAAAATATCCAGATCTACAAAACCGAAAAGACTTATCATATGCTATACAAACAGAAACACAAGAACAAGTTTTAAATTTAATTAAAAGTGCAGTAGAATTTTCTGGACAAAAGAACGTTGTTCTTAGTGGTGGATATGGACTAAACTGTGTTGCAAATTATCACTATTTGGATAAATTGAGTGAAGAAGGTATTAATTTATATGTAGAGCCATGCAGTAATGATGGTGGTACTGCGATTGGCGCAGCACTTTGGGGGTATTATGAAATGTCTCGATCAGAAGAGAAACATAACCCAGAGATTTATTTGGGACCAAAATATGATTATACTCAACAATATATTGAAACATTAGCAGAAAAATATGATTGTACAACTAGTGATGCTACACATGATGACATAGTGGAACTTATAACTAGTAAAAATATTGTATCATTGTTTCAAGGACGTAGTGAAAATGGACCACGTGCATTAGGTAACAGAAGTTTAATGTATGATCCCACAGATCCAGATGGAAAAGATTTTGTAAACAGTGTAAAACACAGAGAATATTTCCGTCCATTTGCAGGTAGTATCTTAGAAGAAGACGTGCATGAATGGTTTGATTTGCGTGGTATGGAAAGTTCTCCAACTATGATGTATGCTGTAAATTGTCAGCCCGGTATTGAAGAAAAGATTCCAGCTATTATTCACATAGATGGCACTTGTCGTATTCAAACAGTTAACAGGGATCAAAATCCGCATTACTATGATATTATTAAAGCGTTTAAAGAAAAAACAGGGTGTCCTATTATCTTTAACACTAGTTTCAATCTAGGTGGAGAACCATTAGTTGAAACATTAGAAGATGCATTGAAAACTGTATCTAATAGTGATGTTGAGTACTTGTATTTGCCAGAGTTTGGAAAATTAATCTTTAAAGGAAATTGGACACCAGTCTAAATGTCAATAACACTAGATCAACTAAAGATAATACAATTATCTAACAATATTATACACGATATAGTAGGCAATTTTATGAATAGTACTGTGGGGTTATAAATGAGCAATAATTTTTGGTCATCCTTTTATAATACAAAATGGGCAATCGAAACCACATATCCACAGTGGCAAACCACACTAGAAAATTGGAATCAAGCAACTAGGTCTGTTGAAGCGGACCTAGTTGCTAGTAATGTTGCACAGCAAACCTATTTTGAAGATGATGAAGGTATAGAACTAACTAATGATATTAGAGATTATGTAAACACCCATTTATCTACACATAGTGCTCCATTTAAATTAGGAGAAAGATTGCGAGCTTGGAATATTGAATATATGGAGAATGGTTGGCAAGCAATACATAACCATGGTCCGGCAGGCAAGTCGGTGTCAGTAGTTCTGTGTGTAGAGGGCGAAGTCGGATCAGGAATATTTTATTTTATACTGCCAGAACCAGACGGATCTATAAATGTTAAAACAATTGAACAATTGCCTGGAACACTAATTGTCTTAGACGGTGATGTTTGGCATGGTGCGTATCCATGCACTACAAATAAGAAGGTATTTGTGTTTGACTTTGAACTCGACAACCTCAGTTAATATAGGGAATTATACTGTATTCAGCAGCGATGATACTGATGGATATGGATACTTAACAGTACAGGATGCAAATAGTTGCTTTCATCATTTTTCGCAAGGACGACAATTTTATAATGCGTTAGAATGGTGCTGTGGACCAGGCTACTTTGGATTAGCTGCATTACAAACTGGATTAACAACACACATTAGTTTTAGTGATATCAGTAGAGATGCACAACAAGTAATAACAAAAACAATTAAACAAAATAACTTACCTTGCAAATTTTATCTGTCTGATAATTTTAAACGCATACCTAAGCAAAAGTTTGATCTTATAATAGCAAATCCTCCTCATTTTAATTTTACTGTGCCACCCTGGCGAGATGACTTGACAGTAGCTGAACATGAACCGAGAAAAATGCAGGATTTAGATTGGAAAATACATCAAGACTTTTTTGATACCGTCAATGATTATTTAACAGATGATGGTAAAATAATGCTTATGGAAAATGTAACAGGAAGCAATCCAGACACATTTAGTGATATGTTAGCAAATAATAATCTACATATAACTAATTTTAGTAACAGTATAGAACACAAAGATACTGTATACTATATTGAGATATCTAAATATGCCAGTTGACTTTGAAGAATTCAAAAGTTTATTCGATGATACTTGGGATATGGCATATCTTTCACGTGAAGATACGTTTCAAGCTAGTAGTTCACCAGTAAAAGGCAAGTACCATATATTTGGCAGAGACTTCACAAACGGTATTCATTTTCCTGATATTACACATGGCATTGTTATGTGCAAATTTGGAGAAAGTTGGGACTATAGTTTTTACGACGAAATTATAAACACAATTAAAAAAAGCAAAATTATGAGTTGGTACCCAATGTATACAAACTATAAAGAAGCGGCTATACTAAGCGGACTTGGAGTAAGGGCAAGAAATACATTAGTATACAGTTACAAATTTGGTTTTGATTGTCATTTTGCAATGGTAGGGTTCAAAACAGAAATTACAAATATACCTGATAAGGGTAAAAAAATTCAATACAATATGTGGAAGAAATGTACAGATTGTTATGATTGTATAAATGCTTGCCCAGCTAGTGCTATTCACTTTAATGAAAAGAATGGTAAAGCATGGATAGATGGTGGTGCATGTGAAAATTTTATTTTCTTTGGCACTACTCCAGAAGGCAAATACGACAGCAAGAAGATACCAAGTGTAATAAGTTACTGGCATAAAAATTGCCATCCTGAAGTTGATCAAAAAGTTGTGGACAGTGTAAAGACTGTTGGTCATATGCACAAAGTAAATAACATGCAATGGGATGCAAATGGATATGCATATGACGGAAACAACACTACAAAAGATGGTGTAAACATTAGATTACCGCATTGTAGAGAATGTACTGCACAACCTAGATGTAGCAAATATGAAGGAAAGTTTCCTTATGATTCTATCGTGTAATTAAATTGAGATATCTAAATTGTAGTCCAAACAATCTTGCTTACAAGTAAATAAATTTTTCTTAAATTCAGTGCTAAGATCTATTAGTTCATTAGTATTGAAAAATCTAGTAATTTTATCTGACAATACATCGTGATTGCATTCACTTAAATGACTTAGTCTCCTATCCCAACCTTCCCATGTTGCAAATAATTTTCTATCATAACCATCAATAAACTCGCCTTCATCAGCTTTTACCAATGGTATGTCATTTGAAGTATGATGCAATGTTGTAGCATCAAATCCTGGTATTAAACAATATTGGTAAGGTTCTAATACTGAGCGTATCCATGTTAAAAATTGTTCGTAATAAATTTTACTTAAAAACTCATGCTGTTCATTAAATTCTTGCTTGTAAAGGTCAATTGCACGATAAGAATCTCGCGGCATATGTTCATGTAAGTTAACAATATATAAATTGGATAACGTTGGTTTATCTTTAATAAACCAGCGTCTATGCATACCAGTTGTAACAATAACAATAAAATCATCCTTATTAATATTATTAATGTTTTGCATTATCTGATGTGAAATCCATTCATTACTTACCCCTGGTAATGCAGCACCAGACAATCCTGACACCCCAAGTTTTTTTCCAAGCTGATAAACCCAATGCCACTCTGGATAATGCTCTGTATCATAACATCTATTCACTGGAGAAACAAAACTATCCCCAAACGTCCATAGCTTACTCATGTTTGACTATCACCTTTGATAATTCGATAGTTGTCTTCTACGCTATCTGGAGTACTAACTTCAATAATAATACTATTATCTTGCATTGCAATTAACTGATGCGGTAATAGTGGTTCGTTACGCCATGTTTCTCCCTTTGTTAAAACATGTGTTTCCATTTCAGCAGTATCAGTATCTATAATATGTAGCGTAAAACTACCATTAAGTACATACCAACTTTCGTCTTTTTCTTTATGAAAATGCATACTAAACTTAGCACCCTTTTTGTCAAAGAACATTATTTTGCCACAGTATTTGTCATTAGTGGCAAAAATTAATTCTCGACCCCATCCTTTATCTTGCTGGCCTTTAAGTTGTGTCATTATTAATCCTTTGTATTGTATTTGTTGTGCTATAATCATCCACAGTTGGTAGTATCACAATTTTTGCAAGTTGGTTACCTACAACTGTGTCTACTGTATAGTCGCCGCCTTTGGTAATTATGTCTGGCTGTACACGTTGTATTAATTCCAGTGGCGTATCCTCGTCAAACAGTATTACTTCATCAACAAAGTCTAAACTTTCCAGCAGAACTTTTCTGTCACTTTCATTATTAACAGGTCTAGATTCACCTTTAAGACGACGAACACTTTGATCTGTATTAACCCCTACTACTAGCCAGTCTCCCAATTGTTTACTAGCCTTGAGCATTTCAATATGTCCTCGATGTACAATGTCAAAGCAACCATTGGTAAACACTTTAGTACGTTCTACATCCTGTTTAGTTAAAACATATGTACCAGTGTGCTTAACACTTTGTGTACTTGCACTAACAGCTATCTCTAAACATTTTTTATGACTGTAACCTTTAGTAAGTGCATACACAAACGCAGCTAGAAAACAATCTCCAGCGCCAGTAACATCTGATACTTCGACTTGTTCTACAGGAATAGTATATTCGATATTTTCTATTGTAGCACTCACGCTGTGACCTGCGTCTGTGGTGATAATATTACCCTGCCATTCGTCAAATTCAAACTTAGTATATTCGCTGTTGTTAGGCTTTACTAACCAAGCGCCTTCATAGTCGTGTGCATATCGTTTTGGATCTACAATTACTTTAGGACCTTGGCTGTTTATATGTGCAATAATTTGTTTTGCATTGTCTAATACACCTTTGTCGTAATCACTTAGTATAACATAATCCCATTGAGAGAAGTCACTACGCAATACATTTGCTAATACTGCATTTGAATCTGCATCTTTATCATCATCTATACGTGTAATATAATGCCCGTCACATATTATTCTAGTCTTAACACTACGTGGCTGTTCTGTTTGAAGTAGTGTTGCATCTACGCCTAGACTTTTTAGGTTTTCATACACAAGTCCTGCACCGCCTAGTGATTCTTTTTCTTCTTGAAAAGTCACAACAGGCACAGGTGCTTCTGGACTAATTCTTGTACTAGTACCATAGATATATTTGTCGACGATTACATCGCCAAACACTAATACTTTCATAAATTATCCTCGATATATTCTTCTGGTGTTAAAAACTGATATGGTACTCGTAAATCCTCCCAAATATAATCTAGCAAATGTCCTAGTTTTTCATTATCACTACATGTATACATTTGATATATATTTTTAAGGCTGTCTGGCATTTCGATATATTCTATTTCTGCATTATACTTATTAGCCAATAACTCTCCCCATTGCTGAAAACTAAACACTTTCCCAGTTCCTAAATTACTAATAAAGTTATTATCTGTGCGTTCATGCACATCATACATTATACTCACTACATCGTCAATACAGATGAAGTCGCGAAATACATCTTTACTATTAGTAAATAGTTTAATAACTCCTGTAGTTTTTGCTTGATGTGTAAAGTTAGTGTATGGACTAGCTTGTTGAACTTTAATTTTATGTGATTCTCTGTCACCATAAACATTAAAGAATCTCCAACTCTGACGCTTTCCTTTTTGTGAGGAACGGATCATATTATCACACATCATTTTAGTAGCAGCATACATATTTTTAGGTGATTCATTATTAGGATGCTCTGAAGTATCAGTATTGTCTCCATACACACTAGCACTACTAGCAAAAACTACATCATTAAATTTACTCAATAGCTTTCTAGTATATACCACATTGGAATTGTAAATGCTTTCCCAGTCGTCACTGCTAGTTTTACTATTAGCACCTAAATGCCACAATGTACAATCATCCAATTGTTGTGTTAATAATTCACTAGGACTTATAAAATCAATGAACTGGAGCCCTTGGAGATTTTTTACTTTTTCACTGTTTAATGTATCAACACATAAAATATCATTATGTCCCATACGGTTTAAATGTTGTACCATATTACTACCAATAAATCCACTGGCACCTGTAACAATATGCATATTAGAACTCCTTTTACCATATTATAACATAAAATCAGGCCAAGTCAATTAAAACTAAATATAACAAAAGAAACGGTGCTAAATGATACCCATAAAAACCTTCCAAAATAAAATTGATCAACTAAAGCAGTCTGGAAATTATCGCATTTTTAATGACATATTAAGAGAAAGTGGTGATTATCCTAATGCTATTTGGTATGGACCATATAATATTAAAAATATTGTAAACTGGTGTAGTAATGATTATTTAGGTATGGGACAACATAAAGTAGTAAGTGATGCGATGCATACAGCTCTTAGTCAAACAGGTGCTGGAAGTGGCGGCACACGTAATATAAGCGGTACCACACATTATCATGTTGCACTTGAACATGAAATTGCTAGTCTACATAAAAAGAACAGTGCATTACTGTATACTAGTGCATATGTCGCAAATGAATGGAGCCTAATAGCACTTAGTAAAATTGTAGAAAATATTGAGTTTATAAGTGATAGTAAAAATCACGCTAGTTTAATAGCTGGTATAAGACATAGTGGTTCCCCAAAACATATTTTCCAACATAATAATATACAGGAATTAGAGGATATTTTAAAATCAATAAAAGGTACCCCTTGCATTGTATTTGAAAGTGTGTATAGTATGGATGGGTATGTAAGTGAAATTGAAGCTATTTTAGATTTAGCAGACAAATACAATGCAATAACATATATTGACGAAGTGCATGCTGTAGGTTTATACGGAGCACAAGGTGCAGGATATCTAGAAAAACTAGGACTACAAGACAGAGTTGATTTTGTTAATGGAACATTAGGAAAAGCATTTGGTTGCCAAGGCGGTTATATTGCAGGAGACGGTGTTGCTATAGATGCGATACGTAGTGTAGCAAGTGGATTTATTTTCACCACTAGTATAAGTCCTGTAATCTGTGCTGGTGCATTAGCAGCCATAAAATACTTGCGTAGCGAAAACGGTATAGAATTACGAAACAAACATCAAGAAATAGTTAAAAAATTAAAAATAGCATTACATAATAATGGAATCGAGGTATTAGAAAATAACACACACATTGTACCAGTTATGATTAATGATCCAATAAAGTGCAAGTCAATAAGTGATAAATTAATAGAAAATCATAATATATATGCGCAAGCAATTAATTATCCTACAGTGGACATGGGCACAGAAAGATTGCGGTTTGCACCAACTCCGTTTCATACAGATGCAATGATAAATGATTTAGCTGATAAACTTAAAGGTATAATATATGAGTGAAATTTGGGATAGAATGATAGAGTGTGAGCAACAAATAATAAAAAAATGTGCAACGTTGGGTGAGGAAACATTTGATGACCCTGAGTTTGATTGGCTTAACAGGGTTTTTAAAGGCGACCATTTTAGAAGAGCTCATATAGATAGTGTAGATGCAAGAGATACAAAAGGGTTGTATATGACTCATATCTGTGTTTTTCCTAATTTTAATAATACGGCACCGATATATGGATTTGATATAATTTGTGGTAAAAATAAAGTAACAGGAGCATTTCATGACTACAGCCCTAGCTGGCCAATGTCACATCCAATGATAGATTTATTTGCAGAATCTACTAAAAATTTAGAATGGAAAAAGGAAAGAGCACTGCCTCCTTGGGCAGAAGCTATATTTACACCACATATGGTAGCAGTTAGTAATGTTAAAACTATACAAGAAATGGACCAAGTTGTCACAATGGCATTAGATAATCTAGACATGTATTTTACACATCTACCTAAATACACTAATATTAAAAATGATGCAGATCAAATAAAACGTAGACAAAATAGATATTGTCATTATCAAAAACAAAATCCACATACGCCTAAAGTTATGGAATCACTTGGTCTTGATGCATCTGACGTTAAACATTTTATTGAAGATTGTTTATTTCCAGAAGTTTAAAAACTGTCTAACCAATTTGGTAAGTCTAGTTTATCCTTTTGGCGATTATATATTGTTGTAATTTTCTCAACCATATCAGGTTGTTCTAATACAGCTCTAGCACCACGATGTAATGGCTTAGGCCAAGCATGTATACCTACCCATGCATACCCACTACTTTCACCATTGCATACAGGAATAAACTCTTCAAATACTGTAATGCAGAATGTATTATATGTAAATTTTTTATCATCACTAAGAAAAGTATGTAATGGATATACTTTTTCAATATCAGGAAGTATTCCCATTTCTTCGTTACATTCCCTTAATAATGTTTCAATAGGACGTTCTTTCTTTTCAGACTTTCCTCCCCAGAAACTCCAAGTTAACGGATGACTGCTAGTCTTACTTCTTTGTTGTAGCATTATTCTTCCGGTATCAAGGGCCAAGAAGCAACACCCACTTGCACTTATCATTACATATATATTCGCCAGAAGCCAGGATTGTATGTTCCTTCAAACGCATTAACCCATTCTGATCCATTCCATTTAAGTTTATCGCCAGTTGTAGTATTTGTTATATGTTGTACTGTTGTACCATTTAGACTAGCATCAAATACAACACTCCAATTACTTCCATTGTACTGTATAATATCATGTTTCGTTGCTATAATGCCGCCCCAACCACTTCCTCCAGCTACATCAGATGTTAACAAATATCTATCATTGTCAGCTGCGGCGGTTAACGTTCCATCACCAGGAAAGTTAGCTTGTGGATTAATTACGGCATCTACAATACCTTGTGTGTTAGCTGGTAGTGTATCGATGTCTAATGTAATGTTAAGTAGATTTGAATTTCCAGTATTAACAACAATATTACCAATTATATCATCAGCAGTATTAGATGGGTCAGTAGTTTGTTTTAATCTAATTTGGCTTATACTATCTCTGAATTCACCATATGGTTTAAAAATTGATACCCAATTTAATATCTGTGCATTATTGTCTGTTGCACTAGTGTCTCTGTTCAATAACTGAGCTGTGGCATTTCCTGCATTGTCAACTAAAAATTTCATTTTATAATTGTCTAGAGTTATAATTTTATAACTAGTAAACAATGGTGAATAACTCCCGCCTGCTCTAATAGAATCTAAATCACTACTAGTAACATCTTCAATATTATCAATAATGGTATGTATAACTGTATTTTTTAAAACTTTAGCTGGAGGATTAATTAAAATAGGTAGTTGAAATGTTAGTGTACTAATATCAATAATATCATCAATGCCACTTGGTATAGTTCTCATGCTCCACGTACTACTGATTAATTCAACGTAACTTAAACTACTCCAATCTAATGGATTATCAGACGTGTGTATATTAAGTGTTGGATTAAATAATACAAGTATTTGTTCTAATATTTGTAGCTTTTGCTCAGTATTACTAGTCCATAAATCAACTTGCATAGTAAGTGTATAAGGAACTGGTTGGTGTCTTTTAATACTATATACGTTTCCTACTTCATTTTCATAACTTCCAGTAACTTCATTATATTTTTTTTCATAAACTGGAACAGTTTCTTCAAATTGAGAATAAGTTCTACTTTGTGGTGCAGTCTCTAATCCAGTAACATAACAACTTATAAAAGGAGTACTATTCATAGTGTTTTCACTATTTTCCTTTACAATATGTGCAGCCATACGGTTAACATCACCGTATCTAACAGGCACTGTTTGATAAACAAGATTACCTTCACTATTAGTGTGTACTGCTATTTGAAATCCACCAAATATACGAATAAATTGCTGAATATATCTTCGCAGTTGTTTATCATAAAAATATGGTACAGTTGATATTTTTGATTTTTCATACGCCATTGGAAATCCTTCAACTATATTTAGCTGTATTAATTAGTTGATATGTTACCATCATCACTGCTTTAACTCGTTGTGTATATAAAAACAGATCCAGCGGAACCTTGCCCGCTAATAGTGTCAAAACCTGCCACAACCGCAACTTGCTCACCACTGGAACTAACAGCATGCGACGGATAACCAAAGTAATCACCACTAGCTGTGCCACTACCAGTAAGCGATTTTTGAAGTGACCAACTTGTACCTGATCTACTATAAACCCAAGCCCGCCCCTGATTGCTGTTGTATCCGTGATGTCCAATTGCAACTGTATTCTCATCACCACCAAACATACTTATATAACCGTTACTAGCTAGATCTGGAGTTATTGTTGCTTCGTGTGACCAGGTTGTACCTGACCGAGTGTATACAAAAATACCACCAACATTAGTATTACTACTTCCACTTGGGACATACGTGTTGGAACTAAAAATTAAAGTATTATTTTTAAGCACTAAGCCATTAGCGCCTTGGACGGTGGCGCTGGAATTAATTGTACCGTGATTAATAGTTTGCTGTAGCGACCAAGTAGTTCCAGACCTAGTATAAATATATATAAGCCCTCTATTTGATACACCAGAAACCTCTGCATAAGGGGCAGAAACAGCCAATGTGTCACCGTCAATAGCCACTTGGCTACCAAAGCTATCCCCACTTGCGGCACCGCTTAGAGTTGTTTGCAGTGACCAATTATTTCCAGAAGTGTTGTACCAAATATAAACTTTACCGCCGCCAGCAAACTGTTGAGCAGCCACAACAGCAGTTTGTCCACTGATTCCAACACCACCACCATATAGTACGTTAAAAGTTGGGTCACTTTGAGTTAAATCTGCAACCCTTGACCAGTTAGTTCCTGAGCGTGTGTAAATATATGCGGCTCCTGCATCTGATACACCACCTACAGTTTCAGATCTACCCCCTATTACCGCTGTGGAGTTTCCTGTAATATCAATAGCCCAACCAAAATTGTCATTGGCTGTAATATTAGGTGGAACAAAATTTTGATTGTTTGACCAAGTATTTCCACTCCTTGAATAAGCCCAAACTCTCCCAGTCCAAGTTCCGCCTGATCTATCACCTGATGCACCAACCAGAAGGTAATTTCCGTCCTCTGAAAAAGCCAGACTTCGTCCAAATGCTGCATTCAAACTTGGCGAACCAGCAACCACTTGTTGAGTCTGCGATAACGTTGTCCAATTAGGACCAGCTGCTGGTTCGTAGGTAACATTTGAATTTGACGATGCTAAATCAACATTTGCACTAGGAAATGCTCTGCCACCCCAAACAATACGAACTGCACCTGCGGCGCCATCGCCGCCAGTGTAATAACCGCAACCACCGCCACCACCAGGGCTACCACCAATACCACCAGTATTACCAACACCAGCGGAACCAGCACCACCACCAGATCCTCCACCACCACCAGTTGGTCCATTTGTTCCACCAGCTCCGTTTGATCCTTGACCAAAAATTCCAGTTCCACCGCCTCCAGCACCAGCAGTGTGACTTCCAATGTATCCACCGCCCCCGCCTCCGCCTCCGGCACCATCATGTCCATAATAATCTGTTCCTGAATGACCAGCATATGCAGAACCACTTGACCCTGTTCTCCCTCCACTTCCAGTATAACCACCTGCGCCGCCGCCTGGCCAATGATATCCTGCTCCAGAAACAGCGGCTAATCCGCCAGATCCGCCATTATCACCATTAGTAAACTGGCCACCAACAGATCCAGAAGCACTAGTTGTTGTTGCTCCAGCCCCGCCAGTAGCCCGAACAGTGTTTGCACTCATAAAGTAAGACGCACCGCCACCGCTACCTTGTGCCAGTGTCCAGAGGCTGCCATCACCATCATCTGACGCACCAGTACCTGCATCGCCAACTACAACTGTGTAAGTTTGACCTGGTGTCACTGGAATATCATTTTTATATGCGAGACCGCCTCCGCCACCGCCAGGTCCATAACCGCCACCGCCGCCTCCGCCACCGCCAATACAAACTACGCTAACTTTGGTAACTCCTGTGGGGCACAACCAACTAAATGTACCAGGGTTAAGAAATTGATGTTCGCCAGTTGCTGATGATGCAATCTGCGTACCGTTTAATGTAATATTACTACCAGAAATAGCAGCACTTGTGTTAGTTGAAGGAAACGCTCGTCCTGCACCGTATATAATACGAACTGCGCCATCACCGCCGTCTAATGTATAAGAACCCCCGTAAGCACTACCAGTACCAGCACCATGAGTTACACCCGATCCACCTGATCCTGCAGTACCGTGTGCATCTGCTTGAGTTGATGCACTAGCCTGTCCTGCGGCTCCATTTGAACCTTCACCGTATGTACCAACGCCGCCGCCCGATCCACCAATCACATAGGACCCACCATTTGCGGGTGAGTTTGTACCAGCACCAGAACCACCAGAGCCGCCAGCTCCTGCTAACCCGGCACTAGATCCGGATGCGCTACCACCGTTTTTACCGTTTGAACTATAACCCGCAGCACTACCGCCCCCTGAGTTATCGCCTACACCTGAATGTCCTCCGCCGCGACCGCCTGTACGTCCAACTGTATATACACCACTTGGTACTCCACCAAGGCCACCGCCTCCAAATTGTCCATCTATACCATATGCAGGGCCACCTGCCTGACCGCCATCGCCACCGCCAGCATGGGCACCTAACGCATAACTGCTTCCGCCAGCTTCTCCAGGTTCGTTATTTGTACCAGCACCTGATGGTCCTGTCCCGCCAGCGCCAACAACAATAGTAAGAATCGTGCCTGGAGTATATGTTTTATTATTTACATATGCTAACGCACCGCCGCCTGCGGCATTTGTGCCTTTACCTCCTGAACCACCACCGCCAACAACTACTGCACTAAGCGATGTGACACCAGCAGGTACTGTAAAATAATATTGACCCGGTGTGGTATAAGTGTGTTCACCAATTAACGGGTCGAAAGCACCGCCTCCGCCTGCTGTGTTACCTCTTAACATTGAACTACTTGAACTTGGTAAATTAATAATTGGCATTTTTATTCCTTAACTATATGCTACTGATTGACCTAACACTACATAAGTTCCACCATCATTAAGTATTGTAAAGGATATAACATCTATTCCAGAATCTGTACCAGATGGTGCACTTCCACCTTGCCAATTAATTGTCTGTACTGACCCGCCAATTTGTAATGCAGTTGGCATGTATGCTGTAGCACCTTGACTTACAACTACTGCTATTCCTTTTGCATATTCTTGTGTAGAATTTATATTTGTTAGGTTTATAGTAAAATCTCCTGTCGCCCCTGTGTGATAAAATATAGCGGCTGTAGAACAGTCGTGTGTAACGACTGATGATGAACCTGTAAGTGTAGTAAACTTTTCCTCAACATCTCCAGAAACTTTAAATCCACTAACCTCAAGTGTTCCGTCAACTTTTACTAGAGTAGTCGCACCGCCCAACGCAATTGTATCGTTACCAGTTGCAGAGGCATTTTTACCAATGGCAACTGAAAAGTCTCCTGCAGCATTAGCCAAATATCCTAAGGCAACACTATTAGCACCTATGGAACCGTAAGCATTACTGTTGTTTGCTATCGCCGCCGCAAAACTATCAGCACCAGTAGCATAGCTATTTGTCAAAGCAGTTGCACCACTACCATTAACCTGTGCATTATATCCCAAAGCTGTACCATTTGAACCACTGCTATAAACATCAGCATTATATCCTACCGCTGTAGCATACTGACCTTGTACATAACCATTTTGACCTATTTGAACCGCACCTTGAGCAGTTGTTGTTCCTAACATTGAGATCGAAGCCGTAGTTCCACTACCGCTAATATTTCCTTGTATAGCAATAGAGCCTAAAATTCCTGCTACACTATCAGTTCCAATAGCAACACTATTTGTTGCCGAAGCTGTTGCATCTCTGCCTATACTAATGGATCTAAGACCCGATGCTTCTGCTAAACTACCAATGGCAATACTCAAAGTACCAGATGCTGTAGGATTTGTTGAACCTGTTGTTTCAACTGCATATAGATCGGCTCCGCCGCCAGCGTTTGCATCAACATATGCTTTGGTTGCAGCATCTGATGTTGATGTTGGTGTTCCTAGGTTTGTAATTTTACTTCCACTAACATTAACTATCCCGCTGCCACTATTGGCCGCTAGAACAATATCAGTACTACTAGTAATAGTTGGTGTGCCTACGGCAGTTGATGTAATGGAACCTGTTAGAGAAACATCACCTGTAACATCTACACCAGTGGAAGCTGTTTTGAGTTTAATATTACCGCCTTGGCGTAATCTAACTTCAGATGCATCTGCAGAAATTAATTCCACATTGCTTGCATCTTTAATATCTAAAAATGACGATTTAATAATAAGATTTCCAGTACCAGTCTCGTCAATATAACTATCAGATCCGTCATGTTTTATTACTAAATCATCAGTATTACCAAAACGTGCTTGTACTCCATCTCTAAAACTCCAATGTCCTACAGATAACCATTCAGTAGTATAGCTAGTACCTAAAAATTGTATTTCGTTTTCAAATTCAGTACGTCCTGTTCCAGCAGGCTTAATTTCAATATTTCCGTTACCAGAACTAGTAATTACTTTTCCATTTACATCTAGTGGTCCGCCAAGTTGTGGACTAATATCTTCTACTATATTACCTAAGCCACTACTCATCGTTACCCAGTTAAAGTCTGAGCCAGTCCAACCTAATACTTGTCCAGTTCCAGCACTTGTTGTGTTGAGATGTGTGTCTACATCTCCTTCCAATGCATTTTCGTTTTGTAATGCTATCCAGTTACCACTATGTGCAAAATATCCTTTTCCGGTACCATGAACATGTGCAAACATTCCATGATATGTACTAGCATTTGGCAGGTCAACTTCGGCACTATAAACATTACTATAAAGCATTTGGCCTGTTGTGGTAATATTATTACCGCCCATGTCTAATGGTTTGTTGAACGCCCAATTATCTCCTGAACTTGCATATGTTAATGTTGCACTAGCCCCATCAACAGTAAGGCCTGCACCATTAGCAGCGGCGGCGTTTGCCGCTCCTTTTGCTACAGTAATATTGATATCTGCAACGTCAAGTGTGGCGCTGTTTACTGTGGTTGTGGTCCCATCAACTTGTAAGTCTCCTGCTATTACAACTGTACCAGTATCGTCGCCCACCGCAGCTGGATCAATTGTCAATGTAGCAGGTCCAGCAATATATCCTGTTGTAGTTATGTTACCTGATACTGTAATACCCGTTGCAGATAAAGCGAGCTTTTCAGAATTAGCTCCAAAGTAAAATTTAACTTCGTCTACCCCAGAGCCAGTCGAATCTCGTCCTGACATATATTTGTATCCGCCAGAAGCTCTTAATTCCATATGGTTTGAATTAACCATAAGTTTTCCAGGAGCCGTTGGACGATGTTCAATATAACTATCAGTTCCATTATGGAATATCCAAAAATCTTCACCGTCAGCTGCACCAGAGCCTGTGCCCATTCTTATTGTCATACCATCTTCAAAATGAAGTATGTCTTGACTAGCATCAAAGGTTATATTATTATTATAATAAGGACCAGTACCTTTAAGCACTACATCATGGGAGTTAGAATCTAGAGCACCACCTAGTTGTGGTGTTGTGTCATCTGCTAAACTAAGTATGCCTCCACTGCTTAATGATGTAAAACTTAAAACACCTGCGCCATTGGTTTGTAGTACTTGTCCGGTTGTGCCATCACTTGAAGGAAGAGTATATGCCTGGCTAATTGTAACGACATTTCCAACAACTTCTAAAGGCGTGAAATGACTAGAGTCATATGTCTGCAATCGTATGTACTCGCCTCCACTATTAGATTTTATTTCAAATCCACCATTTGCGATATGTGTAATGTGTCCTGATACGCCAGCGGTTGCGGCGTTGAAATTGATAATAGGATTACCGAAGTTGCCAGTACCGTCACCAAGGTTTATGCTAGGACTTCCAGATGCTGGGCCTGTGGTAATATCAGTAACGCCTGTTATTTTGCCTGTAGCAAAATTTACATCACCAGTAAACGTGCCGCCCGATGTTGGCATATCGCCACTAAGTCCAGGAGCCCATTGGCTGCCACCCCATTTTAAAACATGGCCAGTTGTTGGGGCTACCGGATCTACATTTGATAAATCTCCTAATGCTAAATTTAAATTGTTAATTGTAGCACCATTGAAATCTACTGTACCTGAGAATGATGATGAACCACTTGATGAAATATTACCACCGAAACTTGCCGCACCACTTGTATTATCAAGTAGAACATTACCGTTAGTGTCATATATGTTACCTTCAAATGCATTTGCTTGAACAAGATTTGTTGCTGTAATATTATTAAATATTACATCGTCTGTAGTAGCAAGTGATTGGTCAGAAACAACTGCCTGAGAATATTCATATTGATTGTTAAGTGCATTCCATACCAGAGTATCACCGTTTGATGGATTGTTTAGTCTATCAATGTCTGATAAATGCTGTATACTAGGATAAGCGTTTACCCATTTTGTCCCACTCCATTGTAATGATTGGAATTGCTGTACGCTTGCAATTGTTGTATCAGTTAGTCCAGAAAGTGTAGTAGATCCACCAGCTGAAATAGCTTGGAAGGTAAAGTTTCCGCTACCATCTGTTGTTAATACTTGACCATTTGTGCCATCACTAATACTTAAATCTGTAAGCACAGCAGGTATGGTAGGTTTATTTGTTAAGTTCGTGTAGTCACCATCAAATAATGCTGTATCACCTGCTAGTGCTGTTGTACTAGTTGTACCTAATGCCAATGCATCAGTAATTCCATAACCTGCTATTGTAGTTGGCGTGTTAGTTAAAGAACTGAACTGCCCATCAAATAATGTTGGTTTGTTTGTTAAATTTGTATAGTCACCATCAAATGCATCTGTAATTCCATACCCTGATATTGTAGTTGGTTTACCAGTAAGACTACCAAATTGTCCATTAAATAGAGTTGGTAGGTTTGTTAGGGAATTATAATCTCCATCAAACAACCCAGCATTGGTGATCCTTGCATCTACTCTAGCGTCTGTATAGTATAAGTTGGTTCCTTCAGAAAGGTCTGTTGTAGATTTAGTAGATAGTGCAGAATTGAATCTTGCTTGAGTATAATAAAGATTTGTAGACCCTTCAGAAAGATTATCAGTAGTTTGCGTGGCTAAGTTTTGTAGATATCTACCGTCCAAATTGACAGTAGATGCAGTTGATGTATCACTTCTAGTAAGTGTTAGAGTTCCACTAGCAAAGGTTGCGCTGTCAATTCTAGATAAGTTTGTATCGTCAAAGAGTTGACTAAAATCAACTGTAAAAGATGAAGCATCATCTCTGAGAAATGTTGCTATACCAGTAGCTCCATTAATTGTACCAGATGTTAATTTTGCTAAATTTGTGTCGTCTAAATATAAACTTAAATCTATGTTTGTTACTGCGCCAGCTTCGTCTGTATACTTTAGTATATTAGTAGCAAGTGATAAACTAGTATTCGTTTCTGTAAAACTTGTTAAGTAACCTGCTGTGCTATGATCACCCCACCCATATGATGTATCCCAATTGGTAATTTTTGTATTTGTTATAGTACTTGCTGGACTTGCGGTAAATATTGGATCTGTTTCTGACTTTAAATAACCTTCTACTGAGTGATCTCCCCACCCATATGATGTATCCCAATTGGTAATTTTTGTATTTGTTACTTTAATTGCGGCAAGTGCTGTAAAGATTGGATCTGTTTCTGACTTTAAATAACCTTCTACTGAGTGATCTCCCCACCCATATGATGTATCCCAATTGGTAATTTTTGTATTTGTTATAGTACTTGCTGGACTTGCGGTAAATATTGGATCTGTTTCAGTAATAACTCCATTGTCTACCCACGTATAATCACTACCATTCCAACTAAGAACATAACCATTAGTTGGGTTACTTTGGTTTAAATGTGAATCTACATCTGAAGTTGTAAATAATTGAATTGTTTTAGCATATGGTGTTAAATCTGGCATTGCAATAGTAAATTGTCCAGTTACGCTGTTATATGTTGCAGAACCTAAGCCGCTATCTGCAGATTGTATTAAGCTCAGGTCTGTTAGTGCAATCCCTCCTCCACTACCGCCACCAGACAAATCTGATGATGGTTTCCATTTGTTAGCATTACTATCATATTTCAATACTTGTCCATTAATAACACCAGTTGTATCCACATTAAGTAATGAACCAATATTAGCAGTAGTTACTTGTGAACTAGTACTATTTGCAGTTTCAAGTACTACTGTTCTTTCATCTAAGTCAGTAAAATTTGAATCCATTTCTGCATATGATAGTTCACTTCCTTTTACTAATCTTTTTGTTATAGTCATGTTTTATTCTCCATCAGGTGTTACATAGCCAGTAGCTACATATCCAGCAGTCATATAGAAACTACTTTTTTTTTGATTATCTGGTTGTGCAGTTATCGCTGTACTAATTGGTTGCAGCTCTTGCGTTTCTCTGTTATCTACAACTGTAGTGTTTTTTTCATTAAAAATATAATCACTAGCATTATATGTTTTATCTGTCCATGTTTGTTCAGTGATATTATCATATAGCCTATGCCATCTTGATCCACGACGAACAAACATTCTATTAGGAACAAAGTCGTTTCTTATAAAGTAATCGCCCTCATTAGGTTCTACTGGAAATTGATCACCAGTTGCAATTGTCTCACCGTGGTTATAACTATTGTCCTTGTTAACAATACCACCACTAGTAGCATGGTCATATCCAAATAAATGGTCAACCATACTTGTACCATTTGGATCAGCAGCGTCAGCGGCTGCAATAATCGCATCACTTATATTATATTCTGCTTTATATGTACTAACATCATTTTTAAGACTATTTTCATCACTACTATCGCCAAGTATATCGTAGTATTCTTGACTGTCTGTTAGTGGACTTAATTTAACTCGCCAAATATGTGGATACCAAGTTTGACTAAATCCTTCAGCACCTCTGTTCGCATCGTTAACAACATAATATTTGTTTACTGCGGCTTTACTAGCATTAAGAAGTAAGTCATCACGTAAATGTGGTAATTCCAAGACATCACCAGGCATCAAACGCCTACCCATTATCTCCACCATATCATTTATATGAAAGGTCATATATAATTGATCATTACTGAGAAATAATCCAAACTGTGTTAAATCATAATCATTATCTTGAACATTATACACTCCACGCATATCGAAAATATCTTGATCATATTTTCGATCTCTGTTTTCCATAAACAATAAATCTTGTATTTTTGTTTCATTAATTATGCCTTCAACATTGATATATTCACCACTAAGTGGATCAATTTCACCGCCACCAATATAATTTGGTTGACTTGGGTCGTCCTTGTTGGGTTGTGCTGCTGGTCCAAGATATTTGTGTACATGTACCCCAGTCCCCCCGATATTAAACTGTTCACGGATTGATCGATCCTGAAAGTAAAAATCGTTAGTTTTAGTTGGTTTATATAAGGTCAAACGTGGCATGTACTTATTTATCAGAACATTAGTTAGAAAAAAGTGTTGACTATTGGTATTATTTGCTTTATAAGGTGTAAGTATAAATTAATTAAATGGAGAAACGACATGGCTAAGATAGCTGGTATAAAAGTTAAAAAGAAAGCTCCAAGAGCTAAACGCCGTACTACTGGAATTAATGCCATGCCGGTTAATGATGGATGGCATGCATGTCAATATTATGTACATAATGAAGTTGAAAACCGTGAATGGGGTTCAATTGTAAAAGCATATATTAGTCAAAATTGGAGCAAAGAAGACGCACAGGCTGTGAATAGACTGCCAGACTGGAAAACTTCTATGCATAGTGGATGGTCAACAGCCGCCTGGTTGTTTGTTAATGATTTTGCAGATGTGGTGCATCCCGACTACATTACTGGACTTCCTAAACGAATTAATGCATTGGTTGAAGAAGGAAAACTAGTTGCGGAAGTTAAGAAATCAGCAAAGGCGTCTAAGAAACATATTCATATCCCAACTATTCAAGAACGTCTTCAAGAAGCTACCATCGATAAATTAGAAGACATGGACAGTTGGTTGGACGATTGGATGCGTGACAGCAAAAAGAATCCATTAATTAAGCAAAATCCATTGCTGTATTTTAAAAAGCACGAAATGAATCTAGGTCATTTGCGTTTTGTTAGTGAGTTCTTTAAAGGTGCGCATGAAGAAATGCAGGAATTAAATAATTTACCTGCTCCTAAGAAACGTGATGATATGCAAGAACAGCTTGCAGAAGGATATAGCTCGTACAGTAAAAAAGAAATCAAAGAACTAACAGATTTTTATAAACGACTGTTTGATGCTATTGAAATTTTTAAAGCAGAAAGAAAACAGTCACAAACACCACGTAGAGCAAAGGTTAAAAGTGCAGCAGACCAAGTTAAGAAACTCAAGTTTAATCCTAGTGATACTAAAATTGGAATTGCTAGTATTAATCCAGCTGATGTTATTGATGCAACATGTGTTGTTGTGTTTAATACAAAAAACCGTAAACTTGGAGTATATTATGCAGATGATAATTGTACACTTAAAGTCAAAGGAACCACACTTCAGTTCTTTGATGAAAAGAAAAGTGTACAACGCACAGTACGTAAGCCAAGTGAAATTATGCCACAGTGGAAAAAAGTTACACGGCATAAGGTACCAACACAGTTTGGATATTTAAAAACTACTGAGACTAAACTTAATGGTAGGTTTAATGCAGACACAATCATCCTAAAAGCATTTAAGTAGTAAAATATAAATGCGGCGAGGATAACTTCGCCGCATAAATATTAACATGGCTTATAGAGATGATTTAATTAAAGAGATAGAACTACGTTTAGGTGGGCAAATGGTAGATGTGGAATTAGATCCTGAACACTACGATTTAGCTATGAATAAGAGTTTTGAAAAGTATAGACAGCGTAGTGAAAATGCTATTGAAGAAACATTTATTCCACTGCAAGTTATTAAAGATGTAGCTGAGTATACTTTAGCATCAGACATTATTGAGGTAAAAGATATTTACAGATATGCTACCGGCACAAGTTCAACTAGCAGTGGTGGTATTGAGCCATTTGAGAGCGCATACTTAAATAATTTTTTACTCAATAGTGGCAGAGCAGGCGGTATGTCAACATATGATGCTTTAGCGCAACACCGAGAAGCATTAGGACGTATGTTTGGTCAAGAAATTATGTTTACTTGGAATACTGTTAATAAAAAATTACTACTTCATCGTAAAATTAAATCTTCGGATGAAATATTTTTACACGTATATAAGCAACGTGGCGACGAAGAGATATTACAAGATAGTTATGCATCGCCTTGGATTAAGGAATATGCTTTAGCACAGGCCAAACTAATGTTAGCAGAAGCTCGTGGAAAATTTAACACAGTAGCTGGACCACAGGGAGGTACATCAATGAATGCAGACGCACTTAGAACTGATGCGTTTACAAGCATTGATAAACTAGAGGAAGACTTAAAATTCTATGCTGAAGGCAGTGCAGGTTTAGGATTTATTATAGGCTAAAATTATGAAGATTAATGAAGTAATTCAACCATTAACTGAAGAACAGTTTGATGAAAAAGCAGGTAAAAAAGATGCTTGCTACCGTAAAGTAAAATCACGTTATAAAGTATGGCCCAGTGCATATGCATCAGGTGCATTAGTTAAGTGTCGTAAAGTAGGTGCTAAAAACTGGGGTAATTCTAAGAAATGATTATCAAAGATATCATCAATGAAGACCTACGTGCTTGGTTCGGCAAAGGCAAAAAAGGCGGCGCTGGTGGCGGTGGCTGGGATGCATACAATACAAAAGGCGAACGTGTAGGTAAATGCGGAGACACAAAAAGCAAAGCAAAGCCTAAGTGTTTAAGTAAAAGTAAAGCCGCAAGTCTAAGAGCCAAAGGCGGCAAAAAAGCAATTGGTGCCGCAGTTAGTAAGAAACGTAGACAAGACCCTAATAAGAATCGCAAAGGCAAAGCTAAAAACGTAAGCAATACCAAAGGGAAATAACAGTGCATACAAAAACTTGTACAAAATGTGGACATGCTTGTCATTGTGACAAAGTAAATTGTCCTGATTGTGTAAATGATGTATGCGGACACTGTGATTGCAAAACAAAATCTTAGTTGACATTTGTATATAAATCTGTTATCATAAATTATGAAATTAAAATTACTTGTAATAGGCCATGGACGTCATGGCAAAGATACAGTTTGTGAAATACTGAGAGATCGGTATGGTTATACTTTTGAAAGTAGTAGTAAGTTTTGTAGTAAACTATTCATATATAATGACTTAAAAAACAAATATAACTATTTAAATGAAGAAGAATGCTATGCTGATAGACATAATCACAGAGCAGAATGGTATAATGCAATATGCAACTATAATGTAAAAGATGGTGCATCTCTAGGAAGAGAAATATTTAAAGAACATGATATCTATTGTGGATTACGTAACAAACGTGAATTCTTTGCAATGCAGAATACAGGCGTATTTGATAAAGTTATATGGGTTGACCGTAGTGATCATTTACCACCAGAAAGTATAAACAGTATGAGTTTACAACAATGGATGGCAGATCATACTATTGATAATAATGGAACATTAGATGATCTTGCATTTAATGTACGACAATTATTGACACATATTGATTCTTATAGTGTTAGTTAACTACTAAGATAACTACCGTAACCCCCTGGATAAATGGCAATCTTGTTAAATACATATAACATTATGTAAACAAAGAGGAGTAATGAAATGGCCTTAACGTCACCAGGCGTACAAGTATCGGTAGTTGATGAGAGTGCATATGGTGCACCAGGATCCGGTACTGTACCACTATTAGTTCTAGCTACTAGATCAAACAAAGCAGATCCAACCGGCGGATCGGCAGATAATATTGCGGCAAAAACTAAATCCACAGCCGCTGGCGAAGTAGTGAAAGTTACTAGCCAAAGAGAATTAACACAATTTTTTGGAAACCCAACATTTACCACAGTTGGCTCAACAGTTTCACAAGGAAGTGAAACAAGTGAATATGGTCTGTTAGCTGCATATAGTTATCTTGGACAAGGAAGCCAAGCATTTGTTGTAAGAGCAGATATTGATCTTGCACAATTAGAAAATAGTGCAACTGCACCAACGGTGGCGTATAGTACTGCTAACACACTTTGGTTAGACACAGATGCAAGTAAGTATGGTATCCATCAGTGGAACAGCACAACTAGCAAATGGGAAAACAAAATACCAGCAGTTGAAATTAACGTAGACGATGGATCAGATGTTGACGGTGATGTACATACACCAACTACAGCCGCAAGCGGTGCAACAGATGGAACATTCCTAGTTGTTGTTCATGTTGACAACGAAACAAGCACAAGTTCAGCTCGTCAAATGAGTATTGAATACTTTTATGGTGTAGCTGGCGCATGGGAAGTAATGGACAGTGATACAGACATGACAGGCGCAATTGGCGTATCATATGCACCTCACTACACAGCTCCTTCAAGCCCAGCAGCTAACGATGTTTGGATTAAAACAACACGCCCAGGCAACGGTTTGGCACTAGCACTAAGCACACACAATGGCACGGCATTTACAACAGCTACAGTACAAGGTATTAGTACTACACAAGCTGATGGTGCAGGAGCCATTGGTGATTTTGTAGCACAAGATGGTTCAAGTACAACTGTATTATCCGCAAGTACAGCTACAGTAGGTCAATACTTGTTAGACCAACAAGCAAATACTAAAGCTACTATTGTTATTAGAGAAATAACAACAGGTGGTGCAGTTGGTGATTTAACAGCAACTACAGTATTAGCACAAGCCGCAACTCCAACTGGCACATTAGCTACAGGTACATATTGGTTTGATAATACAATTAATAGTTTAGACTTGTATGTGGTTACAGCAGGTGAATTTTTACCAAAAGCGGCAACTTATAGCTCAACTGCTCCAACAGGTGCTTCTCTAAATGATATTTGGGTTGATACATCACTAGCAGCAGAAAACCAAACTAACGAACGTGCTTATCCACACATCAAAGTTTATAACGGAAGTGCATGGATTTCACATGATAATACAGATCAAACAACTACAACAGGCGTATTGTTTGCAGATATTACAGACACATCCGCAGATGCAACCAATGGCGGTAATGCTACAGTTATTAGTGGCGGTCCAAACCCAGCAGTGTATCCAAATGGAATGGTAGCTGTTAATATGGGGCAGAGTAAAAACACAGTTCGAGCATGGAATGGAACTGCTTGGAGAAATGGTGCAAGCAATCATGCAGATGGTAGCGGACGTTTTGGTAGATATGCCCAACGTGGTGTTATTGCAACTGCAATGCAGGCAGTGGCAGCAGGTGCAGATCTTAGAGATCCAAGTAATGCATTTAGTTTAATTGCAGCACCTAACTATCCTGAACTAGTTGATGAAATGGTTACACTTAATAGTGATAGAGGCGAAACTGCATTTATTATTGTTGACTCACCAATGCGTAAGAGTCCAACAGATGTTATTAATTGGACTAATAATACAGGAAGTGCATCAGAAAACGGTGAAGATGGTCTGGTAACTAATAATACATATAGTGCAGTTTATTACCCATCTGGCAGTTCTACATTGCCATCAACTGGTGCATCAGTAATGGTACCACCAAGTCATATGGCATTATATACATTTGCATATAACGATAATATTAGTTTCCAATGGTTTGCACCAGCTGGACTAACACGTGGTGTGGTACAAAATGCTACTAGTGTTGGATACTTGACAACTGAAGGCGAATTTAAAGCAATTAGCCTTACACAAGGACAGCGTGATGCAATGTATACAGCAAAGCTAAATCCAATCACAACTTTCCCTGGACAAGGCACAATAGTATTTGGACAGAAAACTTTACATGCTGGAACTAGTGCATTAGATAGAGTTAATGTTGCTAGATTAGTTGCATACTTGCGTGACAGATTTGATGAACTAGGACGTCCGTTCTTGTTTGAGATTAATGATGAACAAACAAGAGCAAGAGCAAAGATTGCATTTGAAAGATTCCTCGCAGACATTTTAAGCAGACGTGGACTTACAGATTTTGCAGTTGTTTGTGATACAAGTAATAACACACCAGCAAGAATTGATCGTAATGAATTTTACGTTGATGTTGCAATTGAACCTTCAAAAGCAGCAGAATTCATCTATATTCCAATTAGATTAGTTAATACTGGTACATTAGCCACTACTAACTAAATAAAATTAACATAATACTTAATAGGTCCTTTATTGGGCCTATTTTTTTGAGCAGGTTTTAATAAATACTAACAGCCGGTATAAAGGAGAAATTCGATGGCAGTTATCACAACACTTGGTGTACCAGACAACGCAGGCAGCACCACAACAATAATGCCCAAACTACAATATCGTTTTAGAGCGACATTTATTGGGGCAGCTTTTAGCAGTACACCTACACGTAGTGTTATTAGCGCAACAAGGCCTTCGTTAACACACGAAGATGTAATTATTGAATCCTACAATAGTAGAATTTATGCAGCAGGAAAACACACATGGGATATGGTTACTGTAACCTTCCGTGATGATGTTGATAGTGTAGTAATTAAAGAAATGAACAAACAATTAAATATGCAAGTCGATCATGCAAACCAAAGTGCAAGTCGTTCAGGCAGTGCTTATAAATTCCAATTTATACTTGAATCATTAGATGGTGCAAGCCCAACACCAGGAGTGTTAGACAAATTTGAATTAGCAGGTTGCTATATCCAAAATATTAATTATGGCGATATGGCTTATGGTAGTAGTGAACAAGTACAAGTAACAGTAAGTATTCGTTATGACAATGCAGAAATTTATGATGCAGCAGGTAATGCAACATTAACTGGAGAAACACTTGATCAAACATTAAGTAATGCATCAGGTGCTGGTACACAGGGTTAATATAGAATATGGGATTAACTTCTAATACTGGCTTTTATAATGCTGCGGCAGATCATTTTGGTTCAGACGATCCTGTTACCTTAAGATATCCAAGGCAGAAGTTTAACTTTAGTATAGAGTTTATACTAAACGAAAATATCCCATTAATTGACGATAGTTATGGTAGGTCTTTTACGTTTCACAGAGTGTTAGGTATAAGTCTACCAGACTTTGACTACAGTGTTCAGAGACTTAATCAATATAACAGACCTAGATATGTCCCTACTAGGTTAGAAACAGGACCAGCTGGTATTACCTTTTATGATACAAAAGATAATCAATTTTTACATTTAATGATGGCGTATGCTGGGCATTATTTTCATGGTCATCAGCTTGACCCTAGGAATTTTAGTGGAAATAATATAATACAAGAACAATTTAGTACTGGTGCAGGTCAACCATTTGGTGCTGAATCAATTACGCATGACACTAGATTTATGTTTGAAGAAATAAGAGTGCATCAAAAAGATACAGCACAAGGTGGAAAAACAACTACAATGTACAATTGTATGATAAACAATGTACAATACGATAGATTAGATTATAGTGACAGTCAACCAGTGATGTGGCAGGTAGCAATACAACCAGAGCATGTTAACTTTGCTCCATTAGGAGGTTCAGCACCTGAAAATAGTGTTAATGTTCAACAGGCAGCAAGACAACAAGCAGAAACTGGTAATACAACTGCTAGCACAATTGGTAATAGATCAGGAACAAATAAACAAACTCAATCAGATACAACTATAGCACAATCGTATACACCTCCACAAATTGGAGGAACTACTGTTGGTGATACTCTTAGATCACTACAAGAACAACAAAGTGGGCTTGTACAAGTACCTACTATTACAAATATTGGTAAACCAGTTAATATGCCAACCATTGGTGATGGTATGTCAGTAAATGTTGACCCAGGTATGGTTATACCAAATGACTCTAATAATAGTGAAACAGCAAAAAAATTAAATAATGGCACAATAACATTTGCAGCTGGACCACAGTAAATAAATACAACATGGAAGATGTGCAAGTCTAATGCGTATACGTTATATCAACAATACGACTGTTTTTTATGATATTTGGAAAGGGATAGCCACTCAAGACTTGCGTAATGGCGTCATAGCAAAATACGTCCTTGATGATCTTGCAAAAGCAAATATCCCAGTTGATAAAGTAAAAGACTTTACCTGGATAGTTGATACTTATATTGAAGGTCATGACGCAGACGATGTTGAACACTTAAGGCAATACTTAATTGGGCATGGTGTCACTCGCTTTGGTGCAGTATATTCCTGTTATGTCGATACTGATCAATTGCCTTATCCTGCTGTGTGCTTGCCTAATAGGCTTATCAAGCTGCAACCCGCCTGGTACCAGCACTTACAACTGCAACAAGTCGATTGGCAAAATATGCCAATGACACACAAATTAGTTTGTCCAATGCGCCGTCCTAGTTTATCTCGAGCTCATCTTGCTAAAAGATTACTTGGTATATTTGATCCTAGCGAAATAATCATCAGTTTGGGCACCAATAACGACCACGTTCGAGAAGACATAAAGCAACTTATTCAGCCGCATCCTTGGCCTCTCATGGTTGATCATCCTATTGTAGACAATAAACAACAGCATCGTTTAAAACATGAAAAGTTTTACACAGCACCAGTTAAGTTGGTAGTCGAAAGCAGCAACGAGATAGATCCTGGTAGTTGGATCAGTCAATTTATAACTGAAAAATCATATAAAGCATTTTGCTGGCGGCAACTTCCTGTATGGTATGCAGTCCCAGGACTAGTTAAGCGTATAAGAGAACAAGGATTTGATGTTTTTGATGATGTAATCGATCACAGTTATGATCTTGAAGTCGATCCTTGGAAACGCATGGTAATGGTTCTTATTGAAATAAAACGTTTAACATTGTTGAATACTGTGCAGATACGCAATGATGTTTGGTCACGCCTAGAAAGTAATGCTGACTTAATAAACGGCATGCATAATACTGCACACAGTCAACATGAGGCTGCGATTACAGGATTAATAAATGAGCTCATTCACTAGTCCACATGAAAAACACAAACACAGGACCTTCCAAAAGATTGGAATGGGGTTTTCATAGCCACAACAAAGTAAAGAAAGTTATGCAATGGAAGAAGATATTGTATTAGCAGAACTAAACGACGAAGAACTTGTATTTCAAATGGGCGACGATCTATACGATGGGCTCAGAGAAGAAGTTGAAGAAGGCACTAACATTCTATTACAGCGTGGATGGGAACCTTATGATGTACTAACCAAGTCGTTAGTTGCTGGTATGACTATTGTAGGTGTAGACTTTCGCGATGGTATATTGTTTGTACCCGAAGTGCTACTAGCAGCAAACGCAATGAAGGGTGGTATGGCAATACTTAAACCGTTGCTTGCTGAAACAGGCGCACCACAAGTTGGCAAAATGGTTATTGGCACAGTCAAAGGTGACATACACGACATTGGTAAAAACCTAGTAGGTATGATGATGGAAGGCGCCGGCTTTGAAGTTGTTGACTTAGGTATCAACAACTCAGTTGATGCATACCTCGATGCAATAGACGAACATGAGCCAGACATATTAGGAATGAGTGCATTGCTTACAACTACTATGCCTTATATGAAAGTTGTTATTGATACAATGACTGAGAAAGGTATACGTGACAACTATACAGTATTAGTTGGAGGAGCTCCTTTAAATGAAGAGTTCGGTAAAGCAATAGGTGCTGATGCTTACTGTCGAGATGCAGCCGTAGCAGTAGAAACTGCCAAAGTCTTTATGGATAGAAAACATAATCAACAAAACCTAGTTAGAAACTAGTACATAATAAATACTTACATAATGCCTAGAAAAACACATTTTCAACAAGGAAACTACCAAGTAAAGAATCCTAATAAGTACATAGGCAAAGGTGCGCCTAGGTATAGAAGTGGTTGGGAATTAAAATTCATGAGATTGTTAGACGGGCATCCTTATGTTAAAGCATGGGCTAGTGAAAGTCATAGAATACCATATAGGCATCCAGCAACTGGTAAATCGACAACATATGTACCAGATTTTTTCATTGTTTATGAAGATAAAAACAAACAACAGAGAGCTGAGTTTATAGAAATAAAGCCTGCAGGACAAACAATGAAATTTGCTAAAAGTCAAGCACAGAAAATTGCAGCTATAGTAAACGAAGCTAAATGGCAAGCGGCTACTGCTTTTGCTAAACGTCAAGGAGTAGGGTTTAGAGTACTAACTGAAAATGAATTATTCAATAACCCTAAAAAGAGAAATTGAAGCCTGGTGACATTATAGACATACTAGAAGAATGGTATAATGAACGAAAACGTCATAAGGATAAAACCTTTAAACAGTGGCTTAAACATGTGGGTGGATTATGGACGTCTAAAGAAGAATGGGCTAAATTAGGACGTTGGGAAACTTGGAAACACCCAGTTAAAGATACTGGAAAAGGTATCGGAAAAATGTTTCTAGTAAAAGTAATTACAGTAATTGTATTAATAATAATATTTAAGTTGGGATTTTAAATGACAAAGAAAATAGAAGAAATACTTAATTTGCCTAGTGCAGACGATATTGAACAAGAAGAGTCGACGATTAGTTTGCCACAGTCAGACTTTGATATTGGTACAATGAGTACAATTTTAGATAATGCGGATAAGATTGATTCAGCACTACCAATGGTTAGAGATTTAGATAATTTAGATGCTGATATGGACAAGTACGCTGATAAAGCAATGCATGCATTTGCAGACTTAATGGATCTTGGACAAAATGTTGAAGACAGACACGCTGCTAACATTTTTGCTGTGGCAAGTACAATGATGGGAAATGCTATCACTGCCAAAACAGCAAAAATGGATAAAAAACTTAAAATGGTACAGTTACAGTTACAAAAAGCTAAACTGGATCATACAGTACAGGTACAAGCTACCAAGGGAGCAAAAGACGATGGTATGATGCAAGGAGAAGCTGAAGAATTTGAAGATCGAAACAGTTTAATTAATGCAGTACTTGATAAAATGGGCACTCAATCGTCTAATAAAGATAAATAATAGTAACAAGGATATTCGCGATGAAAAGTTTAAAACATTATTTGGCAGAAAATGAAAGAACATACGAGTTTAGATTACGTAGTGTTGTAGATATGTCAAACGAACAAATTGATAAATTAGAAATGCATATGAAAAAATATAATGTTGAGAGTGTGAGCTCTCCTAAGAAAACAATTATGCAACAAACTCCTAGAGGATTTAACGCAGACTTGGGTCCTAGAGAAGTATTTGTCACTGATATTGCCACCAAGTTGCCAGTAACAACTGCACAACTAAAAGATGAAATTAGAGTATGTTGTGGACTTTCAGAAGGCGAATTAATAGTCAATAGTAAACATGAATCACAAGAGCTTTGGGAAACAGATGAAGAAGCTGTAGATGAAGATGTAACAAGTGTTCTTGCCGATGCAGAATATAAAGACTCAGAAAAGGTTGACCATAGTGAGCATTATGGTGATGCATATAATGAAAAAATGATTAAAGATGCAGTAGGATCTAGTGAGCTATACAAAGAATATAAGGTGTAACATGGATTTAAATGATTTATACAAATTAGCAGGAATTCAAAAAAATGATACACCTGCAATAGAGCCAACAGAAGTATCTGAACAACCAATGGGTGATAGAGAACAAATGCAAGCAATGATTGCGTTAGTTTCTCCAGAACTTTTAAATAAATTACAAGGCACAACAGAAGTTGAAGAAGTTGTTAGCGATCCAGGCGGACAAGGTGAAGGCTATGCTAATAGTGGTGCAGAGATGGGCTACGATGGTAAGGCAAGAGAAGTAAAGCCAAATGATACTGCTGGTGATACAAGTTTAAGACGTTATTTAGGTGCAATGGGAGACCATGTTTCTATAGACGAAACAATATATCCAGATCATACAATAGATAGTGTATCTGAAGCATATACCGACTTTAAAAAAAACTCTGAAATAGATGAAGCACATGCATGCGGATGCGATGATAGTTGTGCATGTGGCGGCAATTGCGGCCCAGACTGCAACTGTCACAGTGGATGCAGTAATGAGGTTGCAACTGAATCTAAAAACCTTCATAATACAGATTGGCCGACTGATGAAATGAGACAGCATGCTGAAAACGCTGTACGTCATGGATTTACGCCAAGTGATTCAATTGATCATATTTTTTCTATGGCACATCCTGAAGAACAAGAGTGGATCAAACATAACATGGATGATTTAGAAGAAATGTTTGCACAGTATGAAGTAGACGATGAAGACGTTAAAGAATCAGAAGAACGTCCATACATTTGTGTACACGCTAAAAAAGGCAAGCACGAATGTCATGCTTCATCATCATATGGTGCGGCTCAAAAAGCAGCAAAGCATTGGGGACTAAAATCTACAGCAGGTATCGATGCACACTTAGCAGTAGAAGAAGCAGTAGAAGAAGATTTTACCCCAATGACAAAGTGTCCGGATTGCGATGGCGATGGCGAGGTTGAAGTTGAAACATACAGACCACAAAGTTTTAGCAGAGATATTGGTGAGATTGATAGTCGTATGGAAACATGTGAAACTTGTAACGGTGATGGTGAAGTTGAAGATGAAGACTACGACTGGGACCAAATGGAAGAAGCCGATGTTGAAGAGGGTAACAAATTCTCACTAGAACTTAAAAAAGCAAAAGACGCCAACCAAGATGAGTTTAAAGTAGACGGTAAAACCTACAAAGTAACAGAAGCTGAGGGTGAAATGTACGATGATGACGAACAACTAATGATTCGTTGGTCAACCGATGATGGTGAAACATGGAACCTAGAAGCATATAATAGAAATGATCAATATGTTCCATTATCACAAGAGGAAGAAATGCGATACATTGATCAGATTAGAGACGAAGAAGAAGATAGACAAACAATGTCTGCGGACGATGCTGCACATGCAATGCGTGATACAATGCGTATGGATGACGACATTAATATGTTAAGAAAGTTAGCAGGAGTTTAATAATGTTAGAACAAAAAATAGATAGAACTTTTATGGGTGCAATGAGTAAAGTAGATGCATTACAGAAAGTATTTCGTAACGAAGGTTTACTAGCAAAAGCAGTAGTTGACATTGGCGGTGACTCAGACTTCACCGAAATCCAAGAAGCATGTAACGAGCTATATGATGCATTGGAACGTGGACATCATGACGGTGTAGCACACTTAGGCGGAAATACAGAAGAATCATTAGAAACAAACGAATCAATTAATACTCTTAAGACGCTATCAGGCATCTTATAAGTAGGTTTACATTAAAGAGGCTGCATAATATTGTAGCCTCTTTTTCCTATCATAAGTAGTTGTATGTCAGTAGATACAAATTTAATAAAAAAACCATATCAAAAGGAAAAATTTACAAACGAACAGTTCCAAGAACTTGCTCGTTGTGCAGTTGATCCAGAATACTTTATGTTAGAACATTGCTATATTCAGCATCCCACAAAAGGACGTATGAAATTTGCATTGTTTGACTATCAAAAACGTTTAGTAGAAGTATATCATCAAAATCGTTATAGTATTGCTATGTTACCCAGACAAACAGGTAAATCAACTTGTGCGGCAGGATACTTATTATGGTATGCAATGTTTAATCCAGATCAAACTATTCTTATTGCGGCACACAAGTACAGTGGTGCTCAGGAGATTATGCAACGTATACGATTTGCATATGAAACATTACCTAATCATATACGTGCAGGTGTTACTGCATATAACAAAGGAAGTTTAGAGTTTGATAATGGTAGCCGTATTATTGCACAAGCTACAACTGAAAATACTGGACGTGGTTTATCCCTATCGTTAGTATACTTAGACGAGTTTGCATTTGTACCTCCACGCATTGCTAAAGAGTTTTGGACAAGTTTATCACCAACACTTAGTACAGGTGGTAAATGTATGATCACAAGTACACCCAACCAAGACAATGACCAATTTGCTCAAATTTGGAAAGCAGCAAATAAAACTATTGATCAATATGGTAATGAAACAAAAGTAGGAGTTAATGGATTTAAACATATTCTAGTTAATTGGAAAGAACATCCGGACAGAGACCAAGACTGGGCTGACGAAGAAGCAGCCAAAATTGGTGAAGAAAGATTTAGACGAGAACACGGATGTGAATTTATTAGTGCTGACGAAACACTTATTAGTGGACTAATATTGCCAACACTAGAGTCTAAAGAAGTATACAAACGTACAGGTCAAGTACGCTGGTATAAAAATTTACAAAAGGGAAAAACTTATATTGCAGGGCTTGATCCAAGTTTAGGTACTGGTGGTGATAATGCGGCAATACAAGTTTTTGAACTACCAGGAATGAATCAAGTAGCTGAATGGATGCACAACAAGACGCCAATCACGGAACAGATAAGAATACTCAGACAAATACTGAAGGAAATAGAACAAGAAGTAACCGATACTGAAATATATTGGAGTGTGGAAAATAACACGCTGGGTGAAGCTGCCCTTGTGGTCATAGCGGAAATGGGTGAAGAAAACATTCCTGGTACATTAATTAGTCAGCCAAAAAGCAGTAATAGAGGACACAGAAAAGGATTTACAACAACTAATAAAAGTAAACTTGAGGCATGTAGTAGATTAAAGAACTGGATTGAAACTGGAAAAATGGTGGTTAACAGCGAAGCGTTATTACAAGAGCTTAAAACGTTTATTGCTAGGGGATCAAGTTTTGCTGCTAAATCTAGCGAAACAGATGATTTAGTTATGGCAAGTGTACTAGTTGTCCGTATAGCTCAACAGGTTGCACAGTATGACGAAGTAACTTATGAAGAGCTTAAAGATAGTTTTGATGAAGAAGGAACTGATGCACCAATGCCAATTATGATCTTTTAGCATAAATAATACAAAGGACGTGATATGATTAGTGATGACAAAATAACAACTGGTATTTTTAAAATTTTAAAAGGCAACGGTTATAATATAGAATTATTTACTGAAGAAGGTGAAAATACTATTGATCCAAATAATGCTCGTAGATTCTATGTTAAAGATATGGGAGCAATGGTTAATTTTGAAACTAGTAATGCTAATAGAGAAATTAGAGTTAGTGTTAGTCAAACCACTAGTGTAGAACAACTAAAAGATACATTGGCTCAGTTAAAAAATTTAGCCAATAAAAGTATAGTAGAATATACACTAAAGAGTTTTTCTAAAGCTATTACTCCTAAAGATCAAGATTTTGAAGCACAAAAGGCGAGAGATATGAAACAAGATGTACAAGAAGGCATTAGCACAGCATATGGTAGCACAAAAAGTAGTTATCAAAAATTAGAATCAGCAAAGTTGGTTATTAAACACACTAAACCAGTCAATGAAGAAACACGTGGTAGCAGAAGTAGAAATATTAGTGCTATCTATATTGAAAACGCAGATGGTGAAAGACATAAATTTCCAAGTAAAAATCTAGCAGGTGGCCGAGCAATGTTGCGTCATATACAACAAGGTGGACAAATGCATGACGATCTTGGAGAACATATCATTGAACAGTGTAAAGAACTTAGTAAACTAAAAGAGTTTAAAAAGTATAGTCAACGTAATGGATTAGTAAATGAAGAGACAAACGATATTCTAGAAGCAGTTACAGCAAGAATAGAACATGTTAGAGAAACAATTAGTAAAATGAAAGGCAGTAAAGGATATGCTGCTATGCGTGATACATTCGAATCAAGAGAGTTAAAAATTAACGAAAGAGATAAGACTTCACTACGCAACCAATTTACAGTACGGCATTTTGACGAAAATTTAGAAGATGCGTTACCATATGTTAATTCAATTATGAAAGAGATAAATGGCGTTAAGGAAGCAAATATTGCAGCGTCTAATACAGTTAAAGAACTAGCAGAAGCAATTGCAGAAATGGAAACTATTAACTTCACTGGTGCTGATCCAAAATCAGATCCAGAAAATCCATTAGTTAATGAACATTCAGCATCTGCGTCAGCTAATACACAACTTGCAATGACAATGAAATACTTTTCAGAAGCAGTTTGTGAAAACGAAAAACTATCAGGATTACTTGAACAGTTTGGTAGTATGGTAACTGATGTTACTGATCAATCAACAATAGCAGCAGGTATTGCGGCAGTCAAAAATATGATGCCAAAACTTTCTGCTAAAACAAGTGAAAGCAGTGAACGTAACACTGTAGATTATGAAGCACAATTTGAAAGCACACTCGACAGTTATGAGTTTGATGATTTATTTAAATAAAATCTTGACAATCTAGACAAAACGTAATATAGTGGTAACATGTATTATTATATACACTGTTGTCACAAAGGCATACTTAGGCAAACAAACATAGGCAAATAGGAGATTAAAACTATGGCATCATTAGCAGAAATTCGAGCAAAATTACAAGCATCTGAGCAAGGCAATCAACGCCAAGGCGGAGCAACTGGTGGAGATAACGCTATCTTCCCATTTTGGAACATCCCAGAAAATACAACTAGCGTGATTCGCTTTTTACCAGATGGAGATACGGAAAATCCGTATTTTTGGAGAGAGCGTCAAATGATCCGCATGGAATTTGCGGGTGTAAAAAACCAACCAGACAGTCGTAAAGTGATTGTTAATATTCCATGTAATGAAATGTGGGGGCCAGTGGGCAGTTGCCCAGTACTATCTGAAGTACGTGCCTGGTTTAAAGATCCTAACTTAGAAGAAATGGGTCGTAAGTATTGGAAAAAACGTTCATATGTATTCCAAGGCTTTGTAACTGAAAATAGCTTACAAGAGGAATCTCCAGATAATCCAATCCGTAGATTTATTATTAATCCAAGTATCTTTAATATTATCAAAGGTGCATTAATGGATACAGATTTTGTTGAACTTCCAACAGATATTGAACAAGGTACTGACTTCCGTCTTACTAAAACTACTAAAGGTCAATATAGTGATTATAGTACGAGTAGTTGGGCACGCCGTGAGCGTAGTTTAGACAGTAATGAGCGTTCAGCAATTGATACTCATGGGTTGTATAACTTAAATGACTATCTTCCTAAACAACCTAGCGAATCTGAATTAGCAGTAATTGCTGAAATGTTTGAAGCTAGTGTAGATGGGCAATTATATGATGCAGAGCGTTGGGGTAATTTTTATCGTCCAAGTGGTGTACAAATCGATACATCAAATAGTGCGCCAAATACGTCAGCTGGTAAAGCACCAGCGGCAAGCATTCCACAAGCACCAGTAGCACCAGCACCAGTTGCTGATGGTCAACCAGCGCCTGTACCAGTTGCTCCCCCTGTTCAACAGGAAGTAGTAGCACCAACACCGCAGCCTGCTCCAGTAGCAGAGCCAGCGATAGCAGGTGGTGATGAAGCTAAACCATCAGCACAAGATATACTTGCTGCTATCCGTAACCGCGGATCATAATTAACCTTACATCTTAAAGAAGGCAGTACTATGCTGCCTTCTATTATTCTTATTAGGAGACATAAATGCCAAGACCTTTTGACGTAAGTAAATTCCGCAAAAGTATTACCAAAGCGGTGCCCGGACTAAGTGTTGGGTTTAATGATCCAGATACATGGATTTCAACAGGTAATTATACACTAAACAAACTAATCAGTGGAGACTTTAATAAAGGTATTCCACTAGGTAAAGTATCAGTATTGGCTGGAGAAAGTGGCGCAGGTAAGTCATATATTGCGGCTGGTAATATTGTTAAACAAGCACAAGACCAAAACATCTTTGTTGTGCTAATTGATACTGAAAACGCACTAGATGAGACTTGGTTACATGCACTGGATGTAGACACAAGTCCAGACAAATTGCTAAAACTTAACTTAGCAATGATTGACGATGTAGCCAAAGTTATGAGTGATTTTATGACAGACTACAAAAAAGAATGGGCAGACAAAGAAAAGGATGAACGTCCTAAAGTATTGTTTGTAATTGACTCATTAGGTATGATGTTGACGCCAACTGATGTTAAACAGTTTGAAGCAGGTGATATGAAAGGTGACTTGGGTCGTAAGCCTAAGGCATTAACGTCATTGGTTCGTAATACTGTCAATATGTTGGGAGAATACAATGTAGGACTAATGGCAACTAACCATACATATGCATCACAAGATATGTTTGATCCAGATGACAAGATTAGTGGCGGACAAGGCTTTATCTACGCAAGTAGTATTGTAGTTGCCATGCGTAAACTTAAACTAAAAACTGATGCAGATGGTAACAAAACATCACAGGTACATGGTATTAGAGCGGCGTGTAAAGTAATGAAAACACGTTATGCTAAACCTTTTGAAAGTGTACAAGTGGAGATTCCATATGAGACAGGAATGTCACCATATAGTGGACTTGTTGAGTTTTTAGAAGCAA
>JACKZZ010003923.1_pt1 | contig 39997 bp, 39 predicted proteins | sample 8027871 | NCBI WGS metagenome assembly JACKZZ01 (sample SAMN15724774, study PRJNA655200) | protist metagenome | isolation source: fluorescence activated cell sorting (FACS) single amplified genomes of... | place: USA: West Boothbay Harbor, Gulf of Maine | collected 2000-07-19
GTTAATTACTTTTTACTTAGATTTGTTATTTGCCATTGGTTTGGGCCAACTTTTTTACCTTCAGTTAGTGTTTTATAAATTACATACAAAAACAATACAACACTGAAAGCTGAAATTATTGATCCTACACTAGCAATATAATTCCAACTACTATATGCATCTGGGTAATCTGGAATTCTTCTAGGTATACCTGCTAGTCCCAAAAAATGTATTGGGAAAAAAGTTAGGTTAACTCCAATAAAAAGTATCCAAAAATGAACTTTACTTAGAATATTTGGATAACTTAGCCCAGTTATCTTTCCTATCCAATAATAAAAACCAGCAAAAACGGCAAAAACAGCCCCTATTGATAGCACATAATGAAAATGTGCGACAACATAGTAAGTATCATGGAAACAAATATCCAACCCACAATTGGCGCAAGCAACTCCAGTAACTCCTCCAAGTGTAAATAGAGTAATAAACCCTAGTACAAACAGTATAGGTGTTTCTAGTTTAATAGAACCTCCCCATATAGTAGCCAACCAAGAAAACACTTTAATTCCTGTAGGAACAGCAATAATTATAGTAGCTGCTGTAAAGTATGCTCTAGTATCAACATCTATTCCTACAACATACATATGGTGCGCCCAAACAATAAACCCTAGGATTCCAATACTAACTATAGCATAAACTATTCCTAGATAACCAAAAGTTTGTTTTTGGCTAAAAGTGGATACAATATGTGAAACAATACCAAAAGCTGGCAAAATTAGTACGTAAACTTCTGGATGCCCGAAAAACCAGAAGAGGTGTTGATATAGTACAGGATCTCCTCCTCCAGCAGGATCAAAAAATGTAGTATTAAAGTTTCTATCACATAGCAGTATAGTAATAGCCCCTGCAAGAACAGGAAGTGATAGAAGTAGCAAAAAAGCTGTAATTAGCAATGCCCAACAAAACAAAGGGAGTCTATGTATAGTTATACCAGGCCCTCTCATGTTAAAGATAGTGGTAATAAAATTAATAGAACCCAAAATAGAAGCTGCCCCTGAAACATGCAAACTAAAAATAGCCAAATCAACAGAGGGTCCAGAGTGTGCTTGTACACTAGAAAGTGGTGGGTAAACAGTCCATCCAGTACCAGCTCCTGCCTCAACTAGTGACGAACTTACTAGCAAAAGCAATGCTGGTGGCAATAGCCAAAAACTAATATTATTTAGTCTAGCAAATGCTATGTCTGGTGCTCCTAGCAAAATAGGAACAAACCAGTTACCAAAACCACCAATTAGAAATGGTATTACAAAGAAAAAAATTATAATAAAAGCATGTGCTGTAACAATTACATTATATAGTTGATTATTACCTGCAAGAATTTGAACTCCAGGTGAAGCCAATTCAGTTCTAATTAGCAAAGATAGAACAGTTCCAACAATACCTGAAAAACCACCAAAAATTATATAAAGAGTTCCAATATCTTTATGATTCGTTGAAAATATCCAACGGGAACACCATTGATAAACAAAAGTCATACTAGATTTTAAACCAAAACTTGCAGGAGAGATAGGATTTGAACCTATAACAGTTGGTGTTGGAAACCAACGCTCTACCAATTGAACTACTCTCCCAAAATAAAGAAATTATTTTTTAATTATTTTAACACCGTATTTAGATCTAGATGTTTTTCGCCCTACAACACCACTACAATCAAAAGTACCTCTAATAATTTTATGTTGAACACCAGGCAAATCTTTTACTCTACCACCTCGAACTAGAACAGAAGCATGTTCTTGTAGAGAATGCTTTTCACCAGGGATGTAAGCAGTTGTTGTTATACCATTAGATAGCAAAACTCTAGCTACTTTTCGAACAGCAGAATTAGGTTTTCTAGGAGATATTGTGAAAACTCTAAGGCATGTCCCTTTTTTTTGCGGGTTACCTTGCAAATATGTAGAAAGAACTTTTAGTTTTTTATTCTTACGTTTCTTCTTGATTAGTTGTTGAATTCTCATTAATTTTGAATTATATTTTTTTCAAGAAAAATAGAGATTTCTAGCTTTTTTTTATAAGAGATACTTTTAAAATCAGCTGTTTCTATAAATTCTTTTGCTAGGTTATTATTAAATTTATTTTTTTTTTTAAGAGCATTTTGAATTATCCATTTTAGCCCTATAGCACTCTTTTGTTGCTTCGAAATAAATTTTGGTATATTCACTATTTTTCCTTTTAGTTTTTTTTTTTTTATACCGACAACAGGCATAGCATTTGACAATGCTTTTATAAAAATAAAACCAGGGTTTATACCTATTGATCTAATATCTATAAAAAATTTAATTAGAAGTTTTTGTACTTTTGATTTTTTACCATCTTTAAAAATCAAATTTACAAAAAGATTAGAATATTTTGTTTTATATACCATTTTTTTGTTTTACAAGATATACTGCTGCTATACTATCACGAGCCAACTGTGATGAAACGTGTTGCTTTTTATCAAAATTAAGTTGTTGGTTTTTTTGTGAAGTTAGTGCAATAGCACCAATTATTGAAACTAGAAGAACAAAGCCTGAAATAAGAAGATAATAAAAATAAAATGTATAAAGTGTTTGGCCAAATATGGTAATACTTTGAATATTATCTACTTGATAAACCCATTCAAGATAATTAGGTTCTTCTAGGAAATTTTCAACTTTGAAAGTCAACAAGCTTTTTTTCAAAAAATAAAAATTAGTAAAAAAAAATATTACCAAAAAAATACTAATAGGGTAATAATCTACATATAGGTTTTTTGTTTGGAATTTAAACGATATTTCGGCTTTTAGATTAAGTATTATAATCACAAAAAGGAAAAGAACTGCAATAGCACCAACATAAACAACTAGAAACAACAATCCTATAAATTCTGCTTCTATTAGAAAAAGTAGGCCAACAGCATTACAAAATGCAAAAATAAGGAAAAAAACAGCTTGAACAGAGTCTTGAATAAAGATAACACAAAGACTCGCAGAAATCAAAAGAATAGAGAAAAAAAGAAACAATGTATATTCCATATATATATATTATTTATGTATTCGGGATAGAAGGATTTGAACCTTCGACATCGCGCTCCCAAAGCACGCGCACTACCACTGTGCTATATCCCGCTATTAAACTTAAGCGTAAGCAGACTCGAACTGCTGACAAATTGATTATCGATCAATTGCTCTAACCAACTGAGCTATACGCTTATATAATTAAAATATAAAGTGAAGTGCTACTTTATGAGAAATTATAAATAGCAATTCAGGTGATATACAAAAAAATGTAAAAATAAAGAAATTAGAACTTATAATTATGGCTTGTGCCTTTGTAATATCACTATAAAAATAAAGAGTTTTAAAAGGGTTTTTATTATACAAGCTTGTATAGCAAATAGATTTAATTAGTCTAAGGTAATAAAAACAACTAATTACTGAAAAAATTACAATAATAATAGAAATTATAAATAGTATTGAATCAATAGCAGAAAAAAAAATAAAAAATTTAATAAAGAATCCTCCAAAAGGTGGGATACCTGCTATAGAAAAAAAAAGAGCCATCAAAAAAAAAGCTATTCCTATGTTTTCAGACCAAAGACCTTCCAATTCATCAATAAATTTTAGGTTTATTTTTTTACTAAAAGAAAAACTTAGTATAGCTATCCAAGAACTCATAGCTATTACAATATACAAAACTACGTAAAAAAAAACAGATTGCAAACCTATAATAGAGTTAGTACTCAAGCCCAAAAGAATAAAACCTATATGCCCAATTGAACTATACACAAGAAATCTTTTAATTTTTCTTTGAGCAAGAGCTCCAAAAGAACCTACAAAAAAGCATATCAAAGAAGAGAACAAAAAAAAAGTTTGCCAAAAAGAAAAAAAAGAAAAAAAACAGGTAAAAACAAATCTACAGAGGCATAGTAGTAGAGTAAGCTTTGGAACACAAGCAAAAAATAGGGAAATATTTGTAGGTGAACCTTCATAAACATCTAGTATCCATATATGAAATGGAGCAGCACCTAGTTTAAAAAGAAAACTAATTATAATAAAAGAAAACCCTAGGTAAAGATACAAAAAATTATTAATATCATTTTGCAAAAAAAAAAGATCTTTTAGGATAAAGTAATTTGTAGTACCAGAGAATCCGTAAATAAGTGAACACCCAAACAAGAAAAAACCTGATGAAAAAGCGCCTATAATAAAGTATTTCAAACCAGCTTCTGTTGAAAAAGCAGACTCTTTTTTAAATGTTGACAAAATATAAAAAGAAAGAGCTTGAAGTTCCAATGCTAGGTAAAAAGAAATCAAGTCACAAGAATCAACTATCAAAATTATTGCTAGGGTACTTATCAAAAAAATAATAAAAAATTCAAAATTAAAAAAATTATTATTTTTCAAGTATTCTTTTGATACTATAAGAATTGCTATTGTAAATAGCAAAATAAATGCTTTACCAAAAAAGCTAATAAAATCATAAGTTAGAGATCCGTAAAAGAGAATAGAGAAATTTGCTTGACTATTTAGTGTCAATATCAACGTCAAAAAAAGTAGTTGTATAGAAACCCAAAAACATACTTTTTGAAAAATAAATGTTTTTTTAAAATAAGAGGTATGGTTTGTACTAAAAAGGGAACAAAAAAGCAAAAAAAAGCATAGTGAAATACTAAAAAAGATCTCAGGAATAAAAGAAATAATTTCTTGAAAGAATGTAAAATTCATTTAAATTTATTATTAGTTTATTAGCGATGGCAGGACTTGAACCTACAGCTATTAGATTATGATTCTAATGTTCTAACCATTAAACTACACCGCCTATTTTAATATTAAGTTATTTAGTTTTATCATTTTATTTTCTAGCCTTCCCAAAAAAGGAATTAGAATTAGTAGAAAAGAAAAATAAAATAGAGTACAAAGTTGCCCAATTTCAACAAAAGGGTATTCAACTACATTTTGACCAATCCAACCTAGTAGTAGACAATTAACTAGAAAAAACCAAAAAAATTTTTGAAAAATAGGTCTAAAAGTTGTCGATCTTACTTCAGAAGTATTAATAAATGGCAAGGCTATCAATCCTACAAGCGATCCAAACATGGCAATAACTCCTCCTAGTTTATGAGGAATTGATCGAAGAATAGCATAAAAAGGTAGAAAATACCATTCTGGTACAATATGAGCTGGAGTTACCATTGGATTTGCTGCGATGTAGTTATCAGGATGTCCTATTATATTAGGGTAAAAAAAAACAAAAAAGCAGAAAAAGAATATTAGAGTAACAAAACCAAAAAGATCTTTAACATAAAAATATGGAAAAAAGCTAATAGTGTTATTATAACTTGTTACTCCCAAAGGATTATTAGATCCTTCAACATGAAGTAGAAGAAGGTGGATTAGAACCAAAGCTACAATCAAAAAAGGAAGTAGATAATGAAGACTAAAGAATCTATTTAGTGTTGGGTTATCTACAGAAAAACCACCCCAAATCCAAATAACAATAGGTTCACCAACTGCCGGTAGTGCTGAAATTAGGTTTGTAATTACAGTAGCACCCCAAAATGATATTTGCCCCCAAGGTAGAACATACCCAATAAAAGCTGTTGCTATTATTAGAATAAGAATAACAACTCCAGAGCACCATAGCAATTCTCTTGGATGTATATATGAACCATAATACAAACCTCTAAACATGTGAATATATACTACAATAAAAAAAAAACTAGCACCATTTGCATGCAAGTATCTTAGAAGCCAACCATTATAAACATCTCTTATAATGTGTTCTACACTAGAAAAGGCCAATTCTACATTAGCAGTATAATGTATTGCCAAAAAGATACCAGTTAGAATTTGAATAACAAGTATAAAACCTGCTAGAGATCCAAAACCCCAAAAATAACTAATATTAACTGGAGTTGGGTAATCAACAATATGATTATTAAGTGTAGCTAGTAGAAATTTTTGATTCCAACGCATATTAAATATAATTTTATAATAAAGAAAAATAAAAATTTGGTAGATAATTCCAATTTTTTTTTGTAAAAGGTTTTATAGAACGAAATTCTTGTGTAATATCTATATAATCACAAATAACACGTTTTTTTATAAAATCGAACCGTACTTCAGTATAACCTACCAGTGGAAAATCTTTTTTTAGTGGGTTACCTTCAAATCCATAGTCAGTTAGAATTCTTCTTAGATCAGGATGGTTTTTAAAAAAAACTCCAAAAAGATCAAAAACTTCTCGTTCAAACCAGTTAGCTGCTGGGTAAATTTTAGTTATAGATATAATTTTATCTTTTGTACTGATATTTACTTTCACTATAATTCTATCTGAATATGATACTGATAGTAGTTGATATGCTACTTCTATTCTATTTTGTTTTATAAAAAAGTCTGTTCCACTAAGATCACACAAACATTGATAAAGACAATTAGAGTGGTTTTTCAAAAAAGATATAACCTGCAAAATATACTTTTTATCAATGATAATGATAATAGTTTCTTTTTTTACAATTATAGCCAGACATATTTTACCAAGAATAGCTTTTAGCCATCTAGCATAAAGGTTTCTCCAATTATTTTTAATAGGGAAATTACTCATTTAAAAAAAGATTTATTTAGAAAATAATAAACAAAAATAATTTTTGTTGTTAACACTACGAATTTGGAGGCAAGATTCGAACTTGCAATTTTAAGTTTAAAAAAAACTTAATGAGTTACCTATTACTCTACTCCAGAAAAATATTAAATAAGCCATGCAATAGGCGTAGGCTATCTGTATTTAGATTATTATGTACTCTAAAATAGAGTACTAGAATTGCCAAACCAATTGCTGATTCAGCAGCAGCAACTGTTAGAACATACAAGGCAAAGATTTGGCCCAAAAAGTCATTTAGATAAACTGAAAAAAAAATAAAATTCAAATTAACAGCTAGAAGTATCAATTCAATACACAAAAGTACTAGAATAATACTTCTTTTATTTAGTATAATCCCAAAGATGCCTAGGAAAAAAATAGTAGTTGATACTACAATATAAGGATAAAGGTTTATAATCATTATTTTATTATTTTAATTTAAGGCAACCAGTTAAAGCCCAATAGAATACCGGCTGTTAGGATAACCCAACTTATGGAAAAAGGGAGGAAGATTTTCCAACCCAAACGTATTAGTTGGTCATACCTATATCGAGGAAAAGCTGCTCGGGCCCAAATAAATAGTATTATAAAAACAAGAGTTTTTATTGCAAAAATAATACTATTGCCGTTAGAAAAAAAAGGATTTAGCCAACCCCCAAAGAATAGGATAACATTTAGGCTACTTATCAAGATTATATTACTATATTCACCCAAAAAAAACAATGCAAATCCTATTGCAGAATATTCTACATTATAACCAGATACTAGTTCAGCTTCTGCTTCAGGCAAGTCAAAAGGGTGTCTATTTGTTTCTGCCAGACACGAAATAAAAAAAAGAATAGATATAGGTATCAAAGGAAAGAAATACCAAATGCTTTTTTGAGCTAGGACAATTTCTGTTAGATTCAATGATCCTGAACAAATAATAACAGTAACAAGAATAAAGCCTATTGATACTTCATAAGAAATTATTTGTGCAGCAGATCTTAGTGCTCCTAGAAAAGCATATTTAGAATTACTTGACCACCCTGCAATAATAATACCATAAACTCCTAGAGACGAAATAGCAAATAGGAAAAGGAGCCCTAGGTTTATATCTGAATAAACAGAACTCAATGAAAAAGGAATTACTACCCAGCTTGAAAGACTCAAAAAAAAAGTTAGTATAGGAGCAAACAAAAACAATATTTTACTAGCGCTGCTTGGTAGGATACTTTCTTTTAGAAAAAGTTTAAGTCCATCAGCAAGAGCTTGAAAAAGTCCAAAGATACCCAAAACATTTGGCCCTCGTCTTCTTTGAATGGCACCTATTATTTTTCTTTCAGCTACTGTAAAAAAAGCAACACAAATCAACAAAGGTACGATGATACCTAGAATTTTAAACAAAATAAGCATATTTTAATGTAATTTTTAGTTGTAAAGTAAGCTACTGGACACAGGTCAATTATATTACCTGAAAAAATATTTTTTGCTTTTTTTTTTATAAAAAAGCTAATTTCAGATTGTTTTCCTCGACCTAGAATACCTAGATAAGAAAATCCAGAATACTCTGTTATAAAGCGAACACATCTAGTACAATGGATACACCTAGTTATTACAGTATTAACTAGAGGTCCCCAGTTTTTTATACTAACCCCACGTTTTTTTAGTGAGAAGCTTCTACTTTTTTCCGATCCAAAAGCAATTGTTTGATCTTGCAAATCACATTCAGATCCTTGGTCACAAATAGGACAATCTAGTGGATGATTAACTAGGAGAAATTCAAGGACACTTTCCCGAGCTTTTCGTACTAGAGGTGACATAGTAAAAATTTCTATACCATCACTTACTGGTATAGCGCAAGCAGCTACGGGCTTTGGGAATTTATTAATTTCCACCAAGCATATTCTACAATTCCCAGCAATCAAAAGCCTATCATGGAAACAAAATTTAGGGATTTGTACTTTTGCAACTTGGCAAGCTTGAAGTACTGTTGAGTTTTGGTTAATCTCAACTATTATTTGATTAATTTTAATTTTTAGCATGTTTTTAAAAAATTTGTTTTGTTAGTAGTGAACAAGATATATGCATAGGCTCCAAGAAACTTGATGGATACAAACCTATATAAATGGTTACCAATACTAGCGGAAATAGAGTAAAAAATTCTGTTTTATTAATATCTTTAGAAAAATAGATATATTGTGTTTTTATATTACCATAAGCAATCCTATTAAAAAGCCACAAAGCATAGCCACCTCCAAGAATCAAACTGGTACCGCAAAAAAACCCAATTACTGGGTTTATTGAAAAGATTCCAATTAGAATTAGAAACTCCCCAACAAAACTAGAAGTCCCAGGAAGTCCAATATTAGCTATTGTAAAAATTAGAAAGTATACAATAAATATAGGTATTGTTTGTGTCAAACCAGAAAAATATTTAATCAATCTGCTATGGTAGCGGTCATAAAGAACTCCAACACAAAAAAAAAGTGCACCAGAAACAACACCATGGGAAAGCATTTGCAAAATAGAACCTTCTAGGCCTGTAAAAGAAAAACTAAATACACCTGCTATTGTCAAATTTATATGTGCAACAGATGCATAAGCAATTACCCTTTTTATATCTGTTTGTCGGAGTGCGGTTATTGATGTATAAATAACAGCAATAGAACTTATAACAAAAATCAAAGGTCTAAAATATATACTAGCCAATGGGAATAGTGGTAGAGAAAATCGCAAAAATCCATAAGTACCCAACTTTAGCAAAATACCAGCCAAAATTACAGAACCTCCAGTAGGAGCTTCAACGTGTGCTTCTGGCAACCAAATATGAGCTGGTATTATAGGAACTTTAGTAGCAAATGAAAGAAAAAATGCTAGCCACAAAAACTTTTGTTTATTAAATGAAAAATTATTTTCCAAAAGAACTATATAATCGGTAGTACCTGTTTCTATAAAAATTATAATAATACCTAGGAGTATAAAAAGAGATCCTAGTAGTGTGTAAAGAAAAAAAAGGTAACCAGCTCTTACTTTACGGTCTCTAGTTCCCCAAATACCTACAATATAAAATATGGGAATCAGTACTGATTCAAAAAAAACATAAAAGACTACTAGATCCAGTGTAGAAAACACTGTTAGGATAAAAGCTTCTATTAGCAAAAAAGCACTATAATAATACTTAATATCTTGTTGGTTTTTTGTATTTTGATCCCAAAAAAAAAGAAAACAAAGAGGGATTAGAAAAGTTGTCAAAATTATAAAAAACAAAGAAATACCATCAATACCAAATCTAATTTGATAGTTACACGTATTTAGCCAAAAAAAATCTGTTACAAATTGAAAACTTGAAGCAGAGTTATCAAAAAAAATCCATAGAAAAAGCGAAAAATAGAAAGTAATTATTGAAAACGCAAAACTTACTTCTTTTACTTTATTTTGTATAGGAAGTGTTATAGTACAAATAAAACCAATAAAAGGGCAAATAATTACTGATATAAGAATATAGTTCATATTAAATATTTTGATTTAGGATACAAATTTTTTATAAGTAAAGAATTTTATTTTTTTTGAAAAAAATTAAAAAATTTTTTAATTTCTTTTTTTTTTTTTGGGAGATTACCAAAAAGAATAAAACCAAAAAGAAGCAAAAAAAATATTTGCCAAAAAGTAATCATTTACTTGATTGTTTAAAGTTCTTCTAGTTTTACAGAAAGCCAAGAAATATAGTCGTCTATAGTTAGCATTTCAACAGCAATAGGTATAAATCCATGGTTAATCCCACAAATCTCACTACATTGACCGTAGAAAACCCCTTGTCGTTCTACAAAAAGGCTACTTTCATTTAGTCGACCTGGACAAGCATCTATTTTAACACCAAATGATGGGATAGTCCAACAATGAAGAACATCAGCACTTGTCACAATCAGTCTAATATGTGTATCAATAGGTAGAACTACTCTATTATCAACTTCTAGCAATCGAAGATTACCCAAACTTAGTTCATTTTCAGGTAGAAGGTAAGAATCAAATATAATACTTTCTTGATCATCATTTTCATAATCAGAGTACTGATAGTTCCAGTACCACTGATTTCCTACGATTTTAAGAGTAATAGAAGGGTTTACTACTTCATCAACAGCATATAGAAGACTAAAAGAAGGTACTGCAATAATCATAAGTAGAATTGCAGGAACTAGTGTCCAAATAATTTCAATAGTAGTACCATGTACTACAGAAGTTGGTTGAGTAAATACTTTATCATTAAATCGAACAATAATTTTAAAAAGTATCCAAGTAACGAAAACAACAACAAAAATTAGAATAAATATCAAATCATGGTGGAATTTATAAATTCCTACTGCAATAGGAGTTGCAGGGTCTTGAATACCAAGCTGCCAAGGTATAGCAGCATCGCAAAAACAGTAAAAGTTAAACATTAAAATAGTATTAAGTCTCCTTAGGCTGGAATCGAACCAACACTAATATAGTTAACAGCTATACGCTTTACCATTAAGCTACTAAGGAAATATTTATATAAAAAAATTAATGACCACCTTTAATAGCATCACCAGTGGCTAGACATGAAAGTATAGTAAAGATATAAGCTTGAATAAAAGCAACGGCTGTTTCTAGGAATAGAAGCAAAAAAAGAACTGCTATAGGAATAAAGTGAGCTAGGAACATTAGACCACCAGCAGTTATTATAGACCAACAAAACCCTACAATAACTTTTAGGAGGATGTGACCTGCTATTATATTAGCAAACAATCGGACTCCTAGGGCAACTAGTGGAATAAAAAAACTAAGAAGTTCTACCGCTACAAAAAAAGGGATTATAGGCAAAGGAACTCCTCCAGGTAGTAGCAAACTAAAAAACTTTAGACCATGTTCTTTAAACCCTACAAACAATTTACCGACCCATACAATCAATGAAAGTGAAAATGTTAGAATAAAATGTGAAGTAATTGTAAAGCTATAAGGTACAAGACCTAGTACATTTCCTAGCAGAATAAAGCAAAAAAGTGAAAATATAAATGGAAAAAAGTTTTGTCCTTTTTTACCTATATTTTCATTAACTATATTCAAAATGAAAACATACAAACCTTCATAGATTACTTGAAGCCGAGTAGGTACAAAGTACCCTTTATTATTTACAGAGATTACTTGAAACCCTACCAAACAAAAAAAAATAGCAAAAATACAAAAAAGATTTGCATTTGTAAAAGAAAGATCAAAAAAACCAAAATTCAGATTAATCAAAGAAATGATTTCAAATTGTTCCAAAGGATTATTTAGTATCAAAAACATATTTAACGTTATTATATAGAATTACCCCACCAATAAATACTTACAAACAAAAATAGCCAAACAACGTCAACAAAGTGCCAATACCAAGCAGCAGCTTCAAAACCAAAATGGTGCTGTTTAGTAAAATGATAAGCCAATACTCTAAAAAGGCATACAATAAGGAAACAAGTACCAACAAAAACATGGAAGCCATGAAACCCTGTTGCTAGAAAAAAAGTACTACCATAAATCCCATCAGAAATAGAAAAATTTGAAGAGTAGTATTCAAAAACTTGCAAGCAAGTAAAAAATGTTGCTAGAGCAACAGTAATTACAAGGGCTGAAACACTTTCTTTTTTAGATCCAACAACAATAGCATGGTGTGCCCAAGTTACAGAAAAACCTGATAGAAGCAATACCGCAGTGTTCAAGAAAGGAACTTCAAAAGCTTGTAGAATTTCAATACCTTTTGGTGGCCAAACAGAACCAATTTCAGGTACAGGTGCCAAACTTGCCCAAAAGAAAGCCCAAAAAAAAGCAAAAAAAAATATAATCTCAGAAACAATAAATAGAATTATACCAAATCTTAGACCTAGCTGAACAATAGAGCTATGCTGTCCTTCATAAGTACCTTCTCTAATAATATCTCTCCACCAAACAACTATAGTACATACCAAAAAAAGTAGTCCTATAGTCAGTGAAATACCACCACCAGAAAAGTTATGTATATATATAGTACCTCCTGTAGTACATAGAAAAGCTGAAGTAGCACCAACCAAAGGCCAAGGGCTCGGGTCTACTAGATGAAAAGGATGTTTTTGTGTAGTCATTTTATAATCAAAAATTGTGTTACCTCTAGAAAGAATTGAACTTTCAACCTTGCTACGAAAAAGCACTGCTTTACCTTTAAGCTATAGAGGCTTTTTTATTAAGTTTTTATATTAATCTATTTGTACTTAATAAAATATAAATCTAGTAATATAAAAAAAAATTTATGAATACTGTGTAAGCTAGGGTAGGATTCGAACCAACTAAATTAAAGTTTGCAACCTTAACGCAAAGCCTATTTGCAACCTAGCCAATTAATTATTTTTATAAAAAGCACACAATAAAAAACTGACCAGAAAAACTAATTTCATAATTAGGTTTAAATTTATAATTTGTTGTTACTTTCTTAAATTTAGTAAAAAAAAAAGACTCCATCCAAGTAGGTTGTAGGTTAATCTTATGAAGGCTAACAAGATCACCAGGTATTAGCTGATACAATTGGTTAGTAGTTTTTTTACGGTTAACGCTAACTTTACCGTTTTTAATAAGAAAAAAAGCTTCTGCATAAGTTCTACAAAATTTTGTATTTACAAGAGATATTGCTAGATTCAAGTTAGAAGTTTTTGATATATTACATACTTCTTCTTTTTTTTTTAGAAGAAGATCTTTTTTATAAAAAGTTGAAATTTTTATGTAATCTTCAGTATTATTTTTAAAGTTAAAAGGTTTTTTAAAAACTTGCCATTTTTTTTTTTTATGGTTTGAAAAAGCATAGTAAGTTAGCTTTGAATTATTTAGTAGGTTTTCTTCAAACTTTCTAAATTTTTTAAAAATTTTATTTTTTATCATTCTTTTTATTATTATCGAAAGTTATTTGCCCTACTAGAAGTTGAATAAATAGGGAATAACTAAAAAAATTAGTTATATTAGATGGTACTTGGTATGAAACTTCATTAACTTCTGAATAATTATTACCTATCAAAATAACTGGAATGTTTTTGTGAAAACACTCTTTAATAATAGTTTTATAATCTTCATTTTGAAAAATAATTACAATACTAGGTTGCTTAGAATCGAAAAGAGTATAAAAAAAACGAAAAAACCTAAGTTTTTGAGATACTTTTATAGTATTTGTAAAAAAAGGTAGGTTTCCTTTTATTATTTTTTGGAAACCTTCCCAATTACTAATAAGGCCAGGGATCCACTTTTGAATAAAAATAATATTTTTCAAATTATTATTTTTAAAAGAATCTATATACGATATATTTTCTATATTACCTACAACTATAATAGAGTTTTTTTGTTTTAGAATTTCAACTAGTTTTATTACAGTATAAAGTGAAATTACTGTTTGGTTTAGATCCAAACTATATTTTTGATTTCTTGAAGAAAAAATAAATTTATTTGTTATTTTTTGCTTTACTGATGTTTTTATATAGCCTCGGTGAATGTTAAGCTTTTTAAAAAAAAGTATAATTTTTATATATGAATTCATAAATTAATTTGTTTTCAATAGATCATAAAAGTAAAGCCCTTTACTTTTATACAAGCTTGGCTTTTTTATTTGATAAAAAATAGACGAAAAGGAAGAAAGAGAACTTTTAGTATTACTAGAAAAGAGCAAACCTTGGTTTTCAACATTAATAAGATTAATATTTTTAGGTACATAAATAAAGAATGGATGTGAGAAATTTACATGTATTTTCAAAAAACAAGAGGTAACTTTTTCTATTTTAAAACCCAAACCAATTATAAGTATTTTTTTTGAAAAAAAAGGTTTATTAAAAATTATGTTTTTAAAAAATATTTTTATAAAAATATTAATTTCTTTGATTATTATTTTATTAAAAATAATAAAAAGTATATAATTATTCAAAAAAGCCAAAGAAGCTAGTTGTACTGGTATTAGTATAATATGTTTTTTAAAAAACCCTTTATTATAAATAATAAGGAATCTTTTGTTTCTATATGAAAAAGAATAAATAAAATGAGTATTAAATTGTTTTTTTGTATTATATTTTAGAATCATTATTAAATAGAAATAATAATAAAAACCTGACCCCCAGATATTACTTTTTTTATTATATAATCGGGAAGGAGCTTTTTAGTAGTATAAAAGATAGTTTGTTTATGGAAGTGTTGAAAAGCATTCCAAAGATTAGTAAAAGATAGGATTTTTTTTTGACCTTTCTTTGAAAAAAATTTAATTTTTTTTATAATAGGATATCCATTTGAATATTTAATTTTAAAAAAAATATTATTATTTTTAACAAAAAGGTATTCTAGGTAGTTTTCTATGTAGAGTGTATACAAAAAGAAAAAAGATTCATTAGTAAAAGGTACACTTATAAATTTTTTTCTTACAAAAAGTGCGTTATTAACTATGCAAATCAATTGATTTATAATAGTTTTATTCATAAGTCTATATATTCAATAGTAAAAAAGGGCAATAGGCTGGATTTGAACCAGCGATCTTTCACTTCACAGGTGACTGTATTAACCAAGCTATACAACTATTACCATACAGATAGAATGGAAGGGCTCGAACCTTCATTTTTCAGTACCAAAAACTAACGCCTTACCTGTTAGGCCACATTCTAATATAAAATAGAGAAAATAGGATTCGAACCTACGATACATGAGTAATGTATTTTTGTTTAGCAAACAAACACCTTAAGCCACTCGGTCATTTCTCCAAATTTTAAAAAATTATCGGTCAACTTCACCAAAAACAATATCTTGAGTACCAATAACAGTAACAACATCAGCAATATAATGATTTTTAACCATAAAGTCAAGCCCTTGCAAATGAGAAAATCCGGGAGCTTTTATTTTACATCTATATGGTTTGTTTGACCCGTCAGATACCAAGTAAACTCCAAACTCACCTTTAGGTGCTTCTGTTGCTATATAAGTACTTCCACTGGGAACATTAAAGCCTTCGGAAAAAAACTTAAAATGTTGAATAACTGATTCTATAGATTTTTTTATGTCACTTCTATTTGGTGATGAGAATTTATTACTTGATTTTACAGGCCCAGTAGGTAGCAAATTCAAGCATTGAAGAATGATATTTACAGATTCTCTTATTTCATTCATTCGAATTATATAACGATCAAAGCAATCACCATTCGAACCTACTGGAATAGAAAAATTTACTTTACTATATTTTTCATACCCAAAAGCTACTCTAAGGTCCCAAGGCAAACCAGACCCTCTTAGCATAACCCCACTAAAGCCCCAATCTAGAGCTTCTTGACTTGAAACAATACCTACATTAACTAGTCTTTGTTTCCAAATTCGATTATTAGTTAGTAGTTCTTCAAATTCATCCAATCTAGTTACAAAACCTTTACAAAAAGTATAAATATCATCTAGAAGCCCTATTGGGATATCTGTAGATACACCTATAGGACGAATATAAGCAGAATGTATTCTAGCACCGGAAACTCTTTCATAAAACTCTATAAGTTTTTCCCGTTCTTCAAACCCCCAAAAATAAGGTGTTATTGCACCAACATCAAGAGCATGACAGCAAATAGCTAGGAGATGATTTAGAATTCTTGTAATTTCCAAAAAAATTATTCGAATATACTGAGCCCTTAGAGGGATTTTAGCTTGAAGTAGATTTTCAACAGCCAATGAAAATGTATGCTCTTGGGCTATTATAGAAACGTAATCTAGTCTATCAAAATAAGGAAGAGCTTGAAGGTATGTTTTATGTTCAACTAGTTTTTCAGTACCTCTATGCAAAAGACCAATATGTGCATCTGCTTTAGTAACAGTTTCCCCTTTTAGTTCTAGAACCAATCTAAGAACGCCATGAGCTGCTGGATGTTGTGGTCCAAAATTCAAGGTAAACGTTTTTAGTTGTTGATTTAGTATGTGTTTTTTTAGTGCCATATTTTATGAATTTTTAAACTTAAATTTGAATTTTATAAGTAAAGTAAAGAAAAGTGTTGGTAGAAAGCTTCGAACTTACTAAACTATAATAATAATAAATAATTATTGTATGATACCAACTTAAATTAATAAGAAATTCTATTAATTTGAATATTAAATAAAAAATGAAATAATAATAGAACATTTTTAAACTAAGTTACCTTTTTAAGATACTTGAATTTTAAGATCTGAAAGTCGGATAATACGCCGATTTTTACCTTTACTCGTAAAAGCAGAAAAAGAAATATAATGTGTTAGTTCATCATAAAATCCGTTATCCCAATGAGCTCGCCCATTCACGTCTTGAACCAACACCGTCTCAATTATTATTTCATGGTGAATTATAATAGGTTCATCAGATGATTCTATTTTAGTTAGATTGGCATTTTCCAGGAGTTCCAAAAGGTAAACCTCAAAAAGGTCATTACTGTTATAATAAAAGTCAAAAAACTCATACAAGTCATCGCTATGGAAAGGCCCTTTAAAGTCTTCAAAAAAGTACTTTTGATTACAAAGCTTTCTCTTAATCAAGTTAATGACAGTAGAAACGTTACATTTCGGATCTTCATAATCTTGAGCAGATTCAACAATAGCATTAAAAATAATCTCAACTAGTTCTTGTTGAGTCAATTTATCCGGATCAAGAATAAAATTACTTATTTGGTTTTTATTGATCTTAGGGTTATTGATAATTGAAATAGTTTTATCTTTAAATTTGTTATAAAGATCATCAATAAAGGTAAAAAGAAATTCTTTTATAAGTATAGTTTCTTTTTGAATGTAAGAATTTGACAATGGTTTTTTGTTATTCATTTTTTGATTTATTATTGTGGAAGTAACTGCTCTACTAATTGAACTATATATTTTTAAAAAGTTTGCTTAAAAGATTTTAACTTGTACAAAACTTTTTTCGACAAAACTTAAATAAATAAATAATGTTTATCAATTTCATCAAAACAGTTAACTTCCTATTTAATGCCTAGGAAGCTATTTGAATTTTTGACACAAAGGTTTCTAATCATTTGCGTTACCTAAACATTAAAGCTGGCAAAGAGACTCGAACTCTTTTCATTAGCTTGGAAGGCTATCATAATACCAATATACTATGCCAGCAATTTTAATTAAAAATGAATTCTAAATCATGCTATTTTTTTTGAATATTTAACCTGTATTTTTATAGATAAAGCTTCTTTTTTTTTCAATGTTTGGAATACTTACCAGAGTCTGATAAATAGACTTTTTTTAAATTTTTGTTATAAAAGATAGATACTGAAACCTTCAAAGCTAATACGTCTATATCCAAAATCCTCATCGGAATTGTCCCACTCATAAACTTTAAAAGAAATATAATAGAAAGATGTTTCTGAGTTTTCAAAATCATCGTAGTCCATGAATTCGCTACCTTTAATGTTACTCTCAAAATCCCAAAAATGAAATTCTATACTAATAGGCTTAGTACAGTCCGGTTCTTTCAAGATTTCAGCGCACTCCTCGTCCGACGCGTTGTTCTCATAAACACAATCAATAAGAGACTGTTTCTGACCTACGCTGATAAACTTATCGTAGAGATCCTTTCGAAAAATAGAAGGAATCCTTTCAGCACATAGTTCTTCGTGACTAACAGGCTCGGGCTTCAAAAAGTTAACTTTTTTTATTGTATTACAAAGCTTTTCCTCTACCATGTCACAGAGCTTATCAACGCGAATGGTCCTGTCCCCAAGAGGACTTTTTTTATCAATTTTAATAATAGATTCAAAAATAATATCAACTAGCTTTAGTCTACTCAAATGATGCACATGACTAAGGTTTTCTTCTTGGGATCTAGAGGCCATAAGTGGACGCATTATAGTTCTAAAGTCCTTATAAGGCCCATCAATAAGATCAAAAAGAAAGTTTTTTAGAAGCTTAACATCTCTTGGGATCGGAGCTTTGGTTAGCCTTTTTCTGTTGCTTTTTAGTGCCATATTTTATGAATTTTATAAATAAAGTAAAGAAAGATGTTGGTAGAAAGCTTCGAACTTACTAAACTATAATAATAAATAATTATTTATGATACCAACTTAAATTAATAATAAATTATATTAATTTGAATATTAAAGAAAAGATAAAATAATAATAGAATACTTTTTAGGGTATTTAAATTTTAAGATCTGAAGGTCGGATAATACGTTTAGTTTTAGATTTGCCTTTAAAAGTTAGAAAATGAATATGATCACACCCCCCTCCGGTTGTGACGCACTCGTACATTTCCAAATCGTCAAGTGTATCATTATCATCAAAGCCGATAAAAATAGGCTTAGTATCACTACTTTCCTTCAAGAGATCATCGTTAGTGTACTTCGTCTCCTTAAGTATTTCCTCAACCCACAGAATATTTGTATCTTTCGTAGCTACTTGAAACAACTTACTGTGGAGATCCTCTGTAAACATATAAGGAAGATTTCCAGCAAAATCTCTAGCATCGAGTTCTCCGTTACTAACAGACTCGGGCTTCAAAAAGATAAATTTTGTATGGCAAAGCTTGTTCCTTACCCTTTTACAGAGCTTTCCAATCTCAAGAGCGTTCGACTTAGATTCTCGAGTAATTTCAATAATAGATTCAAAAATAATATCAATTAGCTTTAGTTTAGTCAAACGATTAAAATCAAAAATAAATTTCCCTTTTTGATTTTGCTTGCTCTCTTTATAGGAAAATTGACGAGTTATAGTTATAAGGTCCTTATAGAGCTCATCAATAAAATCAAAAAGAAATCTTTTTAGAAGCGTAGTATCTTTTTGGATCTGAGCTTTGGATAGTTTCTTGCTTTTTAGTGCCATATTTTATGGATTTTTAAACTTAAATTTGAATTTTATAAGTAAAGTAAAGAAAAATGTTGGTAGAAAGCTTCGAACTTACTAAACTATAATAATGAATAATTATTATATGATACCAACTTAAATTAATAAGAAACTCGGTTAATAACTTTAATTTGAATATTAGGTGAAAGATAAAAAAGGTATTTAACAATAGCTTTCAAAAATATATTTAGAAGATTACTGTTTGAAAAGAAAGGAGTTACGAAATGTATTTTTATTGGTTTATGAATTATGAAACGTTCTTTAGATTTTTTAAAAACATGAGGAGACTTATTAATAGAAACTCTTTGAAAGCTCTTTGGTATTTTAATGAAAGCCCTTTGAATATAAAAACTAGAAAAAAAGCTAGTTTCATTAATATAAAAAACAATTTCACTAGAAAACACTTTATTAGTACAAGATGAAAACATATATTAAAATATTAAAGTATAAGCAACAATGGATTTGAACCATTAACCTGTCCCGTGTAAGAGGAATGCTCTACCAATTGAGCTAGTTGCTTAAAATTAAAACCAAGATTTGGTTTGATATTTAAAAAATATTGCTATTTTGAGTGGAAGTTTTTTTGACAAATTAGATTTAATTTTTTTTAGTGAATTAGAATTACTAATCCCTCTAATTTCATAAATTTTTTGACCAAAGTTTACTTTAGTTACCCAAAAGCTAACAGAACCTTTACCTTTTCCTATTCTTGATCCGATAGGCTTTCTAGAAATAGGTGTTTGAGGGAAAGCTACGGTAAGTGTAATTCCTTGTTTATTTAGTATTTTTTGAATTAGTTTTTTTCCTATTTCCAATTGTATAGAAGTGATGATTCCTGATTCTTTAGAAATCAAAAAAATGCTTCTTTGAGAAGAAAAATTTATACAAATAGACGATTGATAAGAATATTTTTTTATACTTTTATTATTTTGTATTTTTTTAAATTTAATTTTTTTTGGTTTCAACATTTTTGATTACTTTTTATAACAAAAAAAAATACGAATCCCACAATCTCCATAAGGTGTTACTGAGTTACAAAAACCATAACTAAGTTCTATATTACCCAAAGTTTGTAGTGGCAAAGACCCCTGAGAAATTACACGAACTTTTGTTCTATCAGAACCATTAAGACGCCCTTTAATTTCAAGACGTAGTCCTTGAAACTGTGATAGTTCTAGATTATACAAAAAAGAAAAAAGTTGATCTGTAAAATCCAAAAATCTTTGATGTTCTGAAGTTCTTTTAAAAAAGTGGGCAAATACTCTTGAAAAAAGATTTGCGTTAGGCAAAAAAATACTTATCAAACCCAAGTCAACTAGAATTGAAGACACATTTTTATGTTTGATAAGATTACTATTAAAAACAGGCATTACCTGTTTTTTATTAGTTAGTAGATGATTTGACAAATTAATTGTAAAAAATTGAAGTTTTTTTTTATCAGCAAACCTACTACTTAGGTGAGCTTCAAGAAAAAATTTTTGTTTCAAAAACTGTTTTGGTGATAGCTTTTTACTAATTGCATAATATTCAACAACAATATAATAAGTAGTTGAATTCTCTGTAAAAAAGATTCGATTAGTAAAACAAGAAATCCTTGCCAAAAAATTAATAATAACTTGTTCTATTAGAATAGATTGACCTAGTCGGTGACCTACAATAGATTTTTGTTTAAACGAATGTTTATAGAAAAAATTAAAAAGGTTGTTAGTAGTAAAAAGTCCTTTTTTTTTAAAAAGAAGAAACTTTTCAATAGCTTTTAGTCTAACACCTAGTGGATGTGCTTTTTGTCCCATTTTATATTATTATTTTTTAGTATTTACAAAAGAACCAAAATTATAACCTACCATATCAGATTTTACTTTTACAAAAATAAATTTTTTCCCATTATGAACAAGGTACTTTTTATTAATTATTGAACTTAGAATTTTTTGATTACGTTTTTGGTATTTTTTCATTTTTTTTTCTGACCTTTAATTATAGAACCCCAAGGAGATACAGGAATTCTCCCAATTCTTCCTTTACCTTCACCCCCTCCATGAGGGTGATCTACAGGGTTTATTGCTACACCCCTTACACTAGGTCTTCTTCCAAGCCAACGAGACTGACCTGCTTTATATATTACCCGAGATCTTTTAAACGAACTAACTTCACCAAAAGTTGCTCGGGCATTTCTAGAAAAAAAAGCAGTTTGACCTGATGGAAGTTTAACCAAAATATACTTATTTTTTTGAAGAACAACTCCAAAGCAACCCGCAGACTTAATTAGTTTACCTCCAAAGTAAGGTTGAATCTCTAGATTATGGATATGAGAACCAATAGGAAACATGCCCAAAAAGTAACTTGAACCAATATTAAAGTTAATAAAGTTATTAGAAAAATGATTTTGAATAGAACTACCTAGTCTCAAATTTTTTGGGTTTATAATAGCATGAAATTGCTTCTCATTATTCTGAAGAATGGCCAAGCTTGCAAATTTTATAGATCTATAATAATATCCATAAACAGTAAACGTTTGATTCTTATAATCCCTAAAAAAGTCAACAAAAAAAATTTTTCTTTTTATACCCCCTCCTCTGTGTCTAACGGTAATAACTCCTTGATTATTCCTTCCAGATAGCTTTTTAAAACCTTTTTTCAAGTGTTTAAGATTTGAAAACATAATATTTTTAAATTATTTTTAACTACAAGTATGCTTGTTAAAGCTTAGAAGTACTAAAAACTATTGTTAATAGTACTTCTATATTAGTATATAGTTTTCTCTAAGAAGATATCCTATAGAACTAAAAAAGGACTTTATTACCTTTATAAATAAGATAAAAAAAAAAAACAAACAGAACAAACAAAAAATTTCAAAAAAAGTAAACAATAGGAAACTAAAAATAAATTGACTTATTAGATCTGGTGGTGAAAACAAAGTAGAAAAAAAGAAAAAACTAAAATAAATAATTTTTCTATAAGAGAAAAGAGACCAGAAAGAAATAATACCTTTTTGAAAAAAAAAAGCAAAAAAGATAGGGTAATGTGAATTAATAATAAGAAATATAAAAATTATAAAACAGAAAAAAAGAAGAGGTTGCACTATAGGAACATATTTATAGGAAACTATAGTAAGTTGGCTATCTTCTAGCAAACTAAAGAATTTCCAAATATTTGGAAAAAGGATATTAAAAGTTACTATATAACTGGAAAAAATAGTAAAAAGGCTAACATTTATTATGAAAATAAAAAAGTAAGATTCTTGTTTTTGCCAACTAGGTAGGAAATAAAAAAAGAGGTGAAAAAAAAAAATAGGAATAACTATTATAAATGAATAAAAAAAACTAATGTACAAGTTACCAAAAAGAAGATCAGGAGGGTTTATATAATTCAATTCCCAAGAATATTGAAAAAAAGAAAAAAATAGCGGTTTTATTATAAAAAAAAAGTAATAATCTTTATTTATAAAGCAAATAATAGAACAAAAAAGAAAACTAAAGCTAATGTATATTATTCTATAAGAAATTTCTTTTATAAACAATTTAAAACGATTTTTCATTACTAAAATATTTAGGAAAGATAGGATTCGAACCTATGTATCTTTAAAAGAACTTGAGCTACAATCAAGCACAATTAACCACTCTGTCACTTCCCTAATTTTTTTTTAATTTAAAGATACTTTTTAATCAAATTTTTTACTGCAATAAAAGAACCAAATTTCTTCAGAAACCCTTTATTTGTTTTCTTCTTACTAAGAGTACTTAGCTCTGCTTTTTTCAAATTACTATTCAAAGAAGTAAATGCTTGTGTAAAAGAAAAAGTAGATGCTTGAATTGAATTTTTAAAAAGATTATTATAATCATTTGAAAAGTTAACAGTTTCACTATTAAAACTATTTGAAATAGACGAAGATTTGATCAATTTTTTATTTCTAATCTTAATACAAGATCCAAAATAAGAAACTACTTTATTCAAAAAAATAAAGTAAAAACTATAAAAAAACAACAAAAACCAAAAAATTTGACTAAAAAATGAAACTAGATCTAGTTGAGGCATGTTTATATTTACATTTAAAATTGTAGGTGTAGAAGGATTTGAACCTTCGGCCAAAGACTTAAAAGATCCTTGCTCTAACCACTGAGCTATACACCTTAAAAAAATTAATCCCAATTAAAAGCACCTATAGACCATACATAAATTAGGCCAACTACCAATTCAAAAAAAAAATCAAATATAACCCAAAAACCAAAAGAATTAATACTACTTAGATTAGAAGCCCAAGGAAATAGAAAGCTAGCTTCAAGATCAAAAATAAGAAATAGAATAGCAACTAGATAAAACCTAACTTCAAATTGATTACGGGCATTATCAAAAGGATCAAAACCACATTCATATGGGGATAGTTTTTCCGAGTAAGGGTTACTCTGAGAAATAATAAATGAAGCAAAAAAAATAAAAAAAGCCAAAAAAGCTGACAACCCAAAATAAAAAATTAGTGGTGTAAATTCAGAAAAAAAAAATGTCATTTGTTTATATTAATAATATCATAAAAATGATTGATTTGAGAAAGACAGGACTTGAACCTGCGGCCAAAAGCTTGACAAGCTTTTACTCTAACCACTGAGCTACTTTCCCTAAATTTTATTAAAAAAATAGAAAGATAGCCAAATAAAAAAAGATAAGCCGAAAATCATTAAAAAACGGTACAGTATCAAAAAACAAGATACTTATTAGAAGTATAAAACTAAAAAAAATAATAAAAGCATAATGATATACATTACCAGATTGTGTTGTCGAAAAAGAGAGACTCTTTTTATAAATTATTGAACTAAAACCAAAAGGACCTATGTATTCAAAAAGGCCTTTATCTAGTTGTTTATAAGTTTGATCATACGACAAGTTAAACAATGTTTGTGCAATGTATTCAATATAAAATTTGTCAAAAAACCACTTTTTATTAAAAAAAGTATAAACTAGTCTACCAAAGTAACTAGTTTTATAAGAAAATATAAAGTGATTAAAAAAAAAATAAATAAGAATACCACAAGAAACCCCAAAAAAAGAAAAAAAAAGCGGAATCAATTTAATACTAAGAGGTAGGAATTCAGCATCAGCTATTATAAAGTGGATAGGATGTGTAAAAATAGCATTACTAAAAAAAGGAGATCCAAAACCGATAATCAAGTCTCTTATAGTATACCCAAAAAAGACACTACCAAAAAATAGAACTACTAGTGGCAATCCTATTATAAAAGGAACTTCATGCACATTCTCAAAAACTTTTTTAAAACCACGTGGTTTTGAAAAAAAAGTCAAATAAAGAGATCTTGTTGAATAAAAAGCAGTGAAAAAAGCTGCCAAAACACCAAAAGTGTACGCAAAGTGACTTGAAGTAGTAGCATTAGCAAAAGCTACTTCAAGGATAACTTCTTTTGAATAAAATCCTGACAAAAAAGGAAAACCCATCAACGCCATCGACCCTACAAGTATTATTGAATAACACAACGGAAGGATTCGAATAAGACCACCCATTTTCCTCATATCTTGTTCATCATTAACAGCATGAATAATACCACCGGCTGTCAAAAAAAGCAATGCTTTAAAAAAAGCATGGTTTGCCAAATGAAACAAGCCTACATTGTAGGCGGATAGACCACAAGAAAAAACTATATAACCTAGTTGAGAACAAGTAGAATAAGCAATTACTTTTTTAAGATCGTTTTGAAACAAACCTGTAGTAGCTGCAAAAAAAGCAGTCATACCTCCAAAAAGAGTAATAAACCAGAGAGTTGTTGGGCAAAACTCAAAAAGTGGAGAACATCTTACCAAAAGAAAAACACCTGCAGTAACTATGGTAGCTGCATGAATTAGAGCAGAAACTGGTGTAGGACCTTCTATAGCATCAGGTAGCCAAGTATGCAAACCAATTTGTGCTGATTTACCAACAGCTCCAATAAAAAGTATAAAAGAAAATAGTGTCGCTGAATGGAAATGAAACCCAAAAAAAGTAAAAGTTTTTGAAAAAAAAAAAGGAACTACAGAAAACACTGTTGAATATTCAACTGACCCGGTTTCAAAAAAAAGGCCAAAGATACCCAAAGCTAGACCAAAATCCCCAACACGATTTACAAGTATTGCTTTAATAGCTGCTTTATTAGCTTGAATTCGAGTATACCAAAAGTTAATCAAAAGGTACGAACAAAGACCAACCCCTTCCCAACCGACAAATATTTGAATAAAATTATCAGCCGACACAAGAATAATCATAAAAAAAGTAAAAAAAGACAAGTAACTTATAAACCGTGACAAATGAGGGTCATACTCTATATAGGAGCTTGAATAAATATGAACTAGAAGAGAAATAGATGTTACAACAATTAGTATAACAGCTGTTAGGCCATCAAACAAAAACCCCCAATTACTACACAACAGCCCACTATGAATCCAAGAAGTAACTGTAAAAGTTGTAGTGTTACCCAAAAAGATGACATCCAAAAACAGAAGAACCGAAGTGAAAAAAGAAAAAAAAATACATATAATAGAAAACCGACAGGCGCCTATACTACCTAGAAGCTGGCTTATAAAACCAGAAAAGAAAGATCCTAGAAGTGGGAAAAACAAAATAGCAATATACATCATTAAACAAAAGTAGGCAAAGAGGGATTCGAACCCTCGAAAGATATTATCTTTACTAGTTTTCAAAACTAGGACTATAAACCGCTCAGACATTTGCCTTATTTTAATAAAGAAGATTAAAGACGACGTTTTTTTTTAAGCCTACATCCATTAAAAGGCTTTGAATTAACAAAAAAAATTCTACTAACATTAATTTTATGGATTATTTTAAAAAAGTCTTTCAAAAAAAAAAATCTTTTTACATGAAATCCTGAAATAATAACAATAGCTAGTTGAATATTTTGAGCTTTAATAAAAAAAAGTAGACTTTCCAACAAGCTTTTATAAAAAGTTAGTTGGTTTGCTGGGTTACTTTTAGATTTACAACTTTGCTTAAAAAGAGTTTGGTTTTTTATATTTGTAATATTAATATGAATATTGGAAGAAGAAAAACTGATAAAAATTTTAAATTTCATAATTTTTTATTCTATATTTAGACGACGACAGGTTTTAGCATTCGTATGTGTTCTTTGCCCTCTAACTGGCAATCTTTTTTTAAGCCTAACACCTTTAATATGACCAACTTTTATTAGAAAACTAAAACGTTCTCTTCTAATTTTTTTAAAAGCCTGTCCAATAGAATGTCTACCTTTAAACTTAGCTTCCAACCATTTAGAAACTTCTTTAAGTTGGAAATCAGTCAAGCAATCAAAAGGGGCCAATTCTAGTATACCTGTATTTTTACAAATAAAGCTTATTTTTTTTTTACCAATGTTTGGAATACTTATCAGAGTCTGATAAATAGACTTTTTTTTAAATTTTATTGTTATAAAGAATTGATACATTAGAAATAAAAAGGAATTTGAAAATCACGCAAATAATTAAGTTTACTCTTTTTTTTTATAGAAGAAAAAATAACGATAACTTTAATATTTAGTTTTGATAGTTTTAGTTTAGATTCTTGAATCTTAAAAATTTCAGTATTAACTTCATTAAAAAATTGAAAATTAGTAATATTAAAAGTAACATAATTTTTATTACAAATAACTTTTATAGTATTATCATTTAGAAGAACTTTAGGTGAGTAAAATATTACAAATTTTTCTATGAAGTTAAATATAGGTTCTTGTCTTAGTGTAATAAACAATGAAACTATATCTTTTTTTCGCAACCTCCAAAAAGAAACATCACTTTTTGAAAAGCCATACGTTGATTTTTGATTACTGAAAAATTCTATCAAGTAAACTATATAAGGTATATATTTATCTATATTAAAAAAAATATCTTTAAAAGAAACTTGAATTTGCACTTTTTTAATTTTTTGAAATGATTTATTTGAATAGAGTTGAAAATTATTTTGAGAAATAGCTTTTTTTTTAGCAAAAAAATTTGAATAGTAAAAATATCTAGTCATTGCTTTATAGAAGAATTTTGTTAAAACTAGTTATAAAAAACAAATTTTTTTTTGAACAAGTAAGAGGGAAATATCCTTCAAACCTAGAACTTTGAGGGATAAGTTCCTCCGAATTTGAATTTTGTGATAGGAGAATAGCGCCGTTTTTTGTAAGATGTTTTAGAAAAAAACCAGAGGATTCAAATTGGTTTTCTTTTTTAGAACAGACAAAAAAGCATTTAACAATTGACCCTTTTTTTAGTTTCTTCTTACTTGAGTTTTTTTTATTAAAGCTTATAACAACTCCAGTAAAGCTTACCCCTACTTTTCCAAAACCTTGGTATGGTTTTTTATCAATACCAATACATTTGACTACTTTAACTCCAGAGTTATCTAGAATTTCAACTATTATTTGGGATTGAATCATAATGAATTTTATAAAAATATCTGTACTCTTGGCTGGATTTGAACCAGCATGCTATTTATAAGCAATAAAGTTTGAATTTACCATGTCTACCAATTCCATCACAAGAGCTATAAAGATTACCAAGATTGTTTAATAACATTATTGATTTTACCTATTAGAGCATAGTTTCTAAAAACTATTCTAGATGATCTAAATTTAGAAAAAATAGAACGACTTCTACTTGTAAGAATACACCTATTTTTTAGTTGTGAAAAAAATACTTTTTTTTTAAAAAAAGTATTTTTTTTAATAATACCGGGCAAACTTTTAAATCGTATTATTATCAATTCCTTTTCTTTTGAAAAATAAATACGGTTATATTTATCTTTAAATATTTTTGATTTCATAATTTGTTTTATTGTGGAAGTAATCAGACTTGAACTGATAACCTTTTGCTTGCAAAGCAACTGCTCTACCATTGAGCTATACCCCCAAAAATACTGCTTACAAGACTTGAACTTGTACGAAAAAATTTCAACAGAACCTAAATCTGCCATGTCTACCAATTCCATCAAAGCAGTTAATTTATTATAGAATGTCTAGAAAAAGATTTGAACTTTTGACACAAGGATTTTCAGTCCTTTGCTCTACCAACTGAGCTACCTAGACTAAATTAAAACTATTAAAAACGGTTGATTATGAACTAAAAATCTTTGGCTTGTGAAAAAATTACTTAGCACTTAAGCTATGCTCTTCTTTTAAAATATTTAATTTTCAAGATCTTTAATTGTAATAATACGTCTAGCTTTATTCTTACCCGTAAAAGCAGTAAAATAAGCATTAATAGAATCATCAGAATCATTACTATAGCATTCAGTACAAAGGCTAATAGGTACATTATCCGGAGCACCTAGTGTTATCAGCTGGGCTTCATCAGCCAAAAGATCCCAAAGGCGGCACCTAAAATGAGTCTCATAAGAATCAGTACCGGTCGCATCACAAAAATCAAAGATAATAGAGGGTTCTTTAACACCTCCAAAAAAGTATTTTGGATTACAAAGCTCTTCTTCAACTCTTTCACAAACAAGATCCAAATTAAACTCAAAATCATTAACATAGCATTCCAGAATACAGTTAAAAAGAATTTCAACTAGTTCCTGTTGAGTCAAGACCCTCCAATTGATAATAAAATTACCTTTTCGAATTTTCTTATTAATACTTCTGTTTTTAAATTCTTCATAAAGCTCACCAACCACAATAGAAAGAAACTCCTTTACAAGTCTAATTTCTTTCTTAATATAAATATTTGACAATTTTTGATCCATGATGTTATTATATATAATTTTACTGCTTATAAAAATAGTACAAAAAAGTTTTAACAGAACCTAATTTTACCATCCCTACTAATTATATCAAAGCAGTTGTTTATTGTTTAAGGTTTATAAAAGTACTTGAACTTTCCCCATAAAAAACCCCAGTCCTTTGTTTTACCAACGGAGCTGACTAAACAATAAAGCTGGCAAAGGGACTCGAACCCTTTTCATTAGCTTGGAAGGCTATCATAATACCAATATACTATGCCAGCAATTTTAATTAAAAAAAAAGATAACTTAGAAAGTAAACAAAATTAGGAAAGCTATCATCAAAACAAAAAGTGCTATAGCTTCAGTCAAAGCAAATCCTATCAAACAAAACTTAAACATTTTTTGTTCCATAGAAGGATTTCGAGACATCCCAACAATAAAAGCACCAAAAACGGTTCCAATTCCAATTCCAGCTCCAGTTAGTCCAACTGTAGCTACACCAGCACCAATCAATTTAGCAGCGGTAACGATCATATTATATAAGTTAATTTTAAATATTGTAATCAGAGGCAGGACTTGAACCTACAATCTTTAGAACATGAGTCTAATGAGATACCGATTTCTCTACTCTGATAAAAAAGAAAATTTAATTTATTTTTAATATTAACTTCAGCTACAAGTTCACTTACAGCTACCTTGTTACGACTTCATCACAATTAACTATAAGGCTTTAAAAATAAGTTTAATACTTTTTCAAACCTTAACATTTTTCGTGCTGTGACGGGCAGTATGTACAAAGCTTATTAAAGAATTCACCACAACGTTATTATTTGTGATTACTAGCAATTCCTACTTAATAAAGTTATTTCAAACTTTAATCTGAACTTTGAAGAAGTTTTTAGATTTGCGCTAATTTACATTATAAGCTTCTAAGTGTCTTCTCCATTGTAATACGTGGACAGCCCAGAATATAAAGGTCATGAAGATTTGACGTGATCCTAATTTCAATTTAATTTTCTTAAATAGTATTTTTTAAAAAGATTAGTATAATCTTTATTAAAAAAAAAGGGTTACGCTAGTTAAAGGACTAAACCTAACATTTCACAACACTAGCTGACGACAACCATGCAACACTTGTTAAAAATTTTATTTTTTTGTCAAAGTCTGGTAAGGTTTTCGCGTATTTTCGAATTAAGTCACATATTCCACTGCTGTTCTAAGCTCCCGTCAATTCCTTTGAATTTCAGCCGTGAAGCTATACTCTTCAGGCGGTATGTTTTGTGTTAACTTATAAAAACTACAACTTCAAAAAGGTTATAATTTTTAAAACATACATAGTTTACTACATAGACTACGAGGGTCTCTAATCCTCTTTGCTACCTATGTTTTCGTTCCTCAACGTCAGTATAATACTAGAAGCTTGTTTTCACTTTCGAAATTCTTTTTTAGATCAACCAATTTTAACTGTCCCTAAAAAGTTCTAGCCACTTCTTATTAACTCAAGCATTTGGTGTTTTAATTTTTATAAAAAGTTAAGCTTTTTTCTTAAATTATCAACCAAAGCAATCTACGAACGCTTTACGCCCAATAATTCCAAATAATGCTTGCCCTCTATGTTTTACCGCAGCTGCTGGCACATAAATTAGCTAGGACTTAAAAAATTATAAAAACATTTTTTTTATAATTAATAGATTTTACAACTAAATAACAGTTTTATTCATCTACTTGGTATCACTGGATCAAACGATAGTTCATTGTCCAATATTCCCCACTGCTGCCTTAAAAAAGTTTGGTCCTTTCTCAGTTCCAATGTGACAAATTATTTTTTCAAACTTGCTAAAGATTATAGGCTAATGTTATCTTTTACATAACCTACGACCTAATCTTAGTTAAACTCTTAAAAAAAAGATTTTTAACCATTACTCACCCGTTTGCATTTTTTAAAAAATACTTGCATGTGTAAAGTGTACCAAAAGCATTCATTCTGAGCCAGGATCAAACTCACATTATTATATAGTATTTTATTTAAATAAAATAATATTTATACTAAAATTATAAAAACTAGATTGTAATTTACTTAAAAGTAAACAAATTTTATTATTAAAGAGTAAAACAAAAAACATTAGTGTTCTTAAACTAAAACTTATGTAAGTAATACATTTAAAACCTATCAAAGAAATTTTGTTTTTCTTGTTTTTAAAAAATAATTTTAAAAAGGATTTCTTGCTTTATATGCTTTCAGCAATTCTTCTTATTTAACGTAGCTACTTTCCGATGCTTTTTGTAAAACAAGAAATAAACTAGTGGTTAAATTAAACCGGTCCTCTCGTACTAAGTTTAAACTTTTTCAATTTTTATCATTAAAAAAAGATAGAGACCAAACTGCCTCACGGCGTTCTGAACCCAGTTCATGTAACATTTTAATTGACGAACAGTCAAACCCTTGGGAGCTACTGCACCACCAGGATATGTTAAACCGACATCGAGGTGCCAAACATTTTTATCGATATGAACTCTTAAAAAATATAAGCCTGTTATCCCTGAAGTAACTTTTATCTGTTGATCGATTAACTTTCCTTTTAGATTAACCGGGTCACTATGGCCAGCTTTTTAAACTTCTAAATTAGAATCATCATTCTTCTTGTTAAGCAACTTTTTGCCATTGCACATATAAATTATCTTAATAATATCTTAGTTGCCTTTGCACTTCTCTAGTACTCTTTAAGAGAAACCCGCCCCAAGTAAACTAACAATTTTGAAATTTTTTTAAGAAACAATCCTTAAATAAGTCTTTTTTTAGTTCAAAATGGTTTTTCATTTACGTTTATAAACCCTCTTAGTTTTAAACTCCCATTTAACTGTGTTGAAATAAAAAAAAAACACTACAAAAGTTCAGTAAAGCTTTACAGGGTCTTCTCGTCTACTTTTTAATACTTTGTATCTTCACAAAAACTACAATTTCACCAAGCTAATTTAGGAGACAGCTAAATAGTCATTACCTCTTTCATGCAGGACCATAATCAGTGGCCAAGGAATTTTGCTACCTTTGGACAGTCAAAGTTACTGCCGTCGTTTACTAAGACTTATATTAAAAGCAAACACTTTTAAAATTTCATTACTCAGCACCGGACAGAGGTCAGCCTTTTTACAACCTTTTTCAAGTTAGCAAAGACCTGTGTTTTTGTTAAACAGTTGCTATTTACAATTTATTGAAATCTTTTTTAAGATCTTCTTTATCCCGAAGTTACAGAAGCAATTTGCCGAGTTCCTTCTAAATTATTATCTTGTCACCTTAGCACATTTATGCTAGCCTACCTGTGTTGGATTTAAGTACGGTTTTGTATTTAAAGTTTTTTCTAGAGCTTTAACACTGTCACAATTAAATAATTTATAAAAGATTAAATTTTCATAATCTAGAGCATTTGCTCAAAAACTTAGAAGCCGATTAACCCTTGTATGTCAAACATTTTTCAAGGAAACTTTAGGCTTTCGGTGATTTTTTTTTTAGGTTTTTATAAGAAGCTATGCACTAAACTTAACCAAAAAAAATTTAACGTTACTTATACCAGAATTATCACTTTTGTTCTTATATGTATATTTTAGATCTTACGACAAAATATTAAATACAAAATGTCTTGCTACCCAATAAAAAGTTATTGCTAATGCTTCAGTGGTTTTCTTGAATTCCGAACATTTTTGATACTAAACCTTTAAATTATTGAGCTTCTACGCTTTCTTAAATGGATGGCTGCTTCCAAGCCGACCTCTTAATTATCAAAAAAGTTTAACTTTCTTTAGTACTTAGAAAACACTTAGGAACTTTAGCAATTAGTCTGGGCTGTTTCCCTTTTGACTTAGGATCTTACACCCAAAGTCTAACTATACTTTTTATAAATCAATACATTAACTATTGATTTTTATTAATTGTAAACTTATTCAAAGTTTTTCTAAAATCTGTGGAAAAGTATTTCCCGTTTTTTAAAAAGTGTCTCTACCTAGTTTATAAAAAAGTATGCATTACTTAAATAATTTTCGCAAGAATCCAGCTATTTCTAAGCTCGATTGGCATTTCACCACTAATCAAAATTCATCTCAATTTATTGCAACAAATACGAGTTCAGCCTACTAAAAAATTTTAAATTTTTTAGCAGCTTGATCTTGACTAGATCGCTTAGTTTCGGGTTTAAAAAAAAAAACTAATATTATATGTTTTCACTACGCTTACACTTCCTTGTTTAAGCTTTGCTTTTCTTTTTAAGTCTCTGGCCCGTCATACAAAAAGTACATTGTTGTTTATAAAAACTTCAATCGCTTATCAACATTTAAATTTCAAAACCTTTCCTTCACAGTACTTATTCACTATTGATTTATATATATAATTATTTACTTTTGAAGAAGGGTCTCCAACAAATTATTCGATCACTTTAAAAAGCAATTTACTTGAATTTAAAAAAAGTATAGAAATACAGGGTTATTAAACCTTCTATGACTACTTATATATTATTCAATACTTCATTTTTAATAAAGTTACTTCTAAGTTCATTCACCATTACTATTAGAATCTCGTTTGATTTTTATTTTTTTGCTACTAAGTTGTTTCAATTCACAAAATTTATATTTTACAAAAAAAAGTTTTCCTATGGAAACCTTAATACTAAAAAGTATTAAGTTATCGCTTACAGCGTCCAATTATATATAATCTAGCTTCCATTTAATGCTTTATATTTTACCCTTTGTTAAATTGAGATTTTTAAGTCATAAAAAGTGTAATGAGATACTTACACTAAAAAGAAAAAACACCTTGTCATAATAAAATTATTTTTAATTCTAAATATGATCGAAAAACTAAATAAAGTATTCCCAAATAAAGTAGATTTTAGATAGTCAATTTTTTTATAAAAAGTTCGGTATGGGTTTTCTATAAAAAAAACTATAAATCATTATTAAACACGAAACGTAAACAACAAAGGATTCGAACCCTTAATAGTATAGTAAATAATACAATGATCTACCATTTAGACCTAGTTGTTTAATTTATATATTAAAAAGCGTTGATGGAATAGTTAGCATTCAAAATTTGTTGTTTTTGTTCTTCTGTAAAACAAGTAAAGCCTTTACAGTCTTTTAGATCTTCAATAAAGATCTCACTAATATTAACAATTGCTCTGTTGTAAGCAGCAATAGCAAAATCAGCATGGTTTGGGTGAACCTTAAAACAATCATGAGTTGCATGGATGTGGTACCCTTTACCTCTGAATTCTTCTACAACATAATGTTTGACATGGGCATCAAGTGCGTGAATCAAGTTTGCACGAAATGCTGTAGCTTTTCTATTATTATTTGGCTTATCAGAAAAATACCAATAAGCTGGTTGAATAGAAACAGAAGATTTCCCCTTTTTTACTTTCAATTTAAACTGTTCCGATTTTTCTTTTGCATAATATTTAAACTCGAAATTATACAAAGGAAGATTGATAGCAACACTTCCATCAGAATTTTTAGATTTATTATATAGGTGCGATATAAATTTCAGCTCTTTTTTAAAATAGCCGTGATAAAAACGAGCCAAAAAAAGCCAAATATCTTTAGCGTCCTCATATTCCAAACCAAAATGTTTGTAAAATTCTTCGCAGATTATTTCTATAGAAGAACCAAGCAAACTTAGGATGAAAAATTTTTTTTTCATCTCTCTAGTTAGGCCTTTAAGACAAGGTGTCTTTTTAAGATCTTCTTCTGTAGGGATAGCCCATATAGAATAAGGATCTTGGCATTCTCCAGATTCATGATTTACCAAATTAAGAATAGAAGCTTTTTCAAAATTATTAGAAAAAGTTACTAGTATTTGAAATGCTGAAGCAGGGGCGTCCAGGTGGATTTCTATAAAAGGGATCAACCCTACATTACAAAATGTAGGAATATAATATAGACATTTTTTTTGAGTCATTATTATAAAAGGAGCTTGTTGTACTGTTGTTTTCACAAAAGTAACAAGGCCTGGAAGTCCCGGTGTTACTCCTTTAAATACATAGAGTATAATACTTGAGTAACATTTAAATTTACCAGGACTATTTTGAATACTAAATAGATTAAATACAAAAACAGTGTAATGAGTAATACCACGGGTAGATAGTACTGTTTCTGAACTATGGTTAAAAGTAAGGCAAGCTCTTGAAAAGCGATATTTAATAGGATCTAGAAGAGATGCAATAACATCTCTACCTCTAAAATCAAAGCCATAACGAAAATAAAGAGGAAAGTTAGATTTTGCATAGAAACTTAGCCAAAGGGCTTCTTTTTTTCGCTGTAGGAAATCCGAACGAAATTCAGTAAAAGATGTGCAAAAAAGAAGAAGTCTTTCTTGCGTAAGATATTTCCCTTCTTTATAACAGTATTCAACAAAAAGTAGTACATAGTCTATTAGAGGCAAATAAGTACCAAAAATAGGTTTACGTTCATTTGAAAAGTAAGAACCTGAAAAAAGGTGACCATTCTTAAGTAGTATATCAAGAACAGGTTTTGAAACAAATATAGCCTGATTTTGATAAGAGTTAATAATGCTAATAAATCTACTACTTGGCTTAAATTTAGCTTGTACATCCGCGCCTGAAATCTGAGGTATGTGAAAAGTCTTTACGGTTTTATTAAAAAGTACCTTCAACTTAACACCGAAGCCACTAGGGTCTGCTTCCCAGTCCGGGATAGGGATTACCCTAGGTATATTTTTAAGTTCAGTATAACGAAATTTATTTATAATTCGATCAAAAGCTTTGGTAGTACCAGACCATTGAATTTTATATATAGTAGTGTAAACATACGAGTTTTTAATTCTTCTTTTTGAAGAAGATCTAATAATTGTAAAAGAATTCTTGCCCTGTTCAAGAAAATGAGCCATAAAACCCTTCATAAAAGCATTAGTTACTTTATGGGCCCCTTTAGGAACTTTAAAACTGTTCCAGCTGAGCTCTTTTTCAAAAAAAACAGACTTTTGAATTTCATTTATAATGAGAGTAAGCAGGAAAGACAAAGAAACTATTTTAATATGCCTAGAATAAACAAACTCTCTACTTATTTTTTTGCTAATAATATTAGCAATTTCTTCTTTTCTAAATTTTAGAATCTCTAGAAACTTTGCAAAGACACTATCCTCCCTTTTTTTTTTAGGAAGTCTGTTAACTTTACCTTCAAAAATCTCAATAACAGAGTTTAGAGAATCAATAATAAGGGTAGCATGTGCTGCCCCTGGAAATTTAGAATAAAGTTTTTTGTTATCTTGGCCTTTTTTATTAATTTTAATATCTATACTTATTTGGGTTTTTTTAGCATTACCTTTTTTAAAAAGTATTTTTAGTTCTTGAAATACTTTAACAAGTTCTCCTTTTGTAATATTTTTTAGATTAAAAAGTTTGTTTATTTTAGGTTTCAGGATAGAATATTCTTGTTCATCACCATTAGATTTAGCCCATGGAAAATTTATAACTAGTTTTACAGTTCTGGTAATTTTCGCTAGGTAATAACTTTTCTGGGCGCCAGTCAGACGTGGATTAAAGTATTCTGACAAATTGGACACTCGCTTCTCAGCTGTTGAATCAGAATCTGTTTGAGGTTGAGGCTTACCTATCTCAGGACTTGTGTTACCTTCAGTTTTAATATATGCCTTACGAATTTCATTAAAGAGAAATATAATAAAAAAAGGTTGACTATTAAAATCCTTTATATCAACCGTAGAAGAACAACTTGGCTTTTTAGCAAAAGGCCTATAAAAAGTAAGCTTTTTAACTTCTGAACTTACTTTATTAAGAGAATTATTAAACATTTGTAAATATTAGTATTTAGTCTCCTTAGGTTGGACTTGAACCAACAGATCTTATAGTTAACAGCTATACGCTTTACCCTTAAGCTACTAAGGACATACTTGTATAAAAATAGAGTAAGAGTTTACTTATTAAAACAGTAAATCCTTAATACAAGTAGAATATAAACAGTAATAGATTTGAACTATTAATAGTCTCTTGAATAAGAGAATGGGCCTACCATTTAGGCCTAACTGTTTAATTTTAATAAAAGAAATTAATTAAAAAGGAGTAATTGAATGCCAAGAATTCAAAACCTTTTTATCAAACCCCCGAGGTTTACGCTTTTGAATACCAAATTCTTTGCGGTCTTCTTTAAACGTATCAACAACTTTTAGGATCGCTTCATTGTAACATTTACGTGCAAAAGGAGCATGGTTTGGGTGTACTTTAAAGCAATCATGAATAGTAAGGATATTAAACCCTTTTTTTTTAAACTGGTCTACTACATAGTTTTTTACATAAGCATCTGTTGAATGAACAAGATTTGCAGCAAAGGAATCTTTATGTTTAGATTCATCCAAACAATTAGAAGCATAAGTAACACTAGTCCTAACTGCCTTTTCATCATTTTCAACAAAAACACGAGGCCTTCCTGTTTTTGTGATAAAATACTTATAATGGATACTAAACAAAGGGAAATCTATACTCACCCCATTAGGAGTAGAGTATTTTCCTTCCAAAAAATCAATAAACTTAATACTAACATCAAAAGTATTTTTATAACAACCTATCAAGTAGAAAAAGCAAGCCTTAGCGTCCTCAGAATCAGACAAGCCACCTTCGTCTATAAAGCGTTGTACTATTTTCTCTTCCGATGCATTAAAGCTATTCAACATAAAAAAAATTTTTTTAATACTTCTATTAAGAGTTTTCAATCGAGGTTCTTTTTGGAGATCTTCATTAGAAGGAACTGCAAACACTGTATAAGGATCAACATAAGGTGTTTCTTTCCCATCTAGACAACCAAGCAGATTAACAAATTCAAATTTTGAATAATCACCAGAAATAGCAACCAATAGTTGAAGTGCTGAAGCAGGTGCATCCAAATAAACCCCTATAAAAGGAATTTTATTAGAACTCAAAGAAGATTTAATTGCAACAATTTCCAAAAGCTGTTTTTCACTCTTAATACTTGTAAAGTCATCTAGCTTAATCTGAACCCAACCAGACAAAACCTTCAAATCTGTAGGAATACAAAGAGTATGGTTATCATCTTCAAAGATACATTTAAAAGCTTCACTTTCAGTAGTAAAATCTTTAGGGTAAAAAAGAGTTACAACATAAGCTACTAGAATATAAAAACTCAAGTCTGTCAACTCTTTCTCTTTTTTTTGATTAAAAAAAACACTATGGCGTACAAGCAAAGAATTAACAGGATTAAAACTACTAGGTAGAGCATCTCTACCTCTAAAGTCAACACCGTAACGAAAGTACAAAGGTTTCTTTAGTTGAGCAACTATATATAGAAAAGAAAAAATTTTTCTATTTCTAGAAAAGTCACTATTCAAATTAAAAATAGTTATTACAAAGAGCTTTATATCTTCAATACTAATTTGCTTAAATTGGTTTTCCAAATAATCAAGAAAAGGACCATAACAGTTATCAATACTTATGTTAAGACCAAATCTAGGGATTTTATTTGGAAAACTTACACCTGAAAATATTTCAGGATTTGTATTTACAAAATTCAAAACCTCTATATTTACATAAAAAGCTTGAGCTTGGTAAAAATTAAGAATATCTACAAGGTTATCTTTTGGTGTAAAAGTTGCTTTTACCCTCATCGAGGTTCGTGGTGTATAATAAGGTATATCCATACCTTCATACTTTATAGGTAGTATAAAGCACCCTTTAATTGGGGTATACTCCCAATTAGGATAAGGAACTAGTCTAGGAAGATTTATAAGACCAGAGTACTTAGCTAGATCGCCATTAAAATCCTCAAGATGATTTTTAGAACATAGAAAAATACTTGATTCCAAAGAACCTGTTGAAGTAAAAGCGTCAATATTAATTTTTCTCAAATAAAAGGTATCTTCATGTACTTTTACAAAAAAATCAAGGGTTGTTTTAATAAACAGATTCAAACCCATAGAAGAATCTACAGAGCCACCACTAAAACTATCCCAAGACACCCCCTCTTTAAAAAAGTGTCGACGAATTTCTGAAGCAAGAACAGTATTTAGATAAGGTAGAGAAAGACAACCTTTTTTAGATGAGTTTGACCATGTAGAAGCAAAAGCATCACTTATTACGAGTGCCAACTCCTTTTGTTGATCTTTAAAAAGAAGAACAAATTTTTCAAAATCAGCAGAGGATGCGGCTTTTTTTCCTTTAGGGTAAGCTTTTTCTTCAAACCTCTTAAAAACAACTCGAACAACAGCATCTATATTAAAAAGACCTTCTTTTTGAGCTTTCAAGGTTTCTGAACTTTTCAGAAACCCTTGTTTAATAAATTCATCGATACTTTTTTGAATCTCAACAACATTGGAATTTGGTTTTACTTGAATCAAAATATTAATAGTATTTGTGTTAAAAAGAAGCCCTTTTCTCTTAAAAGTAACTTGATCTCCATATTGATATTCACCAGATTTAGGAGAATAATCCTTGTATATAAACCCTATAGCAGAAAGAGACACCAGGTTTTTAGGGTATGGTTGAAGATGAGCCTGATTTACGTTAAGAGCTTCTTGCTCTTTAAAAATACGATGCAAATCCAAAAGATCCAGATCATCATCGAAAACAATGCGTTTAACGTTATATTTCTTACGAACAATTTCTTGCCGAGCTTTAATCTGTCTAGCTGTTTTTTCAAAAAGAATGGTTTGGAGATAAGGAGGGAGACAATCACGACTATTCGGAACTACATAATGTAGGCCAAGAAATAGCAATATATGGTTCTTGTAAAACCTAATAGAAGAATCAATAAGGTTAAATGTGAAATATACCATAATTCATTTTTAATAAGTATTTATAAAGAAATTTAAACAAAAATAATTTT
>JACKZZ010006824.1_pt1 | contig 39970 bp, 56 predicted proteins | sample 8027871 | NCBI WGS metagenome assembly JACKZZ01 (sample SAMN15724774, study PRJNA655200) | protist metagenome | isolation source: fluorescence activated cell sorting (FACS) single amplified genomes of... | place: USA: West Boothbay Harbor, Gulf of Maine | collected 2000-07-19
GATAATATAAATATAACTAAACTAAATATAAATAAATAAAATAAAATAAATATGAAAACTAATAAACTAACAACTAAAAGATTTGTAATCAGAAAATCATTACTAGGTACAAATACTGTAATCACTTTCACTAACAAAAAAGATATAACTTTTACTTATGATCATGATGAAATTTACTCAACATTTCAAGAAAAGTTTGAATCAATGAGTTGCTTTCAAAACTACAAAAGTTATACTAATTCAAATACTGTTCCAAAATTCTGTAGAGAATTAAGTGAAATAAAGTAATAAAACAAAACTCTTAGTTGATAGTCATACTTTAGAGAGTATAAATATAATGAACATATGACTAAAGCACATAGCCGAAATGGTTGGTAGTGAGGTTCGATTCTTCACTCGGTTACAAACTAAATACTATCCAAAGTGGATAATATAATAAACTAAATAAAATTAATAACTATGTATAATCCAAATAATCCTTCAAACTGGTCTTGGTCAAAAGCTTTTGATGAAATGAATCAAACTGTAAATCAAGCTGAACTTACTCAACAATGTATAAACCATGTTCTAAATTATCCTGGTGAAGCTAATGGTGTTTTCATGACACTAAACAAAACTCAACAAGATGATGTTTATGAACTACTAAATAAAATACTATGACAACTATAGAAAAAATAGCTTTACAAGAATTTAACATAAAGTATAAATATCTTGGTGATAATGAAAAACAATGGTGTCACGATGAAATGATTAATAACGACAAGTGGTTAAATCCACCTTATGAATCTGAAGTAGACAAATGGGGATTTTAATATAAATAAAATGAAAAAGAAAACAGATTTTACAACAGATGGATTTGAAGTACTAGGTTACTTCTTATTAACAGCAGTAACAGTAATATTATTTGCTTACATCACAAATTAAATACAATAACTAATAGATAATAATAATAAATATGAAAAAACTAATAATATCAGTTGGCGCTTTACTGCTAATGTCGTCAACAAGTAACACTTCTTACCCTTCAGATCAACTCTGTATGTCAATGTTAAATTTAGACGAGTTAAATGATTGGATATGGAAAGACTTTCAAGATGGTAAACTAACCGAAGAACAAGCAGAAATGTATAGTGAACTACTGCATGAAACTTATATATTCATTGAAGATTACTACCAACATTTACCTGATGGAACTTACTACGAATTTGATTTACAAACTGAACACAATTACTAATAGATAATATAACTAAAATAAATAATATGAATATAGAACAACATAAAGCTAAACTAAATAAAAAATACAATCAAGCAATTGTCGACAAAGTCCTCAACTCAATGTGGTCAAAACTAAATAATGAACTAGACAATGTAATGATGGAATCAGGTGACTACTCTGAAACTAACAATGAAATGTTTGATGATCAAGATCACTACATGGGAATTATTTGCAATACTATGAAACTACAGTGCGATGAGTGAACAACAAAAAATAGAAGCAATCGCTAATGATATACAGGATGGTATCTACGGTTGGACACAGAAATGTGGAACAGAGTGGCAGAAGTGGACATACTCACTAAACCAAGCAAGAAGAATATATGACGGTGAATTAATAATACAATTAAATATAGATAATGAATAGAAATAGAGAGTGGGATTTTATAGAAAGTTTTGAACTACAACAAGAAGAAGACGAAAAGTCTTTACTAGCAACAATGGGAATAATGGTAAGAGAACTTGCTATAAAATGTCCTAATGACCAAGAACTAGGTAAAGAAGTAAGAGAATTAATTAAAAAATACAAACTAAATACAAACACTAATAGATAATAAATATATGAAAACAATTAAATTTTACCCAAGCGACAGATCACTAATAAGATTAGATGGCAAATTACTAAAAGGTTACACTATAGATAGTATACCAGACGACATAACATCATGGTTTAACTACAAAGGTCTAACTTACGTAACAAGTTGACAAACAACTGACGAATAAGCAATGTTAACGGGCGTGAGTGTGATGCTGTAACTCGACCCAAAAACATACGAGCGTTAACTAGCTATAGCTCATACCTTAACCGGTATGGGCTTTTCGTGGTAGATAAAATAAATAAATATGATAGCAATTATGGATAATATAGATTTCACTTGGGCAATACTACTCCAAATGGAAGGTAAACTAACAAGAGAAGAAGTTCTTGGAATACTAGAAACTCACAAATTAAACTTTGAAGATTCTAATACTTACAAATTACCATTATCTATATGAAATGTAACCACAATATTCCACAAGCAAGATTAGATCTTGGCTATACTGTCTGTGTCGACTGTTCAACTGAAGAAAAACTCGGTTGTATTGACACTATCAACCATAAAACTGGCAATACTGTTCAAGTAATGTCACGTGAAGATGCAGATAAAGCTAGTAAGCTTACAAAACGAGCTGGCTTTGGTATACTAAGATCTATGGCAGGTGGTTCAAGTCAACGTAAAACTAAGTATAAATACGATGGATGCTCAACTACTTATGTAGGTAACGACGTTATGTTCGAGCAAATAGGTAAAACTTACATCGATTTCTTAGATGTTGACAAAGAAATTGCAGAGCGCTATCTCGATCGAGCGCTAAACAATCTAGAAATATCTCAATTACAATATAATAAGATAAAGCTAGTTTGTTACAATCTAAATACGATCACTATTGGATAATATATATAAATAATATATGAATAAAATAACAAAACAACTCGAAAACTTGTACTCTTGGACAAAATTCTATCAAGATCGAGGTAATAAAGAACAAATAAGAAAGTGTCAAACTGAAATCGCACAGTTAAAACAAGCGTTTAACAAATTAAAATCTAAAAAATGAAAGATACTAACGCTATTGAAAAAGCATTAAAAGATAAGTGCCAACAAGAAATAAGCAAAGTGGTTGATGTATTCATTAATGAGCTTGAAGCAAAAATTAGAGGTGAGTATAGTTCAGCTAATTACTATGACTTTACGCCTCCTAATAATGACAATAAAGCTAAATTCCATGTAATGGGTACTGAACAAATGAGAAATGTATTATTTAGAATGATTTCAAATGCTCATCTTGATTCTATGGTTGCAGTAAAATCAAAAGAATTAATTAAAAAACTTGAATTAGTATGAAACAAAGAACACTAAACGAAATTAGACAATCAAAAGAATATCAAAGAGCTGTTGAGCTAAGTGATCAAGGCGGTAAGTATACTGTTCCAAGTAAAGGTGCAGATCCTATACCTGTTAAAAATCCTTTCGAGCACGCTGAAGTAGATAAAACTGTCAATGAAATAATAGAAAACTTATATAGTCACATTTATGACTTAATATTTCAAGCAGTTTGTGATGAAATGAACGAACACTATGTATTTGACTCATCAGAATACTTAACAGAATCAGGCTTAGAGCTATTTGAAGACGAATGGTTTGAGTTTTATCATGATAATCACGGTAAAATTATACATAAACTAATACAAAAACTAAAATAATGAATAAATTTAACGGAATGGAGTCAAAACTTATAGTTGATGCTCTCGACTGCTACATAACGCAAGTTGAAAAAGATATATTAGAATTAGAAAAAGATGGTAAAAGATCTATATTTGCACCTGGTTTTTACACTAATATATCAAATGAGTTAAAAGACAAAGTAAGATCTATGACTAAAAAACAAATTACAAACTAAATACAAACACTATAAGATAATATAAATATGTTATACGATAAATTAAAACCACATATCAAAGCTAAGATGAAAGAAAATGCTGAAGAGTATAAATCTGTCAACTGGCTAATTGATAATCTTAAAACCAAAGACAATTATTCTGACTTAACTATCGAGCAGATAAGATCTATATGTACATTTGGCGATGTATGGTATTATGATCTTACGCAAAAAGAGTTAATATGGGGTGATTGGCTAATAAAACAATAAATATGAACGAAGAAAAACTAGCAATTGATACATTAAATGCACTAGGTGTTAAAGATGTAACTACTAATAGACAAAAAAATAACGGTACAACTATGTTTGAATTACCTACAGGTGATACTGTAGCTGAATTTAACTCAGGTTATATCAGAAAATACTTAATGTCTACAAATCCAGTAACAAATAATAAGTATCACACTTGTTATCAACTAAATCCAACTTATAATACTAATTGGAAAGCTGTAAACTCATCTGGTGAAATAGTACAATCAAAAATGAAAGCAAGAATGTTAATATATTCAAGAGCTGAAAGATTGAAAAGACTAGTTCTTTATACAATCAAAAAAATAAACCAAAGTAATGGATAAAGATAAAAGAGATTTAGCGCTAATAATGGCAGTTTTAGCGCTACTACTCTATACAATTTTACTAACTGTCTCAATACTAAATTAAATAATATGACACTAACTGAAGAAAAAATGATTAAAATAGCTAAGAAAGCTCTTGGTTTAACAATAACTGACAGCTTTAATGATGGCTGTGACTTGTATTGCTATAATGAATCCACTGTAGATGGCTATGATGTATGGGTATTAACTCATAGCTTAAAAGATATAAACATTTGTGAAAACGTATACTACTACGACTCTGACTTAGCATCTGCTATTATGGAAGAAATACAATACAATGGCGGTAACGAAACTTTATTACATATTGATGAATACTTATGGGATGACATATATATGGATGATCAAATGCTTGAATATTTCGGTGAAACTATCGATGACATTATTGAAAATAATGATGAAGAAGGTTATGGCTTAACGCCAGCTGAAATACAAGAATTAAAAGAAGAATATGGCTTAGAAGCCGAAGAAATTGAAGAAACTGTTAGTTAGTTAATAGTAGTTTAGTTTCCACACTAGCTCGTACTCAAAAGGTACGGGCTTTTCGTGGTATGAATAATATAGGAATAATGAAAGCGTTTATGTTACTAGGAGATCTAGAAACTAAACAAGAAAATAAGCTAAGCGATAAAGCTGTAGCTTACAAAGAAAGAATAGCTTTTGCTACAATGAGAGCTAGTATACCTAATTGGCAACCACCAAGCAACTGGAATAGTTTAACTAATAAACAAAAACTAGACAGACTTGATAAACTACAATCAGTATGAATTACTATGATGATATAAATCCTGATGAATTAGCATCAAGTACAAGTTTTGACTTCTTTATACTAGGTTTAGTAATTGGAGCTGTTTTAATAGCTTACTTACTAGGAAATAATACAAACTAAATACGATAACTAACGGATAATATTAATATGAAAGACGACGCAATTGAAAGACTAGCACAACTATTATTTGATAAAATAATGGAAAAGCAAGAACAAGCTGACATAGAGTATGCAGATCAAATACAACAGTTATATAACAATGGTTACACTATAGAAAAGACTAAAAGTGATGACATAGGTTTAAACGATGAAGAAAGACTAGTTGGTGAACTAGCTAAAATGCAAACTATAATGATGATTCTTGAAGATAAAGAAGAATACGAAAAAGCAGCTATTATACTAAAGAAAATTGAAAAAATAAATAAAAAATTAAATGACGGATCAGGAAAATATTAAAGCTATGCTAGCGCATAAATACAATGAAGATAAAGCAGATTACCCTGCATTTATACAACCAAAACTAGACGGCGTGCGTTGTCTATTTACTGCCAAAGGTGCGTTCTCTCGTGCTAATAACCAGTTTATGAATGTAGAACACATTGAACAAGCTTTAAAGCCTTTCTTTGCAAAAAATCCTACAGCTATTCTTGACGGCGAATTATACAATCACGGTCTAAAAGATGACTTTGAAAAGATTATATCTCTTGTTAAGAAAAGAAAACCAACAGATGCTGATAAAGCTGAAGCTAAAGAACTAGTACAATACCATATGTATGATGTAGCTAGCATGACAATAGGCACTTATACAGACAGAAACTTGTTCTTACTAGCTGAACCATTGTTTAGAAATAGCTCTATACTAGAAGTTACTCCTACTAGATTAGCTACAGACTTTGATGATGCACAAAAGTGGCATGCTAAAAACCTTAAACTAGGTTACGAAGGTTCTATATACAGAACTCCGTCAGGTAAGTACAAAGGCACAAGATCATGGGATCTTATGAAGTTTAAAGACTTTCACGATGCAGAAGCTACGATTATTGGCTATGAAATAGGTAAAGGTAAGCGTGAAGGTACACTAGGTAAGTTTATCATGCAAGATTATGAAGGTAATCAGTTCGGTTGTCCTCCAGGTAAAGGCTACAACTACAAAGACTTAGCTAACATGCTAGAAAACATACACGACTACATCGGTCAGTATGCTACATTCACATACTTTGAACGAACTAAAGCAGGTAGTTACAGACATCCACATTATAAAGCAATACGTAACTATGAGTGATCCAATAAGTTACATGCCTTGGCTAGTTAAAAAATACGATAAAAACGGTAATGAAATAGAAGAAGATGAGAAGACTAATATATGATATGTTTTATGCTGATGAGATCAGTGAAGACGTTGCTTACAAACTAATTGATAAGCTAAATAAAATAAGAGATAAAACTAAATATAGCTGGGAAAGATGAAAGAAATAATAAAAAAACGTAGATGTTTGTCACATAGAAAATATGTGACACATCGTATGGCTGAATTAAGTAATGAAATATTTGAAGATGCTATAGCAACTGGAAAAGTTAACTTAGAAAAAAGAAAACAATTATTAAAATATAAAGAACATTTAAGAAATTTATGAATAATAAACCAAAACCAATATTTAATTCTTTTCAAGAATACATTGAAGCCGAAAATATGATTTTTAAAACATTGCAGGGTGATATGGAAACTGTGACAATAGGCTCTAAGGATATAGAGTAAGGGGCTAATGTCACACCGTAATTTAAAATATCTAAACCAAAACAGAGTGATATATCGTAAGTATTCTTCTGATCAACCAACATCGACTTATAGTTGGGGTTGGCATTATGAAGAAGGTACATACGATTACTACTCATTGTTTAATACTAAAGCTAAGATTAATAGTTATAAGTCTTTAAAATGGCATCTATTAACTCTATGGTATTTAAATCCTCAACTAACAATGGACGAGTTTAAAAACCTAGCTGAGTATATATGTTATGAAAACAATGGGTTTATTACTTTCGAAGTACCAGATCAAATACTAAACAGTATGATATATGAAGTATATATGGAAGACCTTGATGAAGGTCCTAGAAATAGATTACGTAAAATAGTATTTAAAGATGGTACAGGTTTAAGTACTAGTGAGAAACTAAGTATTGTAGGTACAATAGCTGGCAAAGGTAAAAGCATTAAAGAAGATGATATTTACGATGCGATGCTATACATACATGAGCAAAGTAAAATTACAATTGCTAAATTAGCTGAGGTTTTAAAATGTTCACAAAGAACAATACACAGAAACATGGGTGAAGAACTCAAAAGAGAAAAAGAATTATTAAATAGACAAAATGAAAATTGATATTAGAAGTAAAGACTCTTTATTTATTGAGCTAAACGGCTATACTTATTATATAGACGATTCAACAAATGAACAAATAATAGAAAAATATGAAGAAGTATAATGTAAAAAACTACGTTAGGTATAAAGAAGATCTTAAAAGAGTTATTGAATCAATAAAACATAAAAGATTTGTTGATTACCAGCCTGAAGAACTTAAAGTAATATTCTTACCTTTAGTAGAAAATATATCAAGAAAGTTTGCTACGTCTCAAGAGGCTTCAGGTGTTATGTCTATAAATGATATAATACAAGAAGGTAGTTTACAATTATGTAAAGCTGTAGATAAAATAGATAGAACTAGACTATTTGAATCTGAAGATATTGAAAAAACTTTAAAATCATTTTTAGCTAAAAGAATAAGAGGTGGAATACGTAGAGCTATTGACATAAATAGAGGTACAATGCGTATACCTGAACACAAGCTAAATGAAATGCGTAAGGATGGTGGTAAAGATAAAAAGATGGTTGCTATGTTTTTTAATAGTATATTCTTAAGTATCGATGCTAATCCATCTGACGAAGATATGGTGTATCAAATACCTGATAAATCAGATCCTTATAATGAAACACTGCTTAATGCTTATATACTAAGTTTATTAAATAAACATCTAACTTCTGACGAAGTATTTGTTTTAAACAAAAGCTATGGCCTTGATGGTAAGAAATGGTCTGCTAACGATATAGCAGCAGGTTTAGACATTAAAGGAGTATCTGCATATGTAAGAGTATCAGAGCTTAAAAAGCAAGCAGTAAACAAGCTAATAGATAATGTAGATCACTCGCAAGTGATTGATTATCTGTAAATTAGCAAATAAATATGTAATTATATATATATGACAATAAACCAAAAATTAACCCAAATTCAAACGAAGTTTAAATCGAAGAAAAGTAGATTTAACTCATTCGGCAAGTATTATTTCCGATCTGCCGAAGACATCCTAGAAGCTACAAAACCCTTTTTAAAGGAGTTAGATGTGTCAGTAACGATTAAAGAAGAATTAATTTCTTATGATCCACCTGTTATGCAGGTTACTGCTAGATTATCTAATGGTGAAGAAGAAACAGGTACAGGTAATAATAAATCTGTTACAGCTGTAGCTATTGTAGGTGTTGACTTAGATCAGAAAGGTATGCAAATGCCTCAACGTTATGGTGCAGCAAGTTCTTATGGTAAGAAATATGCATTAGGTAATTTGTTTTTAATTGATGATACGCAAGACGCTGATGCAACTAATAGTCATGGTAAGAAACAAACTATTACTCAAGCAGCTATATCAACAGCTCAATTACTTAAAGCTAAAGAATATGTTAAAAGCGGCGGTAAATTAGACGCTATAAAATCTAAATATAAATTAACAAAAGAGCAAGAGAAAGAATTAGCTACATTATGAAAAATAAAAAAGAAATACTAGAGAGGCTGAAGAACGATGATGATTATTATGGTGAGTTTGGCAGACGGTTTATATCTAATTCAGATATAAGAACACTGATGACAAATCCACTTGATTTTAAAAAGCCATCTGAATCAGCTCCTCACTTTCTTATCGGAGGCTACTTCCATACTGCTATTCTTGAACCAGATAAGATCAAGAATTTTAAAATAGTAGAAGCTAGCTCACGTAATACTAAAGCTTACAAAGAGATAACAAACGGAGAAGTTTGTTTATTACAACATGAGGTTGACAAGGTCGAAGCGTTGGTTGAGAAGATGATGAACAATAAAGTTTGTCGCGATCTTATACATGCTGAAGGCAATGAGTTTGAAGTTCCTGGTGTTGCTGAATTAGCAGGTAACTGGTGGAAAGGTAAAGCTGATATTGTTAACCACAGTGAAAAATTAGTTATTGATTTAAAGACTACTGCAGACTTAGAAAAGTTCCATTGGTCAGCTAAGAAATATAACTATGATTCACAAGCTTTTGTATATAAGAACTTGTTTGGCTATGATATGATGTTTATAGCTATAGATAAGAATACAGGACAAATCGGTGTTTATGATTGCTCAGATAACTTTTACAAAACAGGTTTTGAAAAGGTTGAAAAAGCATCTGAAATATACGATTTGTTCTTCAATAACAAGGATTTCGATCCTAATAATTACTTTATAAATAAAACCCTATAATATGGCAGGAATAATAAAAGCAAGTATCAATTTAAATGCAATTGATAAATCAAAAATAATCGAAGGCAAGAAAGGTAAATACCTACCTATTACGATTACAGTTAATGATGAACCAGATCAGTTTGGTAATCAAGGTCCTGTATGTATAGAGCAGTCAAAAGAAGAAAGAGAAGCTAAAGTAGCTAAGGTATACTTAGGCAATGTTAAAGTCTTATGGACTAATGGAACATTCCCTGATAAAATACCTTACGAGGGTGGAGGACAACAGCAACCGCAAAACAATAAACCACAAGCAGTAGCTGCTGATCCTGATTTACCATTTTAATTAAATCAAATAAATGCAAGTCGAAGATAAAGAAATAAACGGGTTCTTAATTGAGAACTTTAATCAGCACGGCTTAGAAGTAGGAAAAACGCAGGGGATTTGTCCCCTGTGTTCTATTGATAGGAAACCTGAGAATCAGAAAGCTAAATGCTCTTCTTATGATTGGGAACGTGGAATCGGTACTTGCCATAACTGTGATAAATCTTACCAACTACATACATTTAAACGTAAAGGCAAAGCTGAGCGTGAATATGTTGTACCTGAAAAAACTACTGTTGGAAACTTAGATAATAAGATTGTAGAGTGGTTTAAAACAAGAGGTATATCTGAACAAACATTAAAAGATGTTGAAGTAAGTGTTGGTCAAGAGTTTATGCCACAGACCGGTAAACCCGAGAATACTATTCAGTTTAATTATTTTGTAGGTGGAATACTTACAAATATTAAATATAGAGATGGTCGTAAAAACTTTAAGCTATATAAAGGAGCTGAAAAAGTATTTTACAATATAGACAATACTGTAGGACATGATACATGTATTATAGTTGAAGGCGAAATGGATGTGCTTGCTATACACGAAGCTGGTATTACAAACGCTATATCAGTTCCAAATGGCGCTACATTAAATAGCAATAACTTAGATTACTTAGATAATTGTATTGATTACTTTGATGACAAAGAAAAGATAATTATTGCAGTTGATAATGACCCACCAGGTATTGCATTACAAACAGAGCTTGTAAGACGTCTTGGTGCTGAGGTTTGTTATCTAGCATCATTTGATGATTGCAAGGATGCTAATGAGTATCTAATTAAATACGGTGCATCAGATCTCAAATCTAGAGTGCTAGACGCAAGACCTGTACCATTAGAAAACGTTACAACATTTAGAGACATTGAAGATGAAGTTACAGACTTTGTTCGTAATGGTTTTAAACGTGGTTTCCAAATTGGTTTACCTAATTTTGATAATATCTTTTCTACTTATACTAAACAGTTTATAACTGTTACAGGTATACCTAGTTCAGGTAAGTCAGACTTTGTAGATCAGATGGTTGTAGGTTACAATAGAGAATATGAATGGAAGACAGCGTTTGCATCTCCTGAGAATGCTCCTACCTTTTTACATGCACATAAGCTTATGCGTAAAGTGTGGGGTGATATGCCTAACAAAGGCCATATTGGTGGAGATAAATGGAATCAAGTTGCAACTCATGTTAATGATAACTTTTTCTTTATTGACATGGAACGTTATACATTAGAGTCTGTGTTACGTAAAGGAGCTGAGTTAGTTAAACGTAAAGGTATTAAATGTCTAGTTATAGATCCATTTAATAAGGTTAGAGACGTTGATTGTAAGACAGAGGACATTAATCGTTACACAATGGAATATCTAACTAAGATCGAAACGTTTGCTAAAAAGTACGATGTGTTAGTATTTATAGTTGCACATCCAACTAAAATGTATAAGACGCAAGACGGTAAGATTGAAGAGCCAACGATGTATAATATAAAAGGTGGTGGTGAATGGTATGATGCTAGTTACCACGGCTTATTAGTTCATAGGAACTACGAAAATAAAACCACAAAAGTTAAGGTATTGAAATGTAAGTTTCAAAACTTAGGCGAGAACGGAGCTGAAGCTCATTTTACTTGGGAGCCAAAGTCTGGTTGCTTTGTTCCGCATGAGATGCCTGACTTAGATGAGAAAATGCCTTGGGACTAGTTGATAAATGCGTACAACCTGATCCATATAAGAGAACTAAAGAAGATCAAGCTGCATACAGTTGGTGTATAAACCACGGAATAAAAATAGGTATGCTAGCAACTGCTGAAGGTTTTAAAAATCAAAATTGGAAAATAAGGATTGTAGCTAACAACAAAGAGATGATTAGCCCAGGCGAATACAAAAAACATGAAATACTACCTAAGTTATTTGAAATGTATAGACATTATTACAAACTAAATACGAAAGGTAAGGGATAATAAATATATGATACAATATAAATTTAAAAACGCAAATGAAGCTTTTGACTTTTACTATGGTGTAATACCACATGAAGGTAATAAGTTTGATAATACAATGGCAATGTTTAACCAAGGTTTTACTATTGAAAATCCTTTAGATCGTATGATAACTAATGAAGCTAGAAACTTTAATGTTGAATACGCTGAAGCTGAATGGCAATGGTATTTATCTGGTGAGCCTACAATAGATACTCTTGGTAGTATATATGGTAAGATACCTCAGATATGGCAAAAGATGGCTGATGAAAATGGTAAGGTTAATTCTAACTATGGTGCACAATGGGAAAGAGGTTGGCAACTAGATAAAGTTGTAGCTATGTTAAAAAATAATCCTAATACTAGACAAGCTGCAATATCTATATATGATGGTAAAGAAATATCTAACTATAAATATGATACACCTTGTACTTATGCTGTACAGTTTACAGTTGTAAATAACAAGCTTAATATGTGTGTTACGATGCGATCTAATGATCTCTGGTTCGGTTTCTGTATTGATCAATATTGTTTCAGTAAACTACAAGAACTAGTGTCTAAGAGAACAGGTTATGCAATGGGTGAATACTATCATTTTGCACATAACTTACACTTATATGAAGATCAATTACCAGAGCAAAACACATTAACATCAAGAGCTAGAACATATGGATAAAATTAATTATTATTTATACCATATACCGGGTAAAAAAATAGGTGTTACACGTGATCTTATATCCAGAGTTGTCGACCAACAAGGTTACAGCTTAGACGAAGTAGAAGTTCTAGAACAAAGTACAGATATAAATTATATATCCGACCGCGAGTTAGAACTTCAACAGTCTTACGGCTATAGGGTTGACAGACAAAAATACAAAGATTTGTATATTAATAAACCAAAAAACCAAAATAAAATGTATATAAACGCAACAGAGCAGACAAGCACATTTCCAGTACCAGTATCTAAATTAAAAGGAAGATTAATGGATATGATGGGTAAGACATGGGAAACAATGCATGGTGAATTTGAAATCAACATGGATACAATTGCTTGGATAATGGATAATGTTAAGACATCCATGTACACTACAGAAAGATCTTACATATATAATAAAGCATTTGCTAAATACTTTCAAGTTCAAGATCACGCTACAGAAGCTGAAAGATTTCCATTTGGCAAAGATGCTTACCAAGCTTACTTAGATACTTTAACTACTAGATCTAATGGCAATGGTAATTGGAGATATGATAGCAGCGAAAGTGAAAGGTTTCAAAAGATAAGAGACTGGGCTGGTGAAAGAGGCTTATACACTAAAGGTGATACTAAAACCCAGTTCTGCAAGTTAATGGAAGAAGCTGGTGAATTAGGTAGAGCTGTACTTAAGGATGACAATGAAGAGTTTGTGGATGCTATAGGCGATATGGTTGTAGTATTAACTAATATGGCTCATCTTGGCGGTACAACTATTGAAGAGTGTATCGATGCTGCATACAAAGTTATATCTAAAAGAACTGGTAAAATGGTTAACGGAACATTTGTTAAAGATGAAAAGTAAGACTATATTATTCAGAGATCCTGTTGTAGAGAGAGTCTGCGATAAGTTCGTTAAACGTTCAGATGTTGGCTATGCTAAGTATGGTAGAACATTACACGATGAAAGAACTGGTGGACATAAAGATCTAGCTGGCTATCTTAATGATGTACAAGAAGAGTTAATGGATGCTATTCTTTATATTCAAGCTGCACGTGAAGAGTTAGTTGAATCTAAACCAAAACCTGAAGCTTTTAGACCACCACACCCTAGTCACGCAGATGAGTTTTACCATTTAGCTGATAATAAACTAGTTGGTGGAATGACTGGCGACACTGAGAAAGGTTTAGTTAATGCTCAAAAAGACTGGGATGACAAGATCTCGCCGGTTTAAACGAAAGAAAGGTCCAGTAAGATCAAAGAAGGTTGAACACGATGGAATTAAATTCCAGTCAGGACTAGAGAAACATATGTATATAGCTTTAAAAAAAGCTAAGATTAAGGCACATTACGAGGGGCAAACTTACGAGCTTGTCCCTTCTTTTAACTTCGAACAAGAAGCTTATGAAAGACAAAGCAATGGAAAAGGTGAATACCGTAATCGAGGTAGTAAAAAAATACTTAACATTAAGTATACGCCAGATTTTGTGGGAGATAGCTTTATCATTGAATGCAAAGGACGTGCTAATGAATCTTTTCCCATACGCTGGAAGTTATTTAAAGCTTATGTACATAAACACTTACCGAACATTACGTTATACAAACCTCAAAATCAAAAGGAATGCGAAGAAACCGTGAACTTAATTCTTTCGAAAAGAAAGACTTAGCTAGAAGAAAGTATGCTGAACGTCAATTACAAAAGTATATAGACTGGAGCATCGAATCTAAGGGCTATTTAAAATATAAAGATCTAATTAAATACTCAGAGAAATATGGCACGCCAACAACTAAGTACTAAACTAGATAGAGTTAAAGTTAAAAGAAAAGGTATTCATTCTAAAACTAAAACATCTAGCTCTAAATCTAGTGTACTATATAAAAAGAAATATAAAGGACAAGGGAAATGAAAGAAAGTACTTTGCTAGAAATGCAAAACAAAATTAAAGCATTAACAAATGTAGTACAAAATTTGTTAAGTGAAAACTTACAGCTAAGAGATTTGTCTGTGGGTACATTAGAAACTCTAAAGCTTATGCCAGGTTATGACGAAGCTATAGAACAACTAAAAGAAAGTGTAACTAAAAAAGAAAACGAAGATGGAGCTATCGAACAAAATACTAAGTGATATAACCGTATATATGAAGTATGCTAAGTTTATTCCTGAGTTAAACCGTAGAGAGACTTGGGAAGAGCTAGTTACACGTAATAAAAATATGCACATTAAAAAATACCCTAAATTACATAATGAAATTGATGAAGCTTATAAAAGCGTGTATAGCAAAAAGGTTTTACCTTCTATGCGATCGCTACAATTCGGAGGCAAACCGATTGAGATCTCGCCTAATAGAGTTTATAATTGTGCTTATCTACCTATTGATAGCATTGATTGTTTTCATGAGATAATGTTTCTACTACTTGGTGGAACTGGCGTTGGGTACTCTGTGCAAAACCATCACGTAAGCAAAATGCCACCAGTTAACAAGCCTTATGCTAAAAGAACTAGAAGGTTTTTAATTGGTGATAGTATTGAAGGTTGGGCTGATGCGATTAAGGTTCTTATGAAGTCTTATATGGGTGATAAAAGAAGTTCTACCGTAGAGTTTGACTATTCTGATATTAGAGCTAAAGGAGCTCAGTTGGTTACATCAGGTGGTAAAGCGCCAGGTCCACAGCCTTTAAAAGAGTGTATACTAAAGATTAAAGGTATATTCGATGCTAAAGATGATGGAACACCGTTAACTACAGTTGAAGCTCATGATATAGTATGTCATATAGCTGACTCTGTTTTAGCTGGAGGTATTCGTAGAGCTGCTTTAATTAGTTTGTTTTCAGCTGAAGACAATGAAATGATTAGCTGTAAGTCTGGTAATTGGTGGGAGACAAATCCACAAAGAGGTAGAGCTAATAATTCAGCTGTTCTCATGAGACATAAAGTAACTAAAAGCTTTTTTATGGACTTATGGAAACGTGTAGAGCTATCAGGATCAGGCGAGCCTGGTATATACCTTAACAATGATAAAGATTGGGGAACAAACCCATGTTGTGAAATAGCATTAAGACCTTTTCAGTTTTGTAACCTATGTGAGGTAAATGCTAGTGATATTGAATCACAAGAGGATTTTAACGATAGAGTTAGAAAAGCAAGCTTTATAGGTACATTACAAGCTGGTTACACTGACTTTCATTATTTAAGAGATATATGGAGAGATACGACAGAGAAGGACGCCCTTATCGGTGTATCAATGACAGGAATCGCGAGTGCCGCTGTGCTGCCGTTGGATATGAAGGCCGCTGCAAATATAGTAAAAAGAGAGAATACAAAGACAGCTAAAGCAATTGGCATTAATCAAGCTGCAAGATGCACAACCGTGAAGCCTGCTGGGACGACATCTCTGGCATTAGGAACATCATCTGGTATTCACGCGTGGCATAATGATTATTATACGCGTAGGATCAGAGTTGGTAAAAATGAATCTATGTATAAGTATTTGTCACAAAACCATCCTGAATTAATTGAACATGAGTTTTTCAGACCTCATGACACTGCTGTAATTAGTATACCACAAAAAGCACCTAAAGGTTCTATACTAAGAGATGAATCACCTTTTGATTTACTTGAAAGAATTAAAAAGGTTGCTACTGAGTGGGTTAAGCCTGGTCATAGAAAAGGATCTAACACTCATAATGTTTCAGCTACTGTTAGTTTAAAACAAACAGAGTGGGATCAAGCTGGTAAATGGATGTGGGAAAATAGAGATCATTATAATGGTTTATCTGTATTACCTTACGATGGTGGTACATATACTCAAGCACCATTTGAAGATATAAGTAAAGTGCAATATGACACTGCAATGACACATCTTAAAGACATTGATCTTAGTAAGATTGTTGAAACAGAAGATGAAACAGATCTTGCTGGCGAAATAGCTTGTGGCGCTGATGGATGCGAAATAAAATGATAGCATCAGCTGTTTACGGATTTGTTGCTGCAATACTGGTTCTTGTAATAACATTTATGGTAATAATACTAACTAGTCGGTTTGCAGAAGCCGGCTATGGTATTATGTACGGAAGTTTATTTATTAAAATGGTAACTTTATCTGCATTTACTTTAGCAGTTAAACCTTATTTAGGTGATGCTATAATATATGCAGCTATTGTTTTAATAAGTATAATGTTTTCTAATGTTTATCTTATAATAAAAATAAAACAATGAGAAAATTAGCAATAATAGGTGGTATAAGCCTAGCTAGCTTTGCAGCTGGCAATATGATACTACATAAACAAAAAATCAATTTAAATCCTAATACTTTAGCTATAGCTAGTGGAGGTTTTATATTTGCTTTTGGTATTACTTATAGATTCTAAAACTTAAATTATGTGTGAAAACTGTCCGGGCGGATTTTGCCCATGGTGTTAAATATAAAAAGGGGAAGTCGTAATGACCTCCCCTTTTTTGGTTACAGGAACTTTGGGTATGGTGCCCAGTTTTTTATTGTTCCTAACTAAAATCTACTACAGCACCAGCGCTTTCTAGCTGCTCTGCCTCTTTTTCCATCCCAACTTTTAGATCTACTACAAAATGCTTTTTGTCTTTTGTAAGCTTTAGTACCTACTTTTACATCGCATTTAGTAACTGCAGTTTTTAACTTACTATCTGGATTTTTCTTTCTGTATTCTTTAACACCTTTTTCGGTCATTCCAGCACCCTCTTCAGTCGTCCTAAAGTTTCTACCTTTACCTTTTGTAGTTTTTCTTATTGCCATGGTTTATTTTTTATTTTCTATCTGATCGTCAGTTAAAGGCACGTCAGCATCATCTGATGGTCTTAGTTTTATTGTGCCATTATCACAGTAAAATTCTCTTCTTTCTTTAGCGGCTTCTTCTTTACCACCTTCTTTTTTAGCATAACCAGCTTCCCACTTTTTCCAAGCTTTATTACATTTGTTTTCTCTATTCTTCTTACTCATAGCTTATTTCTTTTTCTTTTTAATAGGAACGCAATTAGGTACTTTTTTACCACCTTTTTTCTTCATACCTATAGCTTCATATCCTTTCCAACAAGGATTTTTCATTTTTTTCTTTTTTCTTTTTGTTGCCATAATTTATAATTTTCTACCTTTTTTATCAACCTTAACCTCTTTAACTATAACTCTAGTACTAGGTTTTTTATTTTGTAATTCTTCTAATTGTCTATTAAGCTCTTCTAATTTACCATCAGCTTCTGTGCCATCTTTAATCATACTAGCAGTTATACTAATTTCTTCTTTCAGTATGTCTTGAGTTTGTTCAAGCATTTCTACTTGATCTTTTAACTGAATAATCATTTTCTCATTCCACTCTTCTTTTAACTCATATTCTAAACGAGTAACTTCTACTGGTGGTAAAGTTTTAGCTAAGGCTATATCTTCTTGCAAGGTGTAATACATACCAACTAGTGTAGTTGTTAGCATTATTATTCCTATCACTGTTTTTAAATCTATTTTAAACTCTGTACTCTCTGATATTTTCATTTGTTCATTAATTCTATAAGTTTTGCTACTCTATCTTTTTCGTATTTTAAAGACTTTATTTGTTTCTTTGTCAAACCTAGACTATCTAGTTTTTTTACTTGTTCTGATTGATTTAATTTCTTATATTTAATTCTTTGGTTTTCTAACTTTTCTTCTTTAAGTTTCTCAGGTGTCATTAAATTTTTAGGCATGTATTGTCTTTTGCCTTTGTTTTTCATTTTTTCTCTATACTTTTTCTTAGCTTCTTTCTGCGATGTAACATACTCTTTTCTTTCTTCTGTAGAGTTAAGTTGATAATCTCTCCAACCTAATAAAAGCGAAACTCTTTTCCATGTTTGTTGTTCATCTTCTATAGCACTTCTAACATTTTCTGATTTAGAAATTAATCTATCAAGTGGAACATTAGTTAGTCCTGATATTACATAAGCAGCTGACTTATACGCAGGATCATCTATACCCCAATTAGCTTCGTCATGTTTATATCCTTCATACTTCCAAGTTAAACCAGCTTGTCTTAACTTACTTAACTTAATATCTATTGGCGGTGAGAAGTTTAGCATTTCGTTTGCAGCGTCTTCATAGTTAGGTCCAGGAAACTGACCTTCCTTAGCAGATTCTTTGTAAACTTTTCTACCTACAGATATTAAAGTAGAAGCAGCAACACCAACCATGCCTGTTCCATTTAAAAAAGTATTTAACATACCATTAGCTATGTTGTAGTATCTTTCTTTTTCACTTTCTTCTTCATCATCATTAAATGCTAAAGCAAATAAAGCTTGTTGTAGTGCACTAAATATAGCGCTTTGAACAGCAAAGTAATAAGTTACTCTTGAAGCATTGCTCATATCACTTTGAAACTGTGTCATACCTGGTCTTCTTCTTCTATTCTTTAAATCTAAGAAAGCTTTTTTACCAAGCCTGTTCATTTGCATAGGTGTGTTTTGAAAAGCTAATATTAACCTACCTAATACACTAGCTTGTTGTTGAGATACTCTATCAGGTCTAGACGATTGCTGTGATTCTTCTGCTATTTCTCTAAACTCTAAAAATGCTTTTTTCTTGGCATCAGCTTCACTCATACCTTCTTTCATCAGAGCATCTATTCTATTTCTATAGAAAGTAGCACCACCAGATGCTATAGCAAAACTATCAGCAAACTGAGTAGGTAAATAACCTTTTTGAAGTATGTAAGCAACAGCTGCTTTAGCTTTGTTTTTGCTATTAGCAGCAGCGTCAGCTATTTCAGATTCACTAACATTTAGCTTTAATCCATTACGTCTTTCAACTAAAAACTCAGAGTTCATTAACTCCATAAAATCAGTCCAATATTGTTTTTGATTAGCAAATGCTTTAGCAGCTCTAAATACATTGTTGCTACCAAAGTCTATAAAGTTAATAGCTGATATAGTTTGTAGCAAAGCAGATCTCATGTTGAAAAACATAACAGTACCAACAGAGTTGTTAATATAATCTAGTAATCTGTTTTCTAATCTACCCATGTTGTTAGATCTATTTCTACCAGACTTCATTCTACTTAACATGTCCTCCATAGCTTCTCTGTACTTAGTACCAAAAGCAGCTTCCATCTTGTTTAAGTTTTTAGGTGAAAATATTAAATCAACATTTTCTTGCCATTGCTGTAGATACTTACTACGCTTACCAGTTCTTAAGCCATCTAATAAATCTGTAGATATGGTACCACCTAGCCAATCAGCATTTGGAGCAGAGTAACCATCACCTTTGTTTATATCAATTAAGCTTTGAGCAAACACTTCTATAGCAGGATTACTTTTAGCATAAGCTAATATTTTTTTCAAATCAGTTTTAGAAATACCAGGTATATCAAAACCTTGCTTGTTCCAAGCTAATATTCTAGCAACATTTTGTAATGTATATTCTCCAAAAGCTATTTTATTTAAATCTTTAGGTATTAAACCTTCTTTAACTAATTGATCTTTTAATGCTTTAAAATCGTTAATCATTCTGTTTTGATCACGAGATAAGTTTTCCATTGCTCTACCGTAAGGTTCAATCAAATGTTCTTTAAACCAGTCCATCTGCATGTTACCTATTTCACCTTTACCTAACATTTTATAAAGTAAACCTACAAAATCCTCAGCTGACGGTGGTATAAATATTTCAAATCTACCTTTCTTTCTACCTTTTAATCTAGCTTTAACATCAGAATATTCAGACTCAGATTTAATACCAGTTTTATGCTCTATAATATCATTTATATTTTTATCAACTGTTTTACTAAATTTAACCTTAGCTTGTTGTACTTTAGATTTAACATCTACAACGTCTAACACTTTTTCAACTGGAGCTACTTGCTTTTTTCTAGGTTTAGTTATTTCAAAATCATAACTACTTTTTTCTGGCGCAATAAAATTGTTGCTTTCCCATACATCCGTATTCCAACCTAGTTTTTTAGCAATGCTATTCATTAACGTAGTATATAATCTAACTCTACTTGGTTCTGATTTAAGGGAAGAAAATTCAATTTTCTTTATTTTATCGTTTTGATCAATTGCATCTAACAAGCCGTTATAAACAGTTCTAACTACTTTAACAGCATCTCCTGTACCCGTAATATCTATTCTACCATCAAGATTAAACTCTACATCAAAACTTCCTTTATTGTCTCTTGAATCTAAATTAATGTTGTATTTTTTATTATTTATAGTAAAACCAGCTTTAATATTACCAGCCTCATCTGTTTTAAAATTTAGTTTTTTACTACTTGTTTTACTAAATTTAATTTCGTTTTGTCTTACTAATTGAGCTTTAGACTTGACGTCTATCATGTTCATTGACTTTCTAACAGCTTCAACATTTTGCAGCGCATCATCAGCAAAATAAAAGTCGTTATAACCTTCAGCCGCTTTTTCAACCATCCAGTTAGCTTTAGCTTCACCTGTAGAGTTACCTAAACCAGTTATATTTTTTAAAGGTATATTTAATCCTACACTATCTAAAAACTCTTTAATAGCAGCTTGTGCTTCAGGCGCTCTAGCAGTTAATACAAATACATCTTCTGTTCCTCTAGCTGCTTGTATCTTTTTAGCTATATCTAATAATGGACCAGGTTTACCTTTAGTTACTTTGTTAAACTCAGAAAAATCAAATTTATAACCTTGATCTAATAGTTCTTTACCTTGCGTAGCAAACTCTTCTGCATTTAGTTTACCATTAGTTCCATCAGGAGCTGTGTACAAAACATCAGATTTAGTAGTTGCTAATGTATCATCAAAATCAAATACTCTAATTTTTTTAATAGGAGCTTTAGGATCTCTTGCCACGTTTAAAGCTTTATCTACAGTTCCTAGCTCGTCAATGTTTTCTTTATTAGTATCTTTTGTTTTAGAAAATTTAGTTATAGGAGCATTTTCACTTAACTTGTTATTTTCTTCATTACGCTTTTTATAAGATTCAGAGTTTTCAGTTATCAAGCTTAACTCTATAGATGTTTTATTTATATTATTATCTACACTTGGGTTTACATTTTTTTCAATAGCTTCACTAAGTAAATTGTTGTATAGTGCGGCGCCATCTGGTATTTCATTTATAACGCTTAATAAATCTTTATTTCTTAATATATCTTTACCAGCGGGTGTTTTTTCTATTTCAGTCTTAAGTTTGGCAGCTACATCTGTAACAACATTATCTACTAAGTCTTTAGCAAGTTTTCCTTGCATTTGATTAGTTAAAACTTCTGTATATAATAAACCTGACTTAACATGAATAGTTTTATCTGCTAAACCAAAAGGTAATATGTTATTAACAACTGTAGATTGAGAAGGGTCAAAGCCAGGTTGAAGTGTAGTTGAGCCAGCAGATTCTTCTATCATTTTTAACCTTTCAGGAGTAGCCCAAGCCTCACCAAATTTGTTTTTTAAATTATTTAAACCTTTATTATAAGCGTTGCTTCCAGGTTTAGAATCTGCTACAGCTTGAATATCTTTATCTAGCAGCATCATGTTTCTATCCGCTAATTTGTATATATCTCTTATTTTTGTTTTAAAATTATATTTTTTATTATTTAATTTAGCTTGAGCATTTTTAAATATTTGAATTTTAACATTCTGCATGAATCTAGTATTCATAACATTGTGCTCCATTTGAAAAGGCTTTCCAATACCAGTAGTAGTACTTATAGCTTCAAGACCATGCATCATTCTAAACAGCCCAGTGTTAGCGCTAGTTTGTTGTGTTAAAAATTGATTTACAAAATTGTAAGCTTTCCACCAACCGTCAGTAAAAGGTTTATTAGCTTGAACCATATTATTTAAAGCTTCAATAACTTCAACACCTACTTCTTGTATTTCTTGTATTTTCTTAGGTGAAACTTGGTTATCAACTATTTTTTTAATTTTAGAAATTTGCTTTTTATCTTTAGGGTCAAAGTTTGGATCATTTAAAATGTTACTTATAGAGTTAGATACATTAGTCCAAGCTGGTGCTGATATTTTATTGTTTAATTTAGACTGTACACCACTTTTATTTTTGTTTAATTCAGATTTAACTTCTGAAGCAGAAACAGCTCCTCTACCCTCTCTTCCTTTAACTTTAAGACTACTGCCCATTGTTAAAGATGATGTCAACATTCCAATATTTCTAAAATTATCAGGTAAGTATTTTCCTAGCTCTACTAACCCATCTTTAAAATCTTGATATTGCTTTTCTGTTAAATTTTCAGTTGTTGTTGGAGATAGTTTATTTAAACTTTCATTTTTAATTTGACTAGCTATCCAATTATTAAAGTCTCTACTGTTTACTACATCTAGATTAAAATCAGCTACTCCTTCTATTCCTTTTCTAGTAGAAGCTTCGGCTTCAAATGCTGTTAATGAATTAGGGTCAATAAAAGTTTCATTAGATATTCTATTTATTTCTTTTCTTAAAGGTTCTAAATCTAATTTTTCTTGAGCACTTTGCTGATTATAAAAGTCGTTAAATATTTTAATTACAGGTGTTGGTTTTAAACCTACTTGCCTTTTTTCAAAGTAATTTTTTAGCCTATTTATTACAGGTTTTTTAGTTATACTAAACTTAGCGCCAGGCTCTCTATCTATTTCCTTAGCTACTTGTTCTATGTAGTTTTCAGCTTGTCTTAAACCTTGTGACTCGTAAATATCTTTTATTCTAGCTTGTATATCTGGATCTGATATAGTCTCCATTGTGGCATCAAAAGCTAATTCTTGAGCTATAGCAGAAGCTAAAGCATCTTTTCTAGTTCCTTTAGTAGATGCACCTACTTTACTACCTAAGAAATAATCAACCCACTGTTCTTTAGTTATTTTCTTTTTTGTAAACAAAGGATTGTTATCAGGCCTAGCTTGGTTACCCGTCTCAGGGTTAATTAGAGGCTCTATAAACGGCTCAAATCTTTTATTGAACGTAGACTGTGATATGTAATCATATAACATCTCCCAGCGCGGCATTGTTTTTGTATTGCCATCTGCATCTTTAAAAGTTATATTACCTTCGATAAATTCTTTATACTTAGCTCTAGTTCCTATGTCGTTTTTAATATCTTTAAATAATAAAGTGTTAAAGTCTTTTTTAAGTGCTTCTTTAAAATTCTTATTAGACACTTCAGGTAGCTTAGCTCCAAATACTTTTTTAACAGAGTCAACTACTTTGTTATATATCTTACCACCTTTTTCAATACCTAATCTAGTTCTAAGATTATCAATACCTTTTTTCTTAGCGTTTAAAGATCTATCAACTGCAGCTTCTATATCACTAGCTGTATCACCTTCAATAGTTTCAGCAACTGTTCTACCTTCTTCACCTAGTTTTTGATCTGTAGATATTTTTTTACCTGGTGTCTTTTCTTTTTGTCTTTTAGCTTTATTAGCTACATCGCCAACTTTTCTACCTATGTAAGAGTTAACCCAACCAAATAAACTATCTCTACCCTGCGGATCAAAGTTAAGCATGTGTTGTCCTATCTTGTCTCTAGCATCACTTAAGAACTGTTCTCTACTTTCGCCATATATATCTTTACCAGAAGCCATTTTAGCTATTATAAGACCATCTAAATCACCTTTCATAAGCATATTATATGCTTTACTAAACGCTCTATTTTTATCAGATCTCCACTCTGCTTTAGTCATGGTGTATTTACCATCTTTATCTCTAACTCCAGGAGCGTCATTAAGATCGTCTTCAATTTTATTTTGCTCAGCTTTAGTCATTGACTTTTTAGCTTCACTAGTTTTAGAAACAACAGGAGTACTTTCAGCTATAGTCTTAGTTAAACCACTTAGTTCTCCAGTTTCAAATGATTGATTAAAACTAGTTAACATATCAAATACATCTTTACCAGTTTTTATCTGACCAGATCCATCATTAAACTTTTGAAACCTACCAAACATTTTATTGTATAAAGTTCTATCAGCTTCTAAATTGTTTTGTCTCATAAAATCACTTAATCTAGCTAGATTTTCTTCTGCTACTAAAGTGGGATTAGATAAATTACCTTTTGAATCATACTTACCATAAAGTTGTTTTGTTTCTAAAAATACATCATAAGCCTTTCCGTAATTCTTTTTAACATAGCTTTCAAGATCTTTAACTAATCCAACAGCGTCTGAATTGTTCTCCATAAACTGCTTAAACAAAGTATGGTGACCTATTTCATGTGATTGAACAGTTGTATTACTTCTATTTAAAGCGAATGTCATTGGAAGATCTAGCTTTTTAGTGGTTTTAGTGCCGTCAGGTAAAGTTGTCTCAACAGTTAAATTGTCACCAAAAGCAAAACCATTAACAGTAGAATCACCTCTTGAAGCTTTCTTAGCATCTTCAAAAGTCATTTTCATTTGTTCTTTAACTTGGTTCTTTTCTTCCGCTGTTAAATCTTTTCTAGTGTCTACATAATCCAAACCTGCTTGCAACGCCTCTTTGTTGTTATTACCAACAACCATTTCAACATCACCTAATAAATTGTTTTTAGCTCTATAAGCATTTGAAAATTTTCTAGCTCTAGTTTTATCTGCATTCCACTCTGCATTACCTACTACTGAATTTTTAAAAGCTTCTAAACCTACTAATTTAATTTGTTGTTCATTTATTAGTTTTTCAGCTGTTTTAGGATCTAAAGCTGTATTGTCATTTATTCTGTCTATTTCTGCTCTTACTTTATGCTCTGCATTATAAGTATCAATTAAGGCTTGTCTATCTGTTTTAGTATAAGAAACTATATCTTTTCTTGTTTCACTTTGGCTGTCAAGTTGTTGCTGAGCTAGATTATGTAATCTATTTTCAGCTAATCTTTTAGCAGATACTATTTCAGAGTGCTTATCAGTTTTAGGTGTTAAACCACTTAGCTGTGTTTCAAAGTTTTTTATTTGATTACTTAAGTTTAACATTTCCATGCCGCGTTCAGCTATCTTAGCGTTTGCATCTGGACCTCTAAAAGCATTGTAAGTTTGAGCAACTAAACCAGGTGATTGCATTGTTCCTGACATTACTAAACCTGACATCATAGATTCAGTTACACCATCTAACATGGAAACATCTTTGTTTCCTAATATATATATTTCAGCTGCATTTTGAGATAAAGTAACCGCACCTTCACCAAAAGATTCACCAGGAATACCTTTAGCAAAATCTCCAGCTGCTTCTTTTAAATTGATCCATCTTTGGTTAATCTTGTTAGTAATAGGCATACCTTTTTTAACACCCTTGCTTAAATCAAAAGCTTTTCTCAAGTTTTTTGCACCTAACTTAAAGTTACCTAAAGTAATTTTTTCACTAGCATATTCTGCTATGCCATATATACCAGCTGTTCCATAAAATTGTAAAGCATTTATATCTTCTGGTTTTATTTTATAAGTATCATCATCTCCTAATGGATTAAAACCAAACTCTTTTTTAAAGTCATTTATATATTTAACTTCTTTTTCGTCCCATTTTTCACCTTTCATTCTGGTCTTCATGTCATGCATCTGATTACCAGATTCAGATAGTGAAGAAAGAATTAAACCACCACCACCTGGTATAACTATAGACATACCAGTATTTAATATTTGACCAGTAAGCATTTCAGTGCCCCATCTCATGGCCTGACCAACACCTTTAATATCATCATATCTTTGTGCAGGTCTATTTCTATTTAATAGTTCTTCTCCATACTCATAAGCTTTACTTAACATACCGTCTGCGGCATTGTCCTCCGCTACTTCTTTAACTATTTGAGCTGTAAGAATAGCTCCACCTTTTTCTCCTAGTACATCATTACCCCATTCAACCCATTCTTGATTTATAGTTCCATCTTCATTTTTAAGGTCAATACCAACATGCTCTAATGCGTTAACAGTATTTAATTCACTAGCTAAAGAACCTAACCCAGTCATTATTCTAACGCCACTATTTTTAAATATATTTTCATGGACCTCTAAAAAGTTGTAAGTTTTCTGAGTTTTATCTATAATTTCTTGAGCTGTAGATCCTTCAAACTTAATATCTCCTAGATAATCTAAGTCTGCTTGCATGTTTTTCTGGCCTAGTATAACATTTTTTCTTATAGAATTAAACTGATCAACATCTTCTTGAGTTGCAGTAGGATCGTTTTCTATTTTTCTTCTTAGTTTAAGCATTGCAGCTTGCTGCGTAATTAAATTTGCGCTTTGCTTTTCAATGTTATTAGTTATTTCATAAGCTCTATAGTCATTTCCCACTTTCTCAAGCTCTAATAATCTACCTAAATCTTCTTTATTTTTTTTGTAAGCATCTCTTGAAGAACCACCTAACCCTATAGCTTTATCTAAATCTTTGTCAAAAAACTTTTCAGCTATAAAGGTCTGAGCACCTGTTATAGGATTGCCTTTAATTACTAAATTAGCCATGTCATTTAATAATCCAACTCCTTTTTTATCTTCAAATTCTGATAAAATTCTATCTTCTTCGTCTCTAGTTTCTTTTGAGTTTTTCTTAGTTTCAAATACTGTATTAAATTTATCGTTATAATTTGCTTTTTCTAATACATCTATAGAAACTTTATTAAATAAACTATTATCTTTTTTATAGTCTTCGTAATTAGGTATATAAGTATACTTGTCAGGGTCTTTTTCTACTTTACTTATATCTGAAGTAGGTGTTAAACCTATTTCGTTAGCAGCAGAAACTAAGCCACTCATAGACTTACCAAACTCTTGTGCTTGTAAGTTTTCTTTAACAAACTCTTCTCCTTCAATGTTAAAGTTTTGCATACCCTCAGGCAATATTATTTTTTGATCTTCAGCTACTTTATCATTGTAAGTAGATAAATCTTCACCTGCTTTTCTAATTTCAATAGCTTTATCACCAAAAAATTTATTATCAGATATTTCTTTAGCTATATCTTCTTCAGTTGGAATATTGCTTTGTTGAAGATTTTTCATAGCTTGAGCAGCTGCGATTTTATCTTCAGATCCTTCAACATCTAGCAAATCTAAAAACTCTTGTTTTTGTCCTTTAACTTTTTCTAGCTCAGCTATTCTTTGAGTATCACTTGTTATGTTATCGTTTCTATACTCAGTGTCTTCTAAAAGCTTTATATAACCATCAAATTTTTTATCTATTGTTTGCTTATCAAATAAAGCTGGATCTTCTGTGTCAAACTGGCTAACAACTTTTTCTTTTTTGCCTTCTTCACCTTCTTTTAGTTCAGAAAAATATTCAACTTCAAAGTTTTCTTTATCACCAGTATACAGACCATCTGATATAGCTGTATCAGCTACTAAATCAGCATATTCTTTTTCAGTTTTTAATCTGTTTTTAAAATCTTCAAAAGTAGTTTGACTTAGTAATTCTTCTTCTACTAGTGTTGTATATAGCTTATTTAACTTATCTTCCATTAATCAAGTTTACCTTTACCTCTTCTAGTTATATTTTGTTTTCCAGTTGGGAATATATCATTAACTATAAACTCTGTGTAAGCATCGTTTAAATTAACTTGTTTTGATTTGTCCCAAGGGTCTATGTCATTTATTACTCCTTCTCTTTTTAAAAATTCCCATAATTCTTCTTCACTTGGAACAGATCCACTACCTGTTAAGTTTCTAAAACCATTATTCATATTGGTGTTTAAATAACCTGCTATAACTTTTTTAGCTTCAGCAGGATCTGTAAACGTAAAAGACTCTGTAGTAACTATTTCTTTTGGGTTATCTTTACTTACAGGTTTATTAGGATCAAAACTTGGATTAGGAGAGGTAACTGATCCTTGGCCTTTATAGTCTATTTCTATTTTATCTTTTAAAGCATTGCCTATTGATTTACCAAATTCTATAGTTTGAGCTTCCATATTTGGATTAATTGATTTCCAACCGCCATTACCTTTTTTTCTTAGATTTTCAGCATATTCACCTACAACTATAGTGTGTTCGTTTTGACCACCAGCACCTTTACCTGTTATTTGGTACTTACCATCATTATTTTTAGATAAAAGAACGTCAGAAGTTCCGCTAGTTATTCCATACTTAAACAAGTCTTCATCATCGTCATAAGCACCTATTAATCTATCTTCTTCTTTAGCTAAATCATAAGCTTCTAAATCAGCATCCATAGCACCTATAGCCATAGTTAAATCATTTAGCTGACCTGTTAAATCATTATCTAAAGTTTGAAAATATATCATATCTTCAGGCGTTCCATCAGGGCTATAAGCTTTCATGTAAGCATCACTAATTAATCTAGCGTTGTTTTCTATTTCAGCTATTATCTGTTTGTCTAAGCTAGGATTTACTTTAGATATATCTTTAGCTATATCTCTATATGCTTGTGATTCAGATAACGCTTCTTTAGTAAGCATTTTCATACCTAGTTTTTTAGCTAATGAAGCTTTTGTAGCTTGATCGTACATTTTAGAACCTTGAGCAGCTATGTCTTTAGTAAACTTAGCGGCTTGCATGCCTCTAGGATCTCTTATAATTGCTCTTTTACCTATTCTTCCGCCTGATCTTCTTTGTGCCATAATTTTATTTTTTAACCTCCAAATAATCCAGAAATCTGACTCATAGCTTCTGGGTTTTGCATAATACTTTGCATCATCTGCATCGAGCCACTAACGCCAGCTTGTCCACTTGCTTGTTGAGCTGTTCTAGCATCCATTTCTCTTTGTTCTAATCTATCTAGATTACCTATTTCAAAGTTGATAGTATCAAGCTCTTTATCTATTTCTGCTTGTTGTCTTATTTGTTCACCTTGAGCAAAGAACTTTTGATTAGTGGCTTCTTGTTTTTGTATGTCAGCTGAAATACCTTGTTTTGATTTAGCAGCTTCTCTAGCTAAAGCAGTAGCACCACCAGCTCCAAAACCTCCAGCTTGCATAGCATCTAAAGTGTTAGCAAGTGATTGATCAGCTTGTTGAGCTTGAAATTCTGCTGCTTCTGTAGCTACAGCTAGATTAGCATAAGGGTTTCTAATTTCTGCTCTATTAGCCATTAACTTTTGAACATCTGCTTCTTTAGCTAGTCTTTTTGTTTCAAACTTCTCAGCAATTCCTTTTTGTTTTCTATTTTGTATAAAACCCATGACCATAGGTGTAGCAGCTGCAGCTAATTGCATGTAGCCCATCATGTTGCCGCCGCCGCCGCCGCCGGCGCCGGTACTAGCTGACGGGTTTGTAGTATTAATTGGACTTACATTTAACGAAAGATTAGGTTGAGAGTTTTGAAAAGCATTTCCACTACCAAGAAGGCTAGTAGAGCTTCCTAATCCTTGAGTAGAAAATGTTCCAGGTTGATAGCCTAGCGAACCACTTCCTGTATTTTGCTTTCTTAAATTAGCTTTTTTGTTTCTTCTATTATTATTGTTGTTTAATAAACCCATATTTTAATTTTAATAAGATGACATTACATATTCAGATCCTACGGCAAACAGCTCTTTTGTTCCGCCAAAGTCTGTAGTTGCATCTGTTGTTAGCTTTAATGTTGTAAAGTACCCTTTAATACCACTAGCTTCAGGACCTACTATTATTTCTCCTGGTTGAGCTGTTGTGGCATTTATAATGTTAGCTACATATCTATTTTCTTTTAGGTCAAATCCAGCTCTTTGAGGAGATCCATCTTCTATGTATAAACCTTCATCATAGCTTTTTATAACAGCTGTTTGATCTTCGTAAAAACCGTAATTAAGTCCAGGAGCTTGAAGCGCTCCAGTTTGATCAGAGACCATGCTAGAAAGCTCCCAACCGTTAGTACCTTCGTAATTAACTGTTTTAAACGTTTTAACAACATTAGGTTGCGCATTAAAAACAAATTCAATAGAAGAGTTTACTGGGTTGTTGCCGTAAAAACTATTTCTAAACACATTATTAGCATTATGTAGCCATATATTAGTTTGATTAGTAGTATAAAATCTATTAAACAAGCTTTTGGCATTGTAAGGTTTGTAATCATAAAAAGATACCCAACCTAAAACTTTTTCATCAAAAGATAAAGTGTTATATGTTCCTTCTCTTTTTTGCAAACTTAATATGTATTTATCGGTGTAGGTGTCGTAAGCTCCTATAATTTCGTCTCTTTCATAATTAACAAAAGTAACCTTAGGACTTGTTAATGACGATATATCAATAGGACATAAATCTGTTAATTGAACGTCACCAGTAGCTAAATCAACATTTCTAACATAACATCCGGTATCTATACCATTTATAACTACTAAAGAACCTATAGGAATATCTGTAAAAACATCGTCACCTCCTTGAGCAATAGATATATAGGGTTCTCCAACTCCAATAGCTTGTATATCGCCATACGGCCAAGCTGGGGTTTGAGTACCTGCTAAAATTCTTGTTATGCTTTTAGTTTTAATATTGTCATCAATTTCAGCTAGCTTGTCTCTAAAGAAATCAGACATACCGTTTCCACTTATTTCAGTTAAGCCATTGTCTGATAATCTTAAAACCACATTTCTATTCTTGTCTGTAAAATATTTTCTTCTTCCAAACTTGGCAAATGATCTAGGATTCCTACTAATACCATATTCACCTACAAATGGAATTATTTCCCCTATTACTAGATTTTGTGTACCAACATTTGCACTTCTACCTTCTGCCGTGTATATAACATTTTTATCAACCATTGCTCTACTAACTTTATTTTCTTGAAATATTAGTAGTTTAGTGTCTTCGCTATATAGCTTTTGTATAGATCCATATTGCTCAGGAGCTGCAAACGTTATACTTTGTGCTGAGGAAAAAACATTAGTTTCGTTTACATTTGTTTTTGAGTTAAACAAACCAGAATATATAATATTATTTCTTCTAGTAACAGAAGTATATTCATCGTCAAGTAAATAAGCTTTTACGCCATAGTCTGTAGAGTTACCATTAAAAGCACCTTTTATTCTAGATTCTTCTATCATCCAGTTCAAGCTCACATAATTAGCTGATGGAGATAATTCAATATCAGGCCTTTGAGTTGGAATAGAAGACATGCTAGAAGTCGTAGCGTAATTTAAATATCTAGTAGAACTACTAGTGTTATCGTAGTAATGGTAAGGTATGCCTGGCCAGTTTGGTATTTTAGAAATACTGCCATATCCAGAAGTGGGGTACTGCGACTCAGTAAATTGGTTATTTGTTTTTTTAACCCAAAAAGAGTTAAAGTATGATATTTCTAAATTATATGCCATTATCTATATAGTTTTGTATAAACAACAAATTGATCTGCTTGAGAAGTTAGTCCATTATCAAATGTCTCTTTAATACCTATAGTTATTTTATGCACGCTGTAATCACCTCCATTTATAAATCCTTCAGGCCAAAATCTGTTATTATTTTTTTCTCTACCAGCACCATGCCATTCAAACGGAGGGTATTGCTCATTAGCAAATAAATAATAACCAGAGCTAAAATTCAAAGAAGATAATCCACTCCATTTAGGGTCACCACTATCAACATACTCAACTTTCCAAGGGTATTCTCTCCATGTATATCTTACTCCTTGATTACCATATAAACCGCCAAAGTCAACTTTTAAAGGCATTTGAGCGCCATCTGCTATAATCCACTCTAAAAAAGGATAAAGTTCATTATTGTTTTTATCGTAAACAGCACATTCAAGTTTTTCTATATATAACTCACAACCTTCGTAAGCCCCAACATAACTACCATTATTCCAACCATTAACTCCAGGGTCAAACTTAGGGTTTTCAGCAGTGGTTGCACCAGGAACATTGTATTGAGTAAAAAATCTTTCATTTCTACTTATTACATTGTTAATAGATGTAGATGTAACCTCATAGGTTGTAGATATTCCTGATTTTTCAAACATAGGATAATCTTTTATATAATCAACATTTGTTTGACCGTAATCTGGTTCCTCACCTCCTATGCTAAAAGCCCAACCGTCACCATTCCATCCAGCGGCATAAGGCGCATTAGCAGAAGGATTAGGTGTTGACCCCATAGTTGGAGCTGCGTTACTAAAGAAATTATTTTTTTTAACAACCGTAGCTGGAAGCTCGTTAGGTGTAGATAGATTAAATGTAAATTGTATTTCTTTGTTGCCCCAATTAGTAATGTTATCAGAGTTAAAATATAAACTAGAGTTATCACCTAAGCTAGAATCTTGATCTATTCTTATATTGTAAGATCTAGGTGAACTAACAGCTTCATAACATTCAAAATAACTTGTTATATCTAACTCATTACCAGCAGAGTCTATAGATATGGCTTGTGCAAGTGTTATAGTGCTATTTTGGTTAGTATTTACACTACCAGAATTGTTTACAATTCTTATGTTTTTATTTAACAAAGCTTTGTCTATGGTAGTACCGTCGTATAATATACTTTCATCTCCAGTAAATATAAAAGTAGTTAAATCTTTAGGCGCTGAACCAACACCTCCAAGTACTATACCACTATTTAATTCGCTTATTAAACCTGAAGTTGCAGTTTCCCAATACAGTTCTAAATTAGAGTCAACAGGTTTTGTTTCAGCAACTATTAAAGAATTTGAAAAACTAGCAAGAGTTACTGTGTGACCTTCGTCTTTAGACTGTTGTGTAGTATTAAAGAAACCTACTCTATCTTTATTTTCGTTGTTATCTACATTGGCGATAAACGGATTGTTGTCTGACTTTATAAAAGGATCTATAGTTCCTGGAACTTTATTGTTACTATTGTCTATGTAGCCACCTGGATATGATATAGAATCACTAACTCCTTTTTGAGTTGTCCATTTACCCATATCTAAAAAAGGTTGTATAGAAACAACAGTAGATTCTAAAACAGGTAATTTAGATTGTCTAGAGTTCCATCTATTAACATCCACAGTTAAAGGCGGAGTAGCGCTAAAAGAATAGTTAGGTTGAACAACTCTAAAATACAAAGACTCTTTACTTCCGTATATTCTATCTGTTGGCCCAACATTTGTCATATCTCTTGGTATTTTATTTATATTATCACCATATAATGATAAATTTGATATATTCCAAGGATCGCTATAGTCTAGTTTTGTTTCGTTATTTGTATAAACCACATTACCAGACATACTTCCTGGTAAGTATACATTATAATACTCTTGCTGTTGTTGTTTTACAACTATTTTGTAACTATACCATCCTGTAGGCTGTAAATTAGCTTGATATAGACCAGGGTAGTTTTTTACATTATAATCTTTTTTATCAGGTATAGGTCTATAAAAGTCCATTTTTAACGAGCTACCAAAGAAATTTAAAACATCAGTTTCTCCAGCGTTGTTGTAAGGAGAGAATATTGTAGATCTATCCTTGTCACCAGTCCCATAGTCACTGCTCTCGTCAGCAAGCATTACCGTTGATTGTCTACCATACCTGTCTGATAAAACAACTCCAATTTGGTAATTTCTACCCTGTTTTAAAGTAGAATTATAATATTCTTTTATCTTATTGTTTATAGTAGAAGCTATTGGAGGATTTGTTGATGTATTAAATTGTGGTGAAAAAGAGCCTTTCTTAACCGAAGAACTAGCTTCATACCACAAACCATTAGGTAGCGCATGGTTATCAACATAGTTGCCATACATTATTCTATTACCTGAAGTTTCTTGAGCCTGAGCTCTAGTTGGTGTTATATCATTCACTCTAGTAACATCTGATTCAGGTAAAACTTTATAAGGTTTTTTACCTTTGTAAGTATATATAAATTGATTTCTAATAGCTAATGACGAGCTGTCAGGCGCTACTAAATACTCTAATGGACATCCTTTGCTAATGTCTATAGAGTCCATCACATAAATATTGTTATCGTTAGATGACTTAAACAATATTTCAATTTCATTAATGTGTAATTCTCTTTGCAGTTGTTCATCAAGAGCTGGGTAAGGATTTGAATTTGGTTCTGCTTGTACAAGACCCGGGTAATAAGGTAAATTAATTACCAAACCTATCTCACTTGCTCTATTTTCCATAAAACCAAGTTCTGTAGTTCTTGTAGAATTGTCTTCGTCACCATAAGTAAAACTATTATACTGAGCAGGTATAAAAACAGGCTGAGTAAAAGGTGCCATTAATGAAAACTCGTTGTCAGTATATTTAAACCTATAACTAAATCTAGGAAATTTATCTTTTAAAAACTCTCTATCACCAGTAAAGCCAGAATCATATTCAGGGTTTTTTAATTGAAAAACAATAACATCTCCTGGATTTGCCCAGCCAGTAGGAACATCTATTATTGTGTCTACAGAAATCGAACTAGCAGCGACATTTACTTCGTTTCCTAAAACTTTAGCTATAAACAAGTCAATAGCGCCAGGCCTACTAGCGTTTTTTATTCTAACAACAGGGCTAGTGTCAACTTCGTTTTTGCTAAAAAAATTAGCTATAGAGCTATTGGTAGCACCCGTACCTGTCCAATTAGGTTTATCAACCGGTGGAGCAGGCTGCGGTTGAGCAGTATCAAGAAAACTTAAAACATCATTTGAACCTACAGTTTTTATAGAGTCTAAAGGAGCTGACAATGATATTGGTAACCATTCTGTTGTTGTTGCTTTTACAGTAGAGCTATAGTTAGCACCATCTCTTTTTATTAAAGAAATAGGATTATATGGGTAATATTTAGCTACTGATATTTGGTCTTCGTTATAGTAAAATCTTTTAGAGTTATCATTAGGCGCTCTTTTAGAAGCCTTTTCAATGTTTATTTTTCTTGGTTGGTTTCTATTGTCAGTCCAAAACATTAAATCTTCTACAATGTTAAATCCAAGAATAGGATGTGTTTTTGAAAAATTTAAAAAGCTACCTTCTACTAATATAGAAGACTCATATCTTCTTTCTTCTGGAATTTCTAAATTGCCATTATACTTTATTCTAGCTATATAACAATGAGATTGAAAAATAAAAGCTTTATTACTCAATTGGTCTTTTGATGAGTCTGAAAAAGTTGTTAAAAACAAATATATAGAACTAGTATCTTCGTGGGTGAACATACCTATTATTTCTAATGGTTTTTCGTTTTCTGTTATACCTTGATTTAATTGATTTATAAAATCAGGAAGAACACTAGCGTTTCCTTTTATGTTTTCTAACGCCCCAACATCTGAACCTTCTGATTTGCTAATACCAATATTTCTACCTTCTCTATACTCTCCATTAGGTATTAATCTAGAATCTAAGTCTCTATTCATTTTAGACTTGACAAAAGTGTTTTTTATTTGAGCCATATTAATGTTTAATCTGTTTAGATTTATTTCTCATTATTCTAACTATTTGATCTAGCTTAATATCTGACAACCTTATCTTAGCATTTCTTAGCTGTGCTCTTCTATCTTTTTTAAACCTTTGAACAATGTATTCTTGGACTCCAGATCTTCCAGCTAATATAGAATAAGCTATATGCATATACATTGCTTCCTCGGCCATCTTAGGCACCTTAGAATCAGTGTCGTAAGCTAAACCATCTGATAAGTATTCTAAAACAACTGTTCTACCATTCATATCACTTGAAAAAGATATAGTACCTCTAGCTGGATTCATTGTAAAATAACCATTTACTTGAGTTGTTTCAGGCAAAGCTCCATATCTCATGCCTAGTTGTTGAGGTCCAAACATATAGCTGTCACCATAGTAATTTTCAACACCATTTTGATAAGCATCAAAACCTCCGCTTAGTCTTTTTTGATTTAATTTATCCCACCTTGCAGAAGTTTCAGATGTTCCTTGAGTGTTAGATCCATAGCCATCTTGTACAAAATCACCATTCACTGATTGCAAAGGCACGTCTGTTGGTTTTATAGTTAAGTTATCTGATGGGTAAATAATATGTTTAATACCATAAGCATCAATCCACGATAACCTTACATAATTAACATAGTCTTGTGGAATTATCATAGACAAGCTAGGTGTTATTGTAACTTCTTGCGATTTAATACTTTTTAAAGTATCATAGCTAAATTCTTGTAAACCACGCTTAGCATGGAATATAACATCAGTTCTTTTAACACTTGGTATTAATTTACCTGTACCTACATATGTAGCTATAAATGTGTTTATAATATCAATTAGTTTAACGTAAGAGTATCCTCCATAATTGTTTTGAACAGCAGCTATTTTTAAAGTCACTCTAGCTATAGCTGGTCCAGCAACAGCAACACTTACATCAATTGTTCTATTATCGTTGCTTAGAGAAACAACACCAGCTGAATAAACAGCGTAAGTAGCTCCACCGTCTGTGCTTATTTCAAATATAAAATTACTATCAGCAGAAGAAGAACTTAATGCTAGTTCAGTGTTAAAAGTAGTTACAAATGAGCTTTGAGTTGTAGATGCTGCTATTAAAAACACTTTTTCGCCAGCGTAATATTCTTCGTTAGTCTCTGTAATTAGTCCCATTTATTAAGATTTTTCATTTTGATCTTCTGCCATAGCCATTTGCTGAGCTGAATTTATTATTTGTGGATCTCTTATAACTATACCTGAGTATTTCAATATATTAAGTATTGTTTCTGTTTGATCAGTATTGTCTATTTCAAATTGAGTAGACCCATATGTAGTTCCATTATATAGACTATTAGCTGTTAAAGTTACAACAGCGTTAGTACCACCACCACCGCCTCCACCTGCTTGAAATACAGTTGAGTCAAATGTTAGTGTATCACCTGCTGCAAATCCTGTTCCAGAAGCATCTACATTTAAGTTAGTTATAACACCAGAAGAGTTCATAGTTAAAGTAAAATTTAATCCAGTACCGTTTCCTACATAAGTAACACCATTTGATGATGTGGTTAAGTTGCTCCAAGTTATACTAGTTGGCTGATTTGAAGTAGCTACGAAATTTGTTGTTAAAAAGCTAAATAATGCATTGTCAACTATTGGTAGACCTGTTGGAACATAAACATTGCTATCGTAAAGATATTGTCCTAAACTACCTACAGTGTAACCAAACCTTACATTATTAGGTTTTCTTATGTATGTTACTGAAATGTCTGATTGTATAGATAAAGGCTCTATATATATCTTTGGATCTGGAGTAGTAGTTAATTTATCCTCGTATGAGTATACAGGAAAAGAGATGGAAGGTTTTGTTAAAGGTGAGAGTTTTAAATATAATAAATCATTTCTTTGAACTCTCTCAACTTCTGTTGAATCTTTATATATAACAGTACCTATTCTATGTAAATCTGTAGGAGTAGTAAAAAGCTTGTTAGCACCATCCCAAACACAATTACCTTGAGTTTTGAATATAGATATTTTATCATCTACATTTTTAACTCTATCGGCATATTCTGTTTCATCTTGACGTATACGTAAGTTCTGGTTCAAGTCTTCAAAATACTTTTCAAATATTTCTAACTGAACTTGTGTACCTGTTTTATTAAATTCATCAGGAGTTATATATCCTCTCTGTTCTTTGTTTAATATTAATAAAACCGTTTTATAAACTTCATTTACGTTTATTGCCATTTTAATATTTTTAAAAAAAAAAGGGTGGCGATAAAACCACCCTTATTTATAATCACTTGTTATTTAAGTTTTTTATCGATAGACTTATAAACCTCAAGTCCTTCATCTGTTTGGAACCAAGCAGCCATTGCTGAATATGGGTTCTCATCAAAAGGAACTGTCATTAATTTTCTACCATTACCAACCCAAGTAAATGTTCTTTGATCTTGAGATAAAGCTATAATATTAGCTTCTTTTGCGTTTATAGCAAAATTTCTAAGTACTACATTTTCATCTTGTGCTAGATCTAAAAACAATTTAGGGTTTCTTTTAGCAAATATTAATATATCTCTTTTAAGCTCTTTAGAACTTAAATTAGATACAGCTGAACCATTTTCAACTCTTAATATTGCTTCTGCTTGTTCAATATCCATTACTGAAGCAGCGTTTAATGCTTTAATTTCAAACTCTATCATGTCTAATTCATCAACAGCTACAGCTTTTTTGTCAAATTCATTATAAACTTTTCCTTTAGCTGGATGGTATATAGATAATAGCTTTTGTAATTGAACTTTTTCTTTAGGTACATATAATGTTCCATCTTCAAAAACAATATGCTCTAAAGTAACTGGTCCTTGTTGTTCATCAACAAATACAGACTTTTGATTAGTAGCATATCTTAACTCTCTGTTATAACCTTTTTCCGGATCAAACCAAAACATTGGATGTCTAGGAGTGTGTCTTGAAGGAATTTTAAATGTTAAAGGTTCTTTTGAACCTTTTAAAAAATAAGTTCTATCTTTATATTCCCAAGTATCTTTTTTTACTTCAAGAGTTGCTGGGGCTTTAGCCACAGGCTTTTTCTTTTCTTTTGTTTCCATAATATAATATATAATATAATAATTAAAAAAGACCCCGCCGAAGCGGGATCTTGTTATTGTTTGCTATTAAACAATAGCTTCAACTGTAGTTCCATCTACTTTTGAGCTTAGCTCTACCAATGGAGCAACGCCAGATGCGCCTTCCATAATGTCTAAAGCTTTAACCACTGTAAAAACGTCGGTAGAAGTATAAGCACTTGTGCCATCAATTTTTACTTTATAACCACTTGTGTAGCCTATTTCAACCTCATCAGTGTCAATTCCCCCAAGTTTTACATGTCCAACATTATCAGCTGATACTATATCAAACTGACCACTTGCTTTTGCTAATTTTATATGTCCCATTTTCTTTATCTTTTAAATGTTAATAATTATATAGTTGACTTAAACAATACGAAGTTATTCGCAGCTTGAGTAACTAAACATCTTTCAGATAAGAAGTGTACTTCCATAGCATCAAGAGCAGAAGTATAAGCACCACCTACAGAACCTGTAATCCAGTTTTTATATCGTCTGTCATCAGTTTGAGAAGCTCTATATCTTACATGTAAGAAAGGACGTCTAATGTTTGATCCTAACATTTGATCATAAACAGTAGTAGTACCAGCAGGAACCATAACACCGTCAATATCAGATGTTAAACCTCTAGTAGTAGCATCGTTTAAGTATTTCCAGTCAGTTTTGTAGAAGTCATAAGAACCTCTTCTAAATCCTGAAAAACCAAAGTTAAGTGCCATTTCTGACTCATTGTCGAATAAACCATAAGAAGCAGCTTGTGTACCAGCATAACCTCCGCCAGCCATAGCAGCAATCATATCATCAAAATCCAAAGCAGTAGCTCTGTTTAAGAATAACATGTTTTCTTCAATAGCTCCTTGCTTATCAAGTTGCTTAAGAATAGCATCAAAATCACCTAATGCACCAGCTCCAGGAGCAGCAGCACCAGCAAAATTTTGCCATACATTACCTCTTGTTTCAATAGCATCAAATAAACCTTGAGTACCTATTGGAGCA
>JACKZZ010014882.1_pt1 | contig 39828 bp, 22 predicted proteins | sample 8027871 | NCBI WGS metagenome assembly JACKZZ01 (sample SAMN15724774, study PRJNA655200) | protist metagenome | isolation source: fluorescence activated cell sorting (FACS) single amplified genomes of... | place: USA: West Boothbay Harbor, Gulf of Maine | collected 2000-07-19
TCATCCAAGGTCCACTGTAGAAGATTGACTGAAGTCATATAGGGGACCATTTTGAGAACATCGCGGCGAACCTTTTGATAACTTTCTGGAAACTCCTCCCGTCTCTTCTCCACTTCTTCTGCTACCGCCTGCACTCTGTGAGGCATCCTTTCGAACTCGTAGAACATCTTATTCACTCTCTTCAAAGGTTCGAAGCCCGGATGTGTGAATTCGAGAATTGTGCGGTGCATCTCATATGGTAGGCTTTCAAACTTACCAGTGTGTGACATTCTTCACCTTGTCAATGTAGAATATCAATATACGGCACTGAGAATAGAATTATATAGCCCACGAGTAGTTCTCACTTAAATTGAAAATCTTCGATGTGCTCACCCGGCGCCTCCCACGACGGAAACAGAATTCCACAGAGAAGAAGAAAGAAACTCAGCTACATCGAACTGTGTCGATGGGCATTCTTCCTCTTTTTCTAAAAGCGTTGCAGCTAGCGCTGTTGTTATTCGTGGTGGATTCCACGCTGCCAGATGCAAGTCAAACAGATACAAATGACCTTGCAAGATTTAATGATTGCAAGAGAAGTTACGCTGGTGGTTCACAGACAATTGATGATCTTATTAGATGTGTGATTGAAATTAACTGTGTTGCTAAAACTAGTATTGATGAAATTAATGTTAATAATGTTGAATCCAATCAGGATCAAGATAATCATCATGAGACTGCACCTATTCGTAGTTATAGTTGGAAATATAATAATAATGAATATAATACTGACGTATTATTAGAAGATTCTACAACAAATATATGGAAAATAAATAATTTTATAACAGAAGATGAATGTTCTATTATTGTTGATAAAGCTCGAGGTGATATAAATAATTTAAAACAATATGATACTAGTATTACAAAGGATTCATTCAATATAACTTCACCATCAATACTGTCATCATACTCACATATAGATGATGATGATAAAATATCAAAATTTATTGGTGATGCAACAATATTTACATCATCAAAATTAACTAATCTATATAATAGAGTTTACAGTGCTATAAATGAACAAACTGGTTATAATGTAAAATATCATGAAGGTCAAGAAGAAATTTCTGTTATGAATTATAAAACTGGTTATGAATATAAATTACATTGTGATGGTATTTGTAGACATACTAATAATAATGATAATGAAATTCCTGTACCTAAATATGGTAGAATAGCAACAGTTATGATGGTGTGTCAATCACCTCGATCTGGTGGTAGTACATTCTTTCCTTATAGTAATATTCATATTAATTCAAATAATATAAATCATTCAAAATTAGGAATATTTGTATCATATAAGAATAACATGACAAATATGATGGATACTAAACAGAACAGTGCCTATCAGGAGAAACCTGTTGTACATGGTAATAAGTGGATAGTTACTATGTATATAAGAAATAATATATCTTCTACTACTATAAAATCAACAAATGAAAAAATATATCATATATATGATAAATATGGTAAGAACAAGTATGTCATGAATCATATGATACGTAGAATATCCTCCTTAGATGATAATAACATGAAAAATTCTAATAGAAATACTGGTCATAGTCGCATCAATAATGGTACAGTATCCAATATAATAACTGAAGGATATCAAATTGGACCACTAAGATACGAATATGATACAAATCTTTTTCGGTATCGATTTGCACTAGATAATATAACTATGTCAACATGGTATGAAAACACTTGTAAAGCTTCTAATTATGTTGAAAATATCATAGATATTGTACAATCTTATGATTATTTTATTGGTAGAAAAGTATTACTGGTTGGTTTAGGTGGTGGTTCAATGGCCTTAAAATTAAGTAAAACACATCAAATTACTGTATTAGAAAAGGATTTACTTATTATCAATACTTCACCATTATTTTATAAGAATATGGAAAAATGTGGATATTATAATGGTCCAGAGATTCCTATCAGAATATTACATTGTAATGCCAATAATTATACACAAGTCTCAAATATGTTACATGATGAAAAATTTGATATTATTATTACTGATATACAATCTATTTATATGGGATTAAATTATAATTTTTTATTGCATGCTCATCAATATATGACAGGTTCTGGGAGTATACTCCTCGCAAGAACATGGATGAATCATAGAATTATGAATGAATTACCCCATTGGAACATGATAGCAGTGACTAGTGTTGAAAATAACTTAAATAATTATATATATGAACTTCATTTAAAAGATAATGTAGCAACAACAAGTGCAATAGTATCAATAAATGATAACGAAAATTCAAGTACTGATGATATTATTATACCAAATGCAATAGAAAATGCAAAACTTATGAGACAGTTTCGTCTCGGAACAAAATTAAAGGATAGTCACTATATGTATCAAATAATATTTGATTCACATGAATTTTTTGTATTTTCTGATAGTAATGGAAATTACCATGCAAGTATGCGATACATAGATTCCAATCATAATGAGAAAACGAGTAATATGGGAGCATGGTACTCACATACTTGTGAAGTAGGTAGATATGCTGAAAAAATTATTGAAATTATTGATCTATATGTACCTTATAACTCATCTATATTAAACATAGGTTTGGGTGGTGGTGCTTTAGGTGTTAAATTAACGAAATATTTCCAAGTGACAACACTAGAAAATAACATGGTAGTTTTATCATCATCTTCTAAATTTTGGAAACATATGAAAAATTGTAATTATAATGGTGAAGATATGCGAGTTGTGTATGGAGATGCTTATGATCCACCCTACAATATATTTAATGAAAATAAAATAACTTTATCACATAATGAAGATAGTGCAGTAGTTGATGAAGTTGATAAATATGATGTATTGATATATGATATCCAACATGTATACTCTGAAGGAAACTTTACTTCATTGGAACTAGCAGATACATTGACAAAATCTGGTGAATATGATGATACAACAATACATACAAATAGTAAAAAGAGTAGTATGATAATAACATGGACATTTAATGATTATTCAAGTAAAATAGGAGAAAATTTACCTAATTGGAAATTAACAAAGACATTCTCCTTAATTTCAAGAAATATGTTTTTTTATATATTGCATCGAAAAAATAATGTTGATGGTAGGAATATTGATGATATCGATGTAGATGATAGCCAAGGCAATGGTCACGATACCATGCACGCGGAGCTGTGATGCGGTATATTGTGGTCAGTAGATGATAGCCAAGGCAATGGTCGCGATACCATGCACGCGGAGCTGTGATGCGGTATACTGTAGTCAGTATGAAAATAGTGGGAGATTGGACGACGATGAAATGTCTAGAAGTAGAACAATAATATAAATATTAAAGAACCAAAAATCGATTTCAAATATATTATTAGTTAAATTATTATTTACTTTTTTATGTTATCTTTCTACTCTTCATTTGAACTGCTTATTATACTTATTTGTTGCAATAGTTATGAGCCACTTTCACTTTACTTATTACATATATCATCTCTGAGCTCTGCGCGCTCAATGCTGTTTAAGTGCTAGATGGCAGTGGCTCACCTTGACTTCGAAGTATCTTCAAGATACGCTTTAGGAAGCCATCGTTCTTGGATTCATTTTCACTGCCGTATCCAACACGAGAAATTAGAATTGCACAAGGAAGAGTTTCGTTAAGCTCGTATAATTGCGAATAGTGTTTAGGAACATCAGGATTTGGCCTCCAGTTGGTGAAATAATGCGTAGCAACCTCAGTATCGCTATCATAGTAAGTGCGTTTGGTCTTAATTCTGTGGGCATTGACATCCGTGTATAACATGCATTGTACCAGATCATCTTTATCGCATGCTGTCTTCGGGAACTCGAGGGTTTCTGGGCTGCAAAGGACATCAATATATGGTGTCTGCGTGGTGTGAAGAGTGTATTTATGGTTATTCGTGAGCTTTTCTTTGTTTTCCCACCAAACAATACTTGAATCATCTGCTTTGTAAACAATATCCTTTCTTTTGTAAGAACTTTGATCTTGGCTGTCAACAGTGATTACGTGGCTGTTCAGCTCTTGCATGTCTTCGATGGACCAATTTGAGTTCTCTTTCATGATTCTAGCTTTCTTAATATTACCATTAGGGTTATTTTCATCATATTGATCTGAATCTTCATCAGCATCATAATCTTTCCACCACTTGTAATTTTTTTTCAGTAGATTGTTAAAGCAATCACCTTGAATAACATCATTATCCACATTCTCAATATTATTTGAAGATTTCTCATTATTATTAACAACAAGCTTTGCCTTTACATTTGATGATGATGACTCAGCACTCACCACTTGCTTAGATTGTTTTTTTTCTCTTGTCATATTTGTATTATGAAATGTTTGTAGTAAGGTTAACTTCTAAATCAAATTTCTTCTATCAATATCTTAAAACAAATAAGTACTTTTAAGAAGTTAAAAAAGTAAAAAGAATACACGCAACGTGAATTGAAGTGGACTCTAAATTTCCAAGGATCATAATCTTTTGCGCCGGATCTCTAGATGCTACAGGCTTCTTTCTTACACGGTATTTCATTGAATAGTTAATATTTGAGTTTGTAAGACATGTCAGCGATGAATGATGCAAAGCAGCCTATGGTGGTGTTAGTAACAGGTGGTACTGGTCTTGTTGGTAAGGCCATTGAGCACGTGGTGAATGAAGACGGGGCAACCTCTGATGAGACCTGGATCTTTGCTGGTAGTAAAGATGGTGATCTTCGTAAGAAAGAAGATTGTGTCGCTATGTTTGAGAAGTTTCGTCCAACGCATGTCATTCACTTAGCTGCCATGGTTGGTGGTTTATTTAAGAACTTAAAATATAAAGTCGAATTTTACAGAGAAAATATTCTTATTAATGATAATGTCATGGAATGTTGCAAAGATTTCAATGTAACTAAATTAGTATCATGCTTATCAACATGTATATTTCCTGATAAAACAACATACCCTATTGATGAAACAATGGTTCATAGTGGTCCACCGCATGATAGTAATTGTGGGTATGCATATGCAAAACGTATGATAGATGTTATGAATAAATGTTATGCTGAAGAATATGGGTGTAATTTCACATCTATTATACCTACTAACATATATGGTCCTCATGATAATTATTCTATTGAAGGCGGTCATGTTATTCCTGGTTTAATACATAAAACTTATTTAGCTAAAAAAAATAATACAGATTTATCTATTTGGGGCACAGGTGCTCCATTGAGACAATTCATCTTTTCACATGATTTAGCAAGATTAACAGTATGGACAATGCGTAATTATCATTCACCAGAACCTATTATATTATCAGTTGGTGAAGAAGATGAAGTGAGCATAGGTGACGTTGCAAGAAATGTAGCAAAATCTATGAATTTTGATGGTAATATTGTATTTGATACAACAAAAGCAGATGGACAATTTAAAAAGACAGCAAATAATGCAAAATTAAGATCATTATATCCTGAATTTCAATTTACAAGTATTGAAGATGGACTAAAACAGTCATGTCAATGGTTTGAAGATAATTATGATATTGCTAGAAAATAATGCATTTATTATATTATACAAGTAATGACTCCGCAAACATTCCATTAATAAGCACTATTTGCTAAATGGATAGCTGATAGTACAAGAGCGGCGGTGTGGTGCTATTTTGTAAGAACTTACTAAGAAGAGGATCTTCGTCCTTTTTTCACATTTATTCTAAATTTTGATGATTAATTACTAAATAAATTTTGAAATGGATCCAATCTCATAGTAATAAAATATATAAACATACAATGCCGTTTCATTGGTAGGTCATGCTAACTAGCAGTTACAGTGCCATTTTAGTATGATTTATAAATCCGGTGTTGGAACGCCGCCCCACTTTCCTCCGACGTACGACGTACGACGAGAAAACGTGCTCTGTCTACTGTACCCAGTGTCTAAGGTAGAAGATACAAGAGACATCATGGAGTTGAAAAATATGCACCGTGCAGGTCCAATGTGTGGTAAGGGTTTGTCAACTGAGGAGCATGCTGGTTTAGAGGTAGCTATGATGCAACGCAAGCTTGAGGAGAACCTACCTGGTAAAATGAGCTTCTGGGGTAAAATTGAGGGATCAACACAAGATTATCTTATTGTATACAATGTTGATCCTAATGCAGAATTCCCTGAGAAGAAATATTATTTTTGTTCTGGTTCTGATTTTGTATTAAGAGCTATGCCTTCACTAACAGCTGAATACATAACGCAAGCTGATGCAATTAAAGTGGCATTTACAGGTGATCCATCATTTTATGGATATAATGGGGAAGAACAAGAACCTGAGGATCCTGATGCACCACCAGTTGAACGTTTCAGAGAAGTACATAGATTAGCACGTACAGTAAACAAAATTGATCATGATTGTTGCTTAGTCCCCCGAGGTGCTTTAGTTGTTGACGCTACTAAAAAAGTTATTCAAAATAAATTTTTTGAAGGTTTATCATATCAAACTGCAGGTGAATTAAGAGCATATATGCATATGCGTTATCCTGAACAGTTACAAGGTATTGCATTGTTGAAAAAACCTGGCATTGTTAAATCAGGTGATTTTTTGGATTGTATAGATAAAGATTTACCATCTGGTGTTTGGAGTGTAAGATATGATGATAGTAATACTATAGCATATGTTAGTAATAATTATTGGAATGGTTATAATCATTATACTGTTGTAGGTGATAATGAATATGGTAATACTTATTTCGGTAACGGTATTCCAATGATTGATATCGCATTTATGCTATAATCACCTGACATGACATTAAATAAATAATAATATATGGATGGATGGATGTAGTTATGTATACACATACACACCATTGAAATAAATTTCGGTAATATTGGACATATACTTTTTGCATAATAATAATATAATAAATAATAACAAAAAAAGATAAACTACGCTCTGAAACGCAACTTAAATCACACATATTATGTGATAACTCTTTTCAATTCATAATTTGAATGTATTAATAAATAAAGCTATTACATATAATGCCCATGTTAACGGTATACTTTTGTGATGAATGTTCGTGGTCTCTTCTCCTTGACCTCGTCAGTACGTCCGCACCGCTCACCGTCAGTCCTCTTCCTAAGCGATGTTCTGTATCGGTTTCCATCTGCTTACGCATTTAAAAACAAATAATTAAAATGGCTCTTCGTCTTACTGTCTTAGCTCTTGCTGTAAGTATCATTATATCTTATTGTTATTGTTGAATATTTTTTATTAAATGCGGGAAGAGAGGACACGTAAAGTGACTGCGCCTAATATTCTTGAACGCCTTCTCCGCATTGAAATTGATTTTATTACTTTCATCACATATTTTTATATGATTATATAATATATTTACTATAAAGTGAAAGTGATGATATAGTATGAAATGTTTTTAATAATGTGTTACTAACCTTGTTTTGTTTTCTTCTTTTCCATTTTGGCGTTAACCTTTCTAACTTAAAAATAAAAATTATGTAATTGGTATCAACGTTTATAATACAATTATGATAATCTAATTGATAATATTTAGGCCGCTGCTGTCTCTGCCAACGTGCATGACCGCTCCTTTTATGAGGAGAAGTTCTTCAACTGGTTGAAGACTCACCAAGTCAAGCCCGTCAACGGTATGCACTTCGTTCAAATGTTGAAGAACTTTGCTGATAACGAAGATTACATCAACACCCACAACTCCAAGGGAAAGACTTACCAACTTGGTCACAACCAATTTTCTCACTTATCCAACGAGGAATACAAGGTCTATGTTAAGCTTGGTCTTGCCAAGTCCGAGACCAAGGGTGAGTTCACTCACTCTGCTCCTGCCAACCTTAAGGACACTCCTTCCTCCATTGACTGGACCACCAAGGGTGCCGTCACTGGTGTCAAGGACCAAGGACAATGCGGTTCATGTTGGTCATTCTCCACCACAGGTGCCCTTGAGGGTGCTTACTACAACAAGTACGGTAACTTAGAGTCATTCTCTGAGCAGAACTTAGTTGATTGCGACAACCGCAAGAACGGTGGTAAAGACATGGGTTGCAATGGTGGTCTTATGGACAACGCCTTTGACTGGGTTGCCAAGAACGGAGGTATCTGTAACGAAGCCGACTACCCATACACCTCTGGTACCACCAAGACTGCCGGTACCTGTGACCAGAGCTCATGCACCAAGAACGCCAATGTTGCCCCCAAGAGCCACACTGATGTCCAGAAGAACTCTGATGCTGCTATGATGTCCGCCCTTGCTCAACAACCCGTTGCCATCGCCATCGAGGCTGACCAAAAGGATTTCCAACTTTACAAGTCTGGTGTCTTCACCGGTACCTGTGGTGCTAACTTAGATCACGGTGTCCTTGCTGTTGGTTACGGTACTGAATCTGGTACTGATTTCTACAAGGTCAAGAACTCTTGGGGTACCACCTGGGGTGCCTCTGGTTACATCCTCCTTGGTCGTGGTTCCGAGTACAACAACGGTGCCGGACAATGCGGTATGCTCAGCTCCGCATCTTACCCCAACCTTTAAGCATTTTGTTTATTCTTTAGGTTCATAATACACTAATATAGTGTATGGGTCAACTAATGTCCTACTAACACCAAGCACCTGGGCCATCATAAAGATTGCCCGCGTTCGCTATAAATGAATAAATAATTGAAAAAAAATAAATAAAAATTAAGGATTTATATTTAAGTTAATATTAAAAGGACAGTAAAATTCCACCATATATCAATCTTTTTATCATGTAACTGCTGAAACGAATTTCAAGACTCTCCTTGTCACTGTGCTGTATATAAGTAGCAAGGGTTGGCACTCTCCCATGGCTGAAGATTGAGAATAAACCTATTAATTACAATACATACATAATAACAATAATCTTCAAAAATGAAACCTCTATTAGTGGCCAGGAAAGAACCCTTTTTATCTATCTAACTATAGCTCATCCTCGTAACCTGCATCATTGATAGCCTCATAATGCACGATGTCTTCGACTGTCTTCGCACCAACACTTTCTAAATCAAAATCCATATCATTATATGTATTATTAGTATTAGTAGTAGTAGAACTTGGTTTTGCATTAGGATTATAATGTGGATCTTCTTCATTAATTTTATCTAATCCACCATCCATATTATCGAGCACACTCCAATCGAATTCCGTTACTTTTGAAACTTTTGACATTGCATCTTCTTCTTCTTTAGTTTCCTCATACAACGCTACAACATCATCTTTAGAATCACTACCTGGTTTGTCTTTAATATCATCAGGATCTAAAAATTCATCTAAATCACTATCATCATCATCATCATCATCATCATTTTCTTCCTCTTCTTCCCAAATTTTTAACAAATAATTATAATGTGATTTTAATGGAGGTAAAAATACAATACATATAAATGTAAGTATTGATGCCGCACAAATCGATGCTGTTAAAGCAAAAATAGCATTATATGTACTTGAACATATATTACTTTCTATTATATCATATAATAAAGGTTTAAATGTTGGACATTCTGTATCTGGTACATATGTAGTAAGAATACCATTTGGTTCTTTATAAATATCAACAACTGTTGCATTCATTAGACTGACATGATGACTAGTAGGACATGTTTGCAATGCCACAGCTGGTGATTGCAATATATCCTCTAAAGCATCATGCATATCTTTCATACCATCTTGCGCCAATGTCATCACTGATGTTAATGGATTAGTACATGACAAAAAAATTGCTGTATTATTTGCATTTTCACCTGAAGTCATTTCTTTTGGTACTAAATTCATCATTAATTCTGGTGGTGATTCTGATATACATAAATCTGATAATATTATTGTTATTAATAATAATGGTAACCCTATTATGCTATATAATAAAATGACACATTGACCACAACACATAGCAGACCGATTCAAACAGTGTTTATTATTGGGTCCTGATATAACCATAAATATCATTAATATAAATGATATAAATGGTATTGCTGCAAATGTATATGTACTATATGTTCTATAATCACCTAAATATGTTGCTAAATAATCTATTTCAGATGTTATAACTAAATCTTGAAGACTACTAACTAGCTCCTCTAAGCTAGGAATTGCATCAGTTAATTCATCCATGTTTGTTTGCATAGAATCCAATGCAATAGCATCACATTCTAATTGTGCTCTACCTAAATCATAATCTAATTGTGCTAATGATTGTTCTAAATTTGTATTACCATTTTTCCATATAGTTACTCTTTCATCCACAATGCTGAGTTGTACTCCATATTGCGCATGTGCGTCATCAAAATATGTATTAGATATAAAAGTAAGACCAATACCAGTTATAAAAGGTAAAAGTGCAAGTATAACAAATATACCAGTTATACGTTTTCTTTGTTTTGTTATAGATTCATGAACACGAATACTCTCTGCTTTATCTTTCATACGTAAAGCTTTTTCATCAGTTTTTCCATACAATTCCGCTTTTTGTATAGCTGTATCTGCAGCAATGGCCATTGGACTCGTGTCACTTTTAGTTCTTTTACTTGCTTTTACTTCACATCTACTACATTTAAAACAACATCTACTACATATATAACAATTAAAGCAAAATAAGGTTAATATACCTAGTACAAAGAATGCTATTGGGAGCAATGCGATACTAAAACCATATTGCATTGTAGCAGTAGGTAAACCGCGATCATTTGCATATAAATTAGCGAATGATGTTATATTACTACCATCCGATGGCGGAGGATTAACCATTAGCTGGATATCAGGTGGTAACTCTGCCATATACGGTGCAGCTTGTTGAGCTAACATGTAGCTATAGTCAGCTACAATTTGCCCATACTTTACATAGTCTGACGCAGTATAGTTAGACATGATAGCTCACCTCACTTGGGACAACACGAACAAGAGAAACAACACTATCTCTCCTACTGAGTAGGGGTTTCGTTCGTCTTTGGGTGCCTCACGAATTTATGATGGCCATATATTTGTCATGACTGCAATAAAGGGGTCTAATAAACCCCAATATGTGCAAATCAGTCTATCACCAAACAAAATAAGTGACTTATGGCCTACTTTCCGATAAGATTCGTACATACGACGTGCTCCCTTCCTCCGGATATCCTCATCCCGACATATCGAAATAGATATGGTATTTAAAATATATATCTGTTTATCATTAATAATATTACAAAATTTAAATCTCAAAATGGTCATTTTAATATACCGAATAGAGACTGTTGACGGTGGAGGGCAACACATGGTCACACGGTCCACTGTCCACTAACTCCTTTGCAAAGCTAAAAGCTAATACAAATACAGTGTGATTAGGTTTATTGGTCACACAATATACATATTTTACTTCAACTTTATCGTAGTCTTATAATATTGAGATCACAAAAGGCCACAATACTCGTCAGTCAGTATGTTTTTAGTTATTTTTCTTATTATTTTCTGATTCATTATTATCATCATCAATAATAGAATCATTATCATTATTATTTGCTGCTGCTGTTTCTGCTGCTAATTTTTCTGCTTCTTCCTTCTTAAGTTGAATTATTTTCAATCTTTTCTTTTCTTCAGTGCCGTTAAGGACCGATAACCATTTTTGTGAAATAAACATAAGCGAAATAAATTGTATCATTTGATAAATAATCAAAACAATTTTCACATTATCATTACATGAATTATACATATTTGGTACAAATACATATCCATGATATAATATACGTGTTACTATAAATAATATAGCAAAAAGACTGTACCAGAATGTAGACAGACAACCGCCGCGTCGCCATAGCATTAAAGGCACTGTGCTGATATCTGCAATTGAAAACCGGTATAATGGATTAAATGGACCAGGTTTTTGCCATGTTACTGACATTGCATTAGTATTACATACTCTTGATAAAGAGAAAGTACAACAACATATTGCCCATAGGGATATGATATGATGAATATATTCCATAACTCGAGCTAGGCCTTTCTGATATCCTCCTACTTTATACACAAAATCATTAAATAACATTTTCATTAAATCTACAACATAATATGCCATAGAAGATGCTAATATAGTATATTCTGGATAAGTGTCAGTAGGTTTATAAAAAGCACTATATACGAAATAAGAAGTCATAAGTGCATGGTACAAATGCAGTCTATAAGATGAGTCATCAGAGCGGGCACCTTCTCCCATATGTAATAAGATACTCCAAAAGAATAGAAAGCCTAAATGTGTGAATAAATGAATCATGATTTGTAGGTAGGAAGATATGATAGCTATGTTAGTGAATGAGATCTTTAGATAGAGCAATAGTAATTGGCAAGAAGTGGTCTAAAACGTACCAAAAAGCACTTGATAGAAAGCCAAGTCACTCTCACCAAAGTTTGCTTCTTGTGCTTTCATACCCGGCATTGTAGGAACACCCATTTCATCCATTTTGTTGCCCATTTGATCCATTTTTTTGGTTATGATGTCTCCAGACAAGTTAGATTATAGATTAGAAAAATATGAAATATTAGAGCTCTCAAAACCTATTTGGGAATAACTTTGTTTTGTTCTTCCTGCAAAAGAACAATTTATTTGTACAATTCAAGCTTTGGTGGAACTTGACGGCGCCGTCGGCCTGCCCACTCAACCTTTTCCATTTTTTAGGGTTTTTAAGTAATATCCTTGACAACTTTTGGTCATGGCTGCACTATACTCAGAGAACTCAAGTGATTCACACTACTGCATGCATATTGGTTGTGGCAAAGGTGGGGTTAATGGGAACTATATTGAAGATGGGAAAGAGAAGCATCTTCTGATGTGTGCTGGTTGTGGTGATAAGTGGTACTGTAGCAAGGAACATCAAAAAGCTGATTGGAAAGAGCATAAAGGTTATTGTAAATCCAAAGCTAAGAATGATCAAGTGCAACAGCAAAAAGGAAACAGACCCATTATGAACTTTGAAATGATATACGATGAGTACAAGGAAAGATCCAACGTTGCTAATATATGTATTTCACAAAGTTACTTATTTGGTAGTAAAATACGATCCCATGTCCTGTTTTGCACAATGAGAGAAATTGCCGGAGGTGGAGTAGTGTTTATGCAAAAGCCAATTGCAGCAACAATAGCAAATTTTACAAAAGACATGCAAGAAGGATGGGACCTAAAATCCTGTGCTAATCAATCATTAGTTGATCCAAAATATGCTGTGCTGCCAGCTAAAACCTTTGATAGCATGGCGGTGCAGATCAGGTCAGGAGTGGATCAGTTCTGGGCAATGTGTCCAACCAAACATAGAAATGATCGGATTGCAGTTATATGCTGGTTGTTTCTTCCTGCGCCTGACTATACTTCCCCTGCAATTTCCTTGAAATTGCAAATGCTAGGATCAGGTGAAGGTGCTAGGTGTCCCTTAGACGCTCCACTTGACGATTCTCGTATGCAGGTGATGCTGAAAAATATCAATGATACAGAGATTGCCCGAGCAACTGCCGTCGGGAGTGGTAGCATTACGAACCCTTTGGCATATTAGTGGTATCAAGCCGAAGCATTTAGATAAGAGGAGACAGTGGAGCATCACAAAGCATAGGCAGCATATTTGTAATGAATGTAATGAAATATGAATGAATGGATAATAAACAAAATTGGTTGATTATAGAAATTATTTCTCACCGGTCGCATTCTCTTGTAACTTTCTGTCCGCCTATCTACTACCGAAACTCATTCCTTTCCTATATACTTGTCTTTCTACCTCTCTTCCTGCAACCTAATCACGATCACTCTCCCCTTAGCGCATAAATTGGACTTAAGACATTGTTTGTCAATCGGGATCCCTACTGTACTGTATGATTTCATCCGAGGCTCCATTTTAGTTATTCTTCGACAGCATGAGTTTGCTCACACATTTTGGATGCTGTGGCACACAACAAGCATGGTAAATATGGCGTATGGGTCTGTCTTTTTGGAATTGGTTGAGAAAAAAGAAAATTGTCTTGTCAAGGTAAAAAATTTACTGTTACATTAAATGAATAAATGATACTATCCATCGTAAATAGGATGAAATATGCGGTCGGTATTAGCTGTATATTTATATTATATGATGTGTGTGTGTGATGAAATAATTTTCCATCTGCACAATAGAAGAACAAAGAATATTACGCGGACATTCGTGTGTTCGTATCCTTTTCTGCCCCCCCCTATGTTTTCTCTCCCTCTGCCTACGTGCCTGTCTTTTGGACACATTAGTTGATATATGAATTGTTCATCTATATCTAATCAGTGATCTTATAGTTATGGAATTCGAGCTTCCCTAATAATAGTTTCAATAGTTTTTTTATCGACATCAAATTCCCGTGACTCATCATTTTGCACGATAATATTAACATCACTTTTATTATGATCATGTGATATAGCTACACAACATGGGATATCCCTGCTATCCCTTATGTTGTACTTCTTCATTAGATTTGTTCGTTGAACGCTATTATATTGTACTGCATGCCAAGGATGATGTTCTGCATAATACTTGTCAAAATTGTCAGAATTACCATCACAGCTTATGTAAACGATTTCAAATTTATTACTATAATGATGCTTATTTTCATCACTATCAGTACCTTTTGGTTTTTTATATTCTTTCCATATTTCAGCTAATTTTTTTGTAAATGCATTTGATATACTATGTCCAAGGCTACTGAAATATAAGAAAACAACCTTATTAGTCAATATTTCGGTTGTTGATTTTGTTTCTAAGGTATGATTGTTATTTATTCTTATATCATGATATTTTTTTGTTAATAATTCTGATGGAAATAAATCCCTAATTTTTTTATAGTAATTACCAGGTATTTGAAATGAACACGGTTGGCTCCAAACTGCTTTTCCATTGAATCGAGGAACTAATAAATAACTAAAATAATATGTTTTATGCACTTCTAATTTTGATTTACTCATTTGTGATTTAGTTTTGTCGTCAGCTGCTTCTTTTAGATCATATATACGATATGGATCAATTTCGTCAAATGCTTTCCAACCTTCATAATCTTTTCTGCGAAATCGTAACATATACCCCTGGTAATTTTGCATATCCTCCGCGTTCGGTCGATAAAATTTTAGTTGAACTTTTCCTGCACTATGTACTAAAATGTTGTCAGATTTAGGGGTACATTCTGGTGCGGGATGTATAACTATGTCTTTATCAATAACTCGTATGGCCTCACTACTTTCTGACCAATTTGACACAATCTCTTCATCACGTGCATTGGTATACTTGCATCTAACACGATATATGTAATAAGGTGTGCTTTGTAAATCACATATGTGTGCTACGTTTTGTTCAGTCGGTGTTCCCCAATCCTTCCAATCTGACCAAGTTCGATCCGCGCTAGTATTACTTTCACTCTGTTGCAAAATAAACCGGGGAGATCGCGCTTCCTCAGGAAGTGCTGCGTGCCATATCATCGTGATGGTAGTGTGGTCTCGTGCCAACAGTTGTGGTGGATCACATCTATCATTCATTGTTCTTAAGTTATAACCCCAATTTTTACACGAGGAACCCACGAGAGCCGAGTTGCCGATTTCCCCTCTCACCTATCTCCCTTTATCTTTCTTAAATGATTTCTTTGCTTACTATACAATAACGTTGTAGTTTTCTAGAGTGAGCTTTTTTTTTAAATTGCTTGTCACACTCATATTCTTCGTTCTGAATAATCACTACGAGGGATCCAGGATCGTATCATGGACGAAGCTAATCATTCACTCATTGGAGAGCTTCATACTGACTTACATGCGTGTTCTATAGAAGCTGTCGACTCGTCTAGGTTCATTTGTGGCTTATATGAATTGAATGAAACAGAGCAAGTGCGCAATGGTAGGTTAATCATGTGCGATTTGGACGCCACGCTAACTCAAGCCAACATTGATGTAGATAGTGATGATACGCATAATACTGAAAGTAAACCTGTACAAATTGTAACCACTGGCTTCATAGATACTGATGGGGGGGTGTTGGATTCAAAAGTTACAGGTACTGTAGTGGCAGCTGCTTTGTCCACGGGTACCATGAACTTATACTCCTTCCCAATCACCAATCAAGATATTGATACAGATATTGATGATGATACTAACATATTTCAGTTACAAGGTACAGTTTCGTCACCAGATGAAGGATTATTTCTTAGCTTAGATTTTAGTTGTGGAGCATCTGGATATTATCCGCATAACCAACCCACTGACACGAGTGTAAATAGAAATATTGCAGTATCAACCCAAGCAGGAAATATTCTTATTTATGATACTTCTTATTTGACATCAACTGCTGCATTAAAAACAAATGAAGGGAATATAAGTTTACAATCTTCTACTACTCCTATTGTAAAACTTTCCGATACACATCAAATTTGTGGAGAGAACGTTCCCGTTTGGATCGTCGCTTATGATCCATTGTCGCATGGAAAACGCTTAGCAAGTGGTGGTGATGATTGTGTATTGAATATTTGGGATGTGAGAATGGGTAGTAATAAAGCTACCACAACAATATCCGACGCTGTACCATCAAGAAGTGTATTCAATGAGTTCGATGATGACGACACTGGTGGTGGTACTATTATTAATTTCAATAAAAAAAGTCATCAATCAGGTGTAACAAGTGCCCAATTCCATCCTTTGTATGAACATTTATTACTTAGTGGTAGTTATGATGCTTCTAGTAGATTATGGGATGTTAGAAATATAAAAATTCCCCTATGGGAAAATGATGTTGGTGGGGGAATATGGAGAAGTAAATGGTGGTGCTGCGACGATCGTACAAGACGTTTGAATAGTCATATAGGACTTGCCTGTATGCATGGTGGATGTAATATATTTTCATTATCTGATATGATGACAACAAATACTGATTCTATGAAAGATAATAATCCGTATGATATTAGAAATATCAATACCAGTGGACACGAGGTAAGTCACGTTGGGAAACATTATGAAGAAAGTGCGCCAACACAGCACCATGGACATCTCGCATATGGTTTGGCATTGTTAAGGTCACCTACTGAACATAAGAATATAAGTGAATTAAGTAAACCAGAAGCGAGTACACGTACCAAATGGTTAGCTGCTTCTTGTTCTTTTTATGACGATATTGTCCAACTTTGGTCGATATGATGGTAATCATGTATATAAAATACATTATCAAAACATTACTCAGACAATGTTATATTGTTTAAACCCATTGAAAGAATATTAAGTAGTTTTACATCTCAATTTATTCGTTTGCATGTAGTATATTGGATTATCAACGTTATGTGGTTCATATTTATTGATTAAATCAAGTGAAAAATGGATTTATATTAGTTGGTGCAGGAAAACATCAACTCGTAGATTATATCTATAAAGGATGTAGAAAATAATCTTTGGGAATAGTATAATGAGCGGAAATCTTTGGACAGACGAACTTTGTGAAAGATTGGGTGACAGAGAAAGGCGGTACATATTTGTAACGTCAAAGAAAGGAAAAAAAGAAAGAAGCCAAGACCCTGCAATATCAAGCATTACAAGCAGAAGCTATTGCACTCGTAGAAATGGTTACACCTTTTGACGTAAAGAAGGTACGAGGATCCCCTGACCAGCCAAGTATGTTACTGATGAAGAGCGTAAGGAATTAAGGAAGCGAAGCGGGAGAAGACCCTTCTCTCTGCACGCAAGAAGAGAGAGAAAGAACAGGGGGGCATAATTCTTGTGATTGAATAATAAAGGAGTTCTTTCATTCTATAATATACTTCTTTCATTCTTGTTGGTTTGTCCTTTTTATATATATATATCAGTAGTGAAGTCACCTTTATTTAGTTTACTGGAAATCCAAACTGAGGTTCCGAACGAACATTTCGACGACTGGGGCGGCGGTTCTTACTCGGTTTATAGGGTAAATGTTTCTACAAAATTGATAAGAGTTTTACATCTATTTGGTAAAAGTTTATTTTCATATTGCGACGTTTCGTAGTGAAATGCCAATGAAAATGATGAAATACATCCTTAGTTTGGTGTTGTGTGCAGTCTTTACCGAGGTTAGAAGCGGAGACGACAATTATTCCGACAATTATTATTCCAGCAGTTACTATGAGGATTTTTCTGTGGTTAGAAGCGGAGATGATTATTATCATGGATCTACTGTTGCACCTACTGATGCACCTAAAGTCTTTTTAGAGGTAAGCGAGGGAAACAATCCCTGCAAAGCAGGGATGTATTTACCACAAGGGCAAATTACTTGCGAACGATGCCCGTCGGGTAAATATAGCTCTGATGCTTCGATAGACTGTAACCTTTGTCCAGCAGGAAAGTATAGTGGTGTGTATGCAAGCTCTGTATGTACGGATTGTCCAACAGGCAAGTATAATGCACAAAAGGCATCTACGGAGTGTACCTCGTGTGCTGCGGGAAAATATAATAATGTTTTAGGTGCAACTAATTGTGCTGATTGTAGTCAAAGTAGTTACAGCTCTTCAAGCGGAGCTTCAAAATGTGATGAATGTCCTGTAAATGAACAGCGAGATGTGAGCGGTGTTTGCAAGCCTTGTTCATCTGGGTACTACAGAGCAATGGGTGTTGCGATGTGTAACACATGTTCGCGAGGAAGATATTGCCCTTCTGATATAGCTTCTCAAAATTGCCATAAGGGAAGTCAAACATCTTGCCTCTACTGTCCAGGTGGATACAATAGCGAAGCTGGGTCTGGTAAAGGTACCTCGTGCTATCCGTGTCCAAGAGGGACATACCAAATAGTCTTAAGTACTTCTAATGTGATTAATAATTTAAGTTCGGGTATTTGTACACCTTGTCCAGTTGGAACATACAATAGTCTGCTTGGTGCATATAGATTATCAACTGGAATGGATAGTACGATATGCAATAAATGCGAACAGGGAAAATATGCAAGTGAGGAGGGTTCATCTATATGTACAGATTGTAGTGCAGGAAAATATTCTCGTCAGCTAGGTGCATTTTCAGAAGATACTTGTACAAACTGTCCTGAAAGAACATTTTCTGTTTTACCTGGCTCTATGGACTGCTCCGTATGCCCTTCTGGAGCAAACTCAAATGCAGGAGCTACTATGTGTACTTATGGTGCATTTGTTGCATCGCCCACATCTGCACCACAATCACAACCTACCATTGGTACCCCTTTATTAGCAACAAAGCAAGACACAGTTGTTACGAATGGGGGTGAGTCATGGTTGCAAGGCCTGCTAATTATCACTATAGTACTTTGTTTGTTATACTATCTTATTCGTCATTGGCGTAAGCAACAAGAGGCAAATGATGATAACTACGAGCAGGTGGATTTGGAAATTTCTAAACATGCAGCGGGGGCAGAGAATGAACATTCGGATAATCCATTAATTTCAGACACACGAAACAATATCACCACAAAAGCTTGAAGTTCTGAACAAGAAGAGAGAGAAATATAAGACTGAGAATATAATTATGGAAGTGGTAGGTAGAACCTTTATGCAAAATGTAATCTATTTCTAAAAAACAAGCTACTATTGTTTTGTGGTGTCCTGATAACGATGCTGAACCCTTAATGGTAAGCGATTAAATAGACAAAGATGGTTGGAACTTGTTGGATGTGCTGTGGATATACTATTACGGAATAACACCTATATATATGCCGGGTATATATTTACATCATTGATATAATATTGTAATTGATATATACATTAACAAAATAAATATGACAATAAAAAATTTATCTACCTAAAGGAAGCAAACACACAATGATGGCCTGGCTCTAGAAATCAGTGCTCTCCGCTCCTTCTCTCCTCAATCAGTTTTGTGATCATATTTGTAGGTACCATACTTTCCCTCCTCAAAGCGACGTAAGTTTGTCTCTACATCAACTGCAAATCTGTTAATATCAAAATCACCATTGATAGTAAAATATTTACCTATATACATTTCCCCCACGACAGTAGAAGTCGTTTTGCTAGGATTCCTACTAATACCATTACTTATGACACTTCTTATCTCTGGTGTCTCACCTTTCTTTGTGATAATCATTTGAAACCATTCTTGATATTTATCAAATACAGTATATATATCTTTAGCCTCTATTTGGACAAGATCTACTTTTGCAATCGATTGACTTTTATCGTCACTTATTGATCCCGCCTGTGATGGTGAAGTCGTACTTCTTCTCATAGTCTGTGATTTTGTTCTTAATAACCAATTACAATCAATAAAACTTTCAAGAAATTGTAATATACCACTTATAAAAAAGTATGCTCCACAACTACAAGCTACTATAAGTCGTGATTCAGGAAAAGGCACTGGATTAAATTGTGCAATACAAGCAAGCACACATGCTATAAACATCAAAAATAATTTCCAATTGTCATTATTATAATCTATTATATATGACAGTTCGTTTGTAACAATATGCGTGATAGCATCATCAAGCACTTGTTTTACTTTTATACTGTCACCTGTTTCTATATTTCTTGGCTCTTCCTCAATAGCAGTATCATCTTCTTGAATCACTTCAATTTCTTCGTCGTCATTGACAACGACATATTCAATCACTTCTTCTTCATCACTTTCGTCATTTGTAGCTGAAGTGGCTGTTTTCTTAGGAGCAGGAGCAGCACTATCCTCCTGGTTTGCCTTGCTATCGTTCGAATCATCGTCATTTGCTGCCTTCTTCAAATCTATTTTTTTTGGTTTTGCACGGGGTGCGTCACTCACTTTAGCAGTTCCTTTCTTGCCCATGATCAACTCTGAACTTGTTCTGCACAAGTGGGGGATTACTTTTGTTACTAAAAAATGGTCGACCGTACGTCCTTTTCAGAGATAAGGTTTAGCATTGTTTCCTGTGGCTCTGCTTCAAGGACATTCACTTATTCTCGTTGTTAAATTGAAAGTTTAGGCTCTTGTCTTGCACAGAGACTCGTAGAATTAGCATAAGATTCTCGAAGGAGTCGAAATAGATAGTAGAATCAGCAAGGCATCTAAGGCTTAATTAAAAGGGAAAGCCACTAAGTTATATAGTGATTGATAGATTTAAAAAATAGACATAATCAAGTATGCCTTATCCACGTATTCCTGATGTCAAGGTCACAGCAATGAGACCTGACTTTATACAATTTGAATTGTCCAATACTGATGCATCTATGGCTAATAGTTTACGTAGAGTTATTATTGCTGAAACACCAACAATAGCTATAGATCGCGTTGATATCTTTGAAAATACAACAGTATTACCAGATGAAGTTATAGCGCATCGTTTAGGATTAATACCATTAAAATCAACAAAACCATTAAATCATTGGAATTATGAGCATACCTGTTTATGTGAAGAAGGATGTGATAAATGCGTAGCTATGCTAACATTAGATGTTACATATGACGATGATAGTGAAGAATTAGTTAATACAATTACAAGTGCAGATTTTCGAGTTGTTACACCTGACGGCAGCGATCCAACAATAGAAGTAGTGAATTTCGGAACTGAAGAAGAAGCGACATTAGCCTTTGAAAGTGGTATAGCTTTAGTTAAAATAGGCAAAGGACAGCGTTTAAAGGTTGTATGTCATGCTATCAAAGGTATAGCTAAAGAACATGCAAAATGGTCGCCGGTAGCTACATGTGCGATGAAGTACGACCCAATTGTGAAATTAAATGAAGAAATTTTAGATGATTTTACCATTGAACAAAAGCAAAAATTAGTTGATTGTTGTCCAACAAATGTATATGACTTAGAGGATATAGGAAGCAGTGGTGCATCCGGTAGTGGATATAATAAACGTGTTGTTATTAAGAATGCAACATCTTGTATATTTTGCAAGGAATGCCTTTTTACATCAGAAGAACTGAGAGCTAAACCCGAGGATAGTTTGGCAGTTGATATTCAACATAATCCAACAAAATTTTACTTCACTGTTGAAACTACAGGATCATTAGATGCAAAACAAGTTGTAAAAGATGCCATGAATTCATTGGAAGAGAAATTATCAAAACTTCAGATGGCAACTGCAAATTGCAAGCACATCTAGTCATCTAGTTTACCTGCTGTTCTAATAAGAAAATAAAAGTGACCGACCGTACGATTGTATATTATTAATGAATAAATTTTTCTAATTACACTACTATTACATATATTATGATTTATTCATTCTTTTAATGAATTGTAACTCGGAAGTTCATTAAGATCTTCCATTGATAATAATAATGCTGATTTTGGTTTAGCATCATCACCATAACCAATATTAGTACTTGTAGTATCATCACTCATGGCTAACAACTGCTTAGCTCTTGATGATGGCATGCCACTTGCACCATTGTCTTCAGCGTTATTATTTGCTAAAGCAGCGAGCATCATAATACTTTGTTTTCTTGTATTTTTTGTATCTGACAGAGCACTATCATTCGTAGCAGTAACACCCTTACCTGATGATAAAGGAGATAAAGAATTGATAGAAGCACTAGCACGGCGCATCATTGGGCTACCAAGTGCACTGGTACGTCGCATCGGTGACGTTGTATTACTAGTTGGTGAAAGTGGTGTAAATATATCTCTACTATTCGATGATGTTTCACTAGTACTACCAATCATCTTATTCCCACCAAGTATAGAAGCCTTACGTTGCTTTGTACGTGGAGTATCGCTCAATATGGCAGTGTTATCGTCTTTAGTGTGCATGTCACTAGTATCTGTCGTTTCATTTTTTGCTTCCAATGATGGGCGTCTGGCAGTAGATACAGCATAGGAAACCCTACGATTGCTATTATTGCCACTATTACTAATTTTATAATTAGATGTATTTGATAATATATTCTCTGTCATCGATATAGGTATAGATGTTAAGTATCCTTTCTCAGTTAAAGCCAATAATATCAAATCATTATGATCGATAGGAAAATTTAAATTAACTTTTAAATAATCTGGTGATTTAAGAATAATTCTTGCAAGAGTTTCAGGATCATATATAGGTTGAACAGATGATGATGGTGGAGGACTTACAAGCAATGTGCCGTATGTTCTGTGCATATTTGCATTCATATCTGGTACATACGTTGCAAACCACTGCATCCATGTTTCTATTTCTGTGGAGATTGGACCTGCCACAGTAAGTTCATCCAAACCAGAAGGTACACTAAACTTGCTTTCCTCAGCATCAGCATCTTCTTCAATGCCTTCAGTAACAGATACAATATCACCTTTAGGACTAAAATATCCATTATTTACAAGTGCTGTCATAATTTCTTTTGAATGTCCAAATTTGATATTTGTATAGTTATCAACGATGTAGCCAGCTGCATCGATGAAACTGCATGATCCTTGATCTTCAGTAATAGCGTTTGCTAATTGTCCAGGAGTATATATACTTTTTATTAGGAATGAATTTGCATATTCTGTAATAGTATTGGGATTACTAAAAGAAATAATTGACCTTGACAGCCATGTAACCCATTGCTGCACTTGTGCTTCAGTGTATGTAGGTGTACTTATCGTAGTAGTGTTGGTTGTCTTATTATCAACTTTATCAACATTTGCATCAGCTACAGTAGCGGTTGGTGATGGCCCTGCAGGTTGTGGTGGTGCTACAGATCTTCTCTTATTCATAAGTTTTTTGTATATTGGATGTTTTGAAAGATTCACACTACCACTTACATGACTAGCAGCTATACTCCCTGTGACGCTACCAGGGCCTTTTTTCATTGGTGTTGGACTATTGGCTTTATTTAATGCATTTAAACTATCAGCAGTTAATAGAATGGTTGATGCAATTTCTTGGTCAGCACTACTGCTACCACCATATTTGTCGGCTTTCATTACTAATTGGGCTGTTGAAGTTTCAGAAGAAAATACATGTTTACTAGGATCGATGAACCCCGTAGAACTTCCATTAGATGATAATTTATCGAGATCTACATTTGGAGGTGTATGTACTTCAGTATTATCTTTTGGATCCTCTGTAATTATAGTTAGAGTTGAATTTTTCATATTCTTTGATAATTTTTTAGCTTCTGCTGCTGCTTTTTTTGCAGCCATTAAATCTTTAATGCTTAAACTACGTGTTTTCTTCACAGTAGATTCTGTGTTATTAGTAGTTTTTGAGGTAGACGCTCCTCCCTTACTGTTACTAGTAGAACTTGCACCTTGTGCATTAGTACTGTTAGAATTTGAACTTGTGTATTTATCGTTAGAATTGGTAGTAAAGACCACGTCAGACGACAGAACAATACCAACAGTTTTCTGATCTTCAAGTGCACTCTTCAATAAGTATCCCGCCTCTTCAGCTATTAATTCGGCATTTCCGAGATTACGTATGCAATCAAGTAAAGTTTTACATAATGTTGTTGTAAAATTACTGACTTTTGATAATAAGGATTGTAATCTTTCCGTTTCATGCTCAACGGCACGCAACCAACAGTGTCTACCATATATCTTTGATATATTATATAAATTTTTAGAATTTTCAATTAAAATGTTAATATTTCGATAATCAACAGTACAATGTTTCAATAATTTTTTAGATGGTTGTAATTTATTCGTTAATTCTTTTCTTTTCATTGATAGTTCAATAACTGCTTTGTTATCATTCGCACTACCTTTGGCTCCCCCACTAAGTCCCATATTTGCAACAAAAATTGAATTAGGATTTTTTGATGGCATTATAGGTGCAGTAAACATACTTTCAGTGTTATTTGCATTTGCAGATATGGGAGGTGGTAAGTTATTTGTCATATTAATACTTGCAGCATGAGTAGCAGCAGGGGGTGGCGCGTGAGTTCCAATACCTAATCCAATACTTTTAAATCCTTCTCTTAATATAGATGTGCCGGTGTCACACAAGTTCATAACTTTATCTTTTAATGACATGACAAATTCTAATTCTTTTTCAGCTTGTAATATATCAATATATTGTTTATAAATTAATGATGCTGTTTGTTCGTATACACTACTTATATCTATTAATTTTTGGCATAGCGAATCTTCGCCTTCACTACCAGGTGAATGACCTTTTAAATTATCTAATATGTATAATAAATATTTGGAATCTATATTTACAATTTGATTATCAAAATCAATCATATATGAATCATAAGGTGCTTCAGTTGAAAATAAAAGGCATGCAATAATATTATCTATAGTCATATGTTGGTAATGCATGGCAATTGAATCCAAATGTGATTGTATGTTTGTTATAAAACTAATAAAAGGTATAACTACAGTTTCTTTGACCGATACTGTATTAATGTGCTCCATAATAGACAAACTGTTCATTTGTGAATATACGGCACTGCGTGTGAACTCTAGCGGCTCCATTGAATAATTAGCTACTAAACATCTAACATGAAAAGTAGTACATCCTGTTTGTAGAAATGTACTAATTTCATTCATTCTTTTCATAAACACACCAGCTTTATATGATTTATGTGCAGGAGATGATGCAATTATGACTTGCTCATTAGTATGTTTCTGTTTATTTTTATGCAATGCAGCATTTGTTGGGATGTTTTTATTATCGTCGTTCAATTCACTAGCGGTTTCACTAACGGTTTCACTAAATGACTGATCATTAGATGTGGCAATGTTTGCAGTAGATACTGTCGCATATTTTGCATTAATATTTACTAGTGCAGCTGCAGTCATATTTTTTTTACTCTGATGGTCAATATCTTGTAAATTACCTAGTGACGTTGCTATAGTTCTAATTTCTGGTACGAGTGATGATAAGCATAGTGGTACTAAATGTTGTATATGCATATTTTTATTTCTTGTTGCCCAACAATCTTCTGTTATCACATAATGCTCATCATCCCTATTATCAGGTCCAAGTGGTACATCATATTCTGCAAAACATAATTTATATGTTAATCGACCTTCGTAATGTTTGATAAAGAATGTATCGGGTGCAACAGTACCTAGTCCATTTTCGATGGCGACGTCAACTTCACCTGCCCATGAATAAAAATTATTTCTCGTAATTTCACGTTTATTTGATAAAGTTGTAATTATTGATTCATCATTGACATTATCTTGTTTGTTACTAACTTGATCTATTACCGATAAAATCCCCCATTTGGGATGTTCGAACAGGAGTAAGCATTCATCATTTACGGGAAATTTTTTTGATTTTGATATATGAATATTGGTAGTTATACTTGTTTTCTCAATACTTTTATCATTATTTTCAATTGCTGTTGTAGAATTTTCAATAGATGTTTTACTTTCATCAATTTCTCCTTCTTCATTTTTAACTGTTTTGTGATTTGTATTATTTCTTAAATAATGAAATTTTTCTTGTAATTTTGGTGAGAGTGAATTGAATGCAGATTTTATAGATAAACTAGGACTTATTGATTCATCACCATGAATACTTTGTATATCTCCGAGCATATGAGCACTATTCTGTGTATAACTATATATATCATAATCAAAATAATGATATTTACAAAATGTATTTGTAAATATACTATTAAAAAAAACATTTCTTAATTTTTCATTTGAATAATTAATAATAAATTGTTCAAATGAATTCTCATCATTATTAACGAATCCTGGCATATCAATCATACATATAAATGGTCTTTCCTCATCGTTAGCTAAAATACGTCCTCCTGGCTTTAAAACACCATCAACTTTTGGAGGCTCTATAGAATGATTAATTTGTTGAGTCAAACATTTCAATAAAGCATCGTACAGTGATAGACATACTTGATCTCGTGCAAATGTTGCTTGTTTACTTGTATGTTTAGTCACATGCATTTTTTTTCCAATAACTGTATTGTGAGTTAATAAGGTATCTAATAATGCCAATTTTTCAACACCAAATGCATCAGCTGCAGATTGTAACGGTCGCATATCCGTTACTTTTGCATATATATCTGATGAATTATTATCTAAATTTTTATTATTAGATTGATCTTTAAAAAATACATTTGTTAAATGCATGATACCAATAATAATACGAAGCATGCCATGAATCTCTATAGAGCTAAAACCTACTATTTGTAATGACTCAATTAATTTGCTAAAACCCAAGACATCACTGTCATAATTACCTAATCTTAAATTGGATGCACCTGTTTCACCAACGAGACATCGATAATGTTGCGGACTACCTAATGCATATTTTCTTAGATCAGCATATGCTTTTAAACCAGTTTCCTTTCCAGCTAATAATTCATAAAAAATATGAAAATTTCGACTATCATCATCTATATTAGTAACATGTACTTTTTGAAATAATAAGACTTCAATATGTCCACCAACAATAGCGGGAGGCTCACGATCACTAAAATGTTTATCAATATCACCACTGTGTTCATAATATAGTTTTGATACTAAACCAAATTTCGAACTATCAATACTATTATATGATGCACTGTGTCCGAATGATTGCAAAACTTTATGTGCACTAGATAAAGTTGATTCAACTGGTGCATTTAATTCAGCTAGTGCAGCCATTGTAGGACTGTCATCTAAACTTTCACCAATAAGAAATTTATTTCTAGATAATAAATATTCTAAGGCTCGCGTTCGGCTACTACTTTTCCCACTACCTGCTTGACCTGTAAATATAATACATTGCGGTGTTAACATAATTCTTAAATATTGAAATGCTTTTTCTGCTAATGAAAATGGATGGGGATGTGCATCTAAAAAAGCTAAATGTTCTTGAAAAGGTATTGTTTCCTTACTAGCATTATATTCTACTCCAGTTGTGTCGTAAGAACTTTCAACTAAACCATAAAAAGCTTGAACTGGAGGTAATACTTGTGATTCAATTTGATTGAATGCACTACATACTATAAGTGTACCGCTACCAATATGTGTATATTTTTCGTTTGCTTGAAATCGCTTTTCAATTAACCGCAATACACCCGGCTCATGACAATGCTCTAATAAACAGGCGTTTTGTTCGTCAAGTTGCCGTTGATATTCGATATCTTCTCTATTGAAACCATCTTCATTATCACCAGTAGTAGATCCTGTTTCAGTGAATCCCATACCTATTCCTCCACTAGCTTCACTTCTAGTATCAATATCTTCTACTTCAATATTTGCTGCATCAAAGCTATTTAATTGATCAGTATCAATAATAATTTTTTGATTAGTTCCTATTATTCTTGCTTCTAAAGTGGTGGGCATTTCTCGTTGTCCATCAATATCACGTAATACAGGTATACTAACAGCAACTCGTGTCCATATATTTTCAGGGAAATCACTATCCTCACACCATATGTGTTTTGTTGTAAACTGTGGTTTTAAGTAGGCCTCTAAAGCCGCAGCTGCAATTGCTTTTTCTTTTGAAATAATATCTTGCATTACTTGTTCTTCAGTAATCATTCGTCTAAGTTCTGCATGTTCTCGTGCAATTTCTTCACCAAGAATACGCTTTTCTTCAGCAGCAACACGTTCCTCTTCTTCTCTTCTAAGTCTTGCCTCTAACTCAGCTGCCTCTTTAGCGATTATATCTAATCTTGCTCTTTCATTTGCTTCCTCTTCTAGACGTCTTTTTAATTCCACTTGTTCTGCGACAATTCTAGCAGCTTCAGCAGCAGCTTCATCAGCCTTCTTTTTCATTTCCATTTCTTTTTGTAAAATAGCATGTTTTTTGAATGCTTCTGCTTCAGCTTCCATCTGAGCACGTTGCTCTGATGAGTCATCACTATCACTAGAATCATCACTAGAAGATTCCTCATATTCTTTAGCTTTCATAAGTTTCGCTGCTGCTTCTACTACTTCTTTGGGTGCAGCAGGGACAGAAGACTGTGCTTGACGTGGAGGTGGAAGCACGACGGATGTCGGGACTGGCTCTTGTTCACTTACAAGTTCGTCCCCTTCTTCTTCTTCTTCTTCTTCTTCTTCAAATTCACCAGGATAGTCCCATGTACTCTCGTCTGTGATTTCATTATAGTAGTATATCTGGCCATCGTCCGCTTCAACCTCAACCCAGCCTTCAGGCATATCGTAACCTTCCTCAGCATCACGATCTTCAGCAGCCTCTCCTTCATCAGTCAATGAAGTAGTATCAGAATCACCACTTGATTCTTCCTCTTCTTCTGGGTTTTCTTCTTCATAATCATCTTCTTCTTCTCCTTTCATAGCTGCTACTTGCCTCTGATACACATCATGCAGTTCACTTGTAGAGTACTCTTCCCAATTAGTACCATCATAACATATTTGGGTATCGTCAAGTATATATCCACCATCTACGAGGTCAAAAAAGGTTTCTAATACAAATGGACCTTCAGTACCACGTGAAGAGTAGTAGAATATACCATTCTCAGTGCCTTCTTCACCCTCTTCGTATTCTTCACTCATACTGCGTTAGTAACAGTTAGTGGTTACACGGGCAGAAGAAACGCCTAACTAAAAACCCAGTATACGCTTAAATTTGCACTTGAAACTATTTCTGGCGTTCAAGCCTTCGTTAGAAAATCCACCCGTAACGACGTCGTCCATCAAAAATCATAATCGAATTTTAGTAGTTAACAAATGAATAAGGATGACAATTTTACATTAATTGAAATAAATTACAATAAATAACTATTATAGTATTGTTTGAACACTAGAAGACCATTGTTGATAATCGTTGAGTACGTTCAACATCTAATTTCTAGTAATTTCCTATACCATTGAGTGTTTCCATTGCTTGCAAGTCGGATCATCACTGGCACTCAGTAAGGCAAATATCTGACATATATGACCAGGTACCCATTTATTTGCTGGTGTTTCCGTTATTCGAAATGTAATAAGATGTTCTTTATCATCTAATCCTTCAAATAATGGCACTACTTCACTACGACCAGTGTTGTTCTTTTCCATAGCCCAGGTAAACCCTTTAAAAAAACCACTAGCAAGTGCTGTTTTTTCATTATCATTATCAATTTTTGCTTCTAATACACCCATACTATCCCTTCTTTGCCACATAGCAACACTTACAGAACTACCATAAAATTTAAATGATATTGTATCACCTGGTTTATCCGCTTGCCATGATTTTTTAAATGATTTTGTTGCATCACTTCCAGTACTACTTCCCGTATCTGTTGGATCTGTTGGATTAAATCCACCAAAACCAATTTTTACTCTTGTTATCATTTCAAAACCTATAGTCATACCTTCTACTGGTGTCAATGATGCTGTACTATCTGATGCTAGTGCATCGCACCTTGTACACTGACCAATATGACTACCGAATAAAGGAGGCGGTAAATCATTATGAAATGATAATATTGAAATATCATTAGATGATGATTTTGATCTTGTAGTCGTTGTTGTGCTGCGAAGATAGCGGCGTCTGTCATCAAAACCACTACTTATACCTTCTACTTTACCACTTTTACCACTTTGTGTTGTAGTAAGACCGTCAGCTACAGATATACCACCATTTGGTAAACCATACGTACTCGGATAACTAATAGACAAATCGTAATCTATAGGCTTTACTATAGCTTCACTTCTTTTATACCATGCATATAATATTTCCCCTATAAATGGTACACCAGCTTTACCCCATGGATGAACGCCATCATCTTTTGAATATTCTTCCCAACGCCATTTAGGTAAATGTCCTTTACCATAACATAAGTCAACTGCAGGACATAGATTTAATAATGGTAAGTTATAATACATAGCATGTGTTAAATACTTTGTAGTTGGACAATTAGGTTGTACCCATAAGTTTACTAATGCTACCACTGGCTTATATTCCTTACCCATTTGCAGTGTTTTACGTATTAGAGCATCCATTAGTTTTGGGTGACCATAGTCATTGACTGAAAAATCAATTAAAACAATATCAGGTTGATATAAATCAATTTCAATACAAAATAATGTGTATATAATTTCTGTTGCACCATGACCATGATTATGTATTTTGACATTCAATTTATCCTTTGTGTTATTTGACTGATCACCGTAAGTTTCTCGTTCTGATAATAATTTAATAAATGATTCAAAATAACCTCCTGCTGTTATACTACCTCCCAACGCGAGTATTGTCAATGATTTCGTCTTATGTACACGATCAAACATACTGCCCCAACGCAACATATCCCCTAAATTTGCAACAACACCTAGGTCATTCACAAGACGGGGATAATCCTCACATAAATTATGATACATATAATCATCAGCTCTAAATGCTGGTGGTGGTATAATAACATCTAATATCTTTCCATCAGGTATTTTATTGATGATTTCTGGTCTCATTTTTTGTATATCTGCACTATTGAAACCCATGGCAGTAAATGTATGAAAATCAGGGAAAGGATGTTTTGCACCTTGTTTATATAAGTATAATGCTTTTCCATTGGTTGTAGATAAGACCATCCCATCTGTAGCATGATCTATAAACTGTATTCCAGCGCCTCTGCCATAACACATACCTAATTGGAGCAGAAGTAGTAAAGTTAGGACTATCATATTCCAAATAGGTTGGAGTCCCATATTGAACTGCTTCAATATAAATGTTACTACAATTTCTCGCAATTCAAAATACAAATAACCACCCCTACAAATGTACACACATACACTGTTTAGTATTAAGCACTCACCGAATGGGCACTTCTTTAAAACTACGCCGTCATCATTTTGAGCAATTTCTCTCTTGGCCATGCAACTTCCTCTGCATGTAATCTGAGTAGACACTTCCTATAATAGATCACTAATAGGTGTATTTTTATTTCTTAATTGGTTGAAAGTGTGTTTGTATTAATTGTTAGACGAATCCACTAAGGAATTGCAAATTTGGATTCTAAGCCTTGTTCATTCATTGATTGAATATGAGCATAAGCCAGAATCGTGTTGCGATGAAGCGTATCTCCAGAGATATACAAAATTTGTTCAGTTATGACTTCTCAGCTGGAATTGATTCTAGTAGTGGTACAAGAAGTGGGACAGCTATTGCAGCTTCTATGCTAGCAGCTGATGTTCAAGAAGCAGGTTCTGGTATGACAAAAATACCGTCAAGTACCTCTTTACACATGGGAGGGACTGGAGGTTCAAGAATTATAACAACAAGTAGCAGTATGAGTGGCAATAATGAATACTTATTCACTATACGTCTATATGTGTGTATACATCAAGGACCGTATCAAGGAGGGCATTTCATATTTTACATGCATATACCAGGTAATTATCCATTTAGGGGTGTATCCATTATGGTTGACCAAAGTAGACCATTATGGCATCCTAATGTGGACATGGATACGGGCAGAGTACTATTACCCTTAGAATGGTCACCTGTGCTAACATTGACCTCATTAGCTCTTGCCATACAAATGATGCTTCTTGAGCCATCTGCTGATAACCCATTAAATTTAGAAGCATGTTCTTATTATTGTACAAATCCATTACAATTCCAACAATGCGTACAAAGAACATTGACAGGATATACAGTGGGTAATATGAATTTTGTAAATATGGCAAATGTGTCATGTATGTGTTGTACTAGCCATAGTGAAGGTGCTGTTGATGATGATAATGACAATAGAAGTATGTCTTCTGATGCATTGAGTAGAAGAACTGGTGATTTAGGAAGTTTATCTGCAACATCTCATCGAATACCGAAACGTAATAAAAGACAAAATGAATACGATGAAGATGGATCAGAACAAACATCAGGTAATAGTATGCGAGTTGATAGTGAAGTAGATACAGATGTAGTAGATGATATATTAAGTGGTGAAATGACTGCTATGTTGGATCCAGTACCTTCAAGAGACAGAAAAAGGGTAACACCTTATTCTGGTGTTAATAGTAGTAGTACTAGTAGTAGTAGTACGAACTCACGACGCGCAAGAATTGAAGGTAGTGGTGCAGTGTATAGCAATAATTCATCAACAGGGATTTCATTAGAACAGCAATCGTCAAGCAGACGTGGTAAAAGATCATATGATCACGGATCTTGGCCGAGTATAGGTGATACTACTAACATGATGAATGATCGAGGCAATGATACAGGATCATGTAATTATGCCACGAATGGACCAAGAGTCGTAGTTGTAGATGATGATAATCATAACAATTCAACACTTGGTTACTATAGTCCAGTTGAACCAAATATGATTGGTAATAGCACTGGTAACTTTGGTGGGCAAAACCTACGGCAGCAACAGTTTGGTTATAATCATCAGCAGCAACATCAAGTAAAGGCTAATGAACAAAATCATAAAAGACTCCGGTTATCACCAGAAAGTATATAAAAAGCTTGTGTTAAAATAGTGAATAAATAGAAGTGGTTGGTGCGTGCGTATTCTTAGAGAACACGCATATAGTAGTAGGATAGAATTGTGTTTCAGACAAGTCACTGTAGCACTACACACATATATATATATATATATATTAACACTATTAATATTCTGCATTTACAGCAGGCTCTGGTAATACTCTCACAATAAGAGTACTTAATAAAACTGCACAAAATGATGACATTTGAAATACTATATTCAGTAGCGTAGTAGCGTACGTTTGCGCATTCTTACCATGATCTGTGACACATTTGGATGCATACTCATATATTAGTACACAAAAATACCCATTTACTAAACTAAATGTACCAACAATAGTTACAATAAGTATGTCATTTTGAGGTATGATATTTGGAAAAAATATATACAAAAAAAATATAATAAATAATGATAATCGGTATATTGACCCTTTGTACAGCATTGCAGGTGTTTTTACAAACCATGGCCGTGGTAATAGTGTTGCTAATGGTCTACCAGCTAAGTCTAAAAATAATCTTGTAAAATATAATATTTGTTCGATATTTGTATTCCCACTAGTATCTGTACTCGACGCGTAAGCAAAAAATGATGCTTGGAATATACTAGTTGTCATCGTTAAAAATAATGCTAAACACAACGGTCTGACTGTAACGGCAATCTCATACCGTGAAAAAGTATGATATGTACCATTAGAAGATGTCTTTGATTCTATTAACGGTTTATCTTCTGCAATTGTTTCAGGTTTCGCAGAATTATTAGCAGCAATTGTAGTATACATGCTTGTAGATGATTGCGAAATAAAAATAATATCATCTTCATCATAATCACAATCACCACGTGCAGATGGTGTAGCAGTATAGTTTGCCTTATCTACTATACTATTTTTTGACATTATTGTTGTATTACTTCCATATACTCTATTAAAGTCTCCTGTAAGACCTCTGTTAGGCGTACCCAAAAATGTAGTACTTAAAATGTGGTGGCTATCAGTACTGCTCAACAATGGACTACTTTCCGTGGCAGTTTTTGTCATATCGTGAGAAAAATAAGCACTGTTCTCACCATCATCACCATCTTCAATATTATCATGATCATATATATGATCTTGTCTTGCATGTATTCGATTATATATTAATTCAGTATTAGCCTCATCAATATCTGAACATAATTTTGTACTAAAGGGTGACGATATGATACGTTGCCATGCCCATAATCCTGCACCTACCATTATACTTGTAGAAATATAAAATATATCTAAATTAATATCACCTGGATCAGAACCTTATAGAAAGAGAATAATGTGGTAAGTTGATGGTTAGAACACTATAGTACAAAAGCAAGAAATGTCTTTAAAATGGATGAATATATATCTAAATACGTACCAATATGCAATACAGCTACAGCAATAATAGTAAAAACTTCTGGTGTGCGAAAACCAGTTTGTAGATATCCAATTGCTCTTGAAGGAAATAATGCAGCAAATTGCGACGCAGTTCCATGTAAGAATGAACAACACAATCCAAGTATAGAAAACATAATAATTAATGCAGATTCATTATCTAATATAAGCATACTCAGTATAGTTATTATCATTATACCAAAACATGAATAACCACGTAAATAATTTGCTTTTTGTGTACCTAATCTACAATCAAGGTGAATATCATACTTATATTGTAATAATGCCGCAGGTAAACCAGGTAAATAATATGCTACGTATATGTTGTTATACATAGCAGGTGAATATGTATGTTTGTAGTATGATATCAAACTTCCCAGTGATGTCCATGCACAAGTATAACTAAAGGATAGTAGACAAAAGCTTAGGAGTAAAGCTTCAGAAGGTTTTGTTTCAAAATACGAAGTTGTGGGTGTGATTGTAGGGTAACTTTGCTGTTGTCTTTTTTTGTTATTTATTTCCTCATAACTGTCATAACTAAAGCCCATGTCGTTTATTTTGTCATGACGCCCGCCTTGATTCAGGAAGCTCTGTTTTGACAATACACTCTCTTCGTCGTCATCATGAGAGCGGCTGCGTAAGCCATGCATTCTTATTGCAGTCTACTTATTTATCTGTGCAATATTTCATCAACAAAAGGGGCTCTTATTGAAAATCCAGTCGTCGAAGTTGTCGTCGATTTCACAGATTTTTATTTTTCCATAAGATTCAAAGGAAAAATGTTTTGGAAGTTTTTGGAAGTATTTGGAGATGTTGTAAAGTTAGGCCAATATAGAAATAAGTTGAATGTTTTCTTGTTTTTTGATATCTTTTTACAATTGTTCAGTGTTACATTTTTTAAGTTATATCATGTTGTTCGTTTTACTTGAAGGTATTTAAGGTATTTATGTATTTATATCTTTGTTCTGGTCTAACCTGTGACTCTGTGGGTGGATGTTCTAATACATAAGACCAGTGGTGTAGTAGTTCCTGTGTGCCATTTATCTTCCTATATCACTTCTTATCTTTGCTTCCTAGAAGCATATTCCCTGCGCAACAAAATTAAGCGTGCCCTAATGTCTGCGGCACTGTGGCGCGGTAAAAAAGAACGAAGAGAACCAACATCATTTCCAATTGACTTTTGTAGTGTCATCAATTTCTCTTCTTCTTCGTATGTCCATGTAGGTCCATGTGAATTGGTTCCAGTACTTGAGCTAGCAGATTTACCATTCCTTCCTCGGGTTCTTGTTCTAGTTGTAGTCCGCGTTTGTAATTTTCTACCCCGCAAATTGGGCTGTGTACCCTGATTTAATATGTCCCACTTATCTGTTACACGTAACCATGATTCTCGCAAGCTGTGCATACGATCTCTGAAGTCCGGTAGGATCTCGCTGTTTAACGAAAAATATTCAAAGAAATTACCGTTTACAACAACGAATTGTATAATTAATAACAATATAACAGCATTTACTTTCATATCGCCAAATTTTGTACCTTTTGTTTTAGTTTAACTAAAGTTCTGAAGCTTCCAAGTGCACCTCTTTTTCGTGACTCAAAAGATGTGCCGGAGATTGAGAGTTCAGGGGGTGGACGTACACAGTACGATCGTCGGGGTACCATCTTTCCATCTTTCGATTTATGCTATGTTTGTATTATATAATATGTGTTAGTAGTGTTTTATGTGGTATAATTATCTAATTATGCTGAACAGTCTCAGATTGCGATCCAAAATGTGCTTACCTAAGGCAATTGGTATTCCTTGCAGTGGTCTTCACTCCACAAAAATAGCAAACACATCTGCATATACCATGATTTCATTCTTTAAGTTCTTCCCGATTGTAAATCCTGAGCAAGTTATACAAAAAACCAAAGAGGAGTTCAGTGCTAGACAATACAAGGGCACACTTTATGTAGCTAAAGAAGGTATCAATGGTGCATTCTGTATACCAACTTATGAACTTGATCACTTTCAACATGTGTTATCTACAGTTGTTGGTAGTGATTTGTCATTGAACATTGGTCAGGCATTAGACGAAAACTATACAGAGATACCAACATCGGCTAAAAAATTTGGACGAACTGCAGATACGAAGGTCAAACAGTCCAAGAGACAACCCCCATTCAAAAAATTGCTCATAAAAGAACGCGCGCAAGTTCTTACGGATGGGTTATTCCAGACCAATCATAATGGTAATAGTAAGAATGATACAGATAATGTTGTCGTACCCGAGGCCTTGGAACTCGATTGGTTTCAATCTGGAATAGAATTGGACCCGCACCAATGGCATGAATCAATTTCAACAGGATTATCATCGAGTGATACTATTATCATAGATTGTCGTAATAAGTACGAATCTGACCTTGGTCGCTTTGAAGGTTCTATATCATTGAACACTAGAACATTCTCGGACAGCTGGTCAGAATTGGATAGAATATTATCAAAAAAAGATAAATTAAATACAAAAATATTAACATATTGCACAGGAGGTATAAGATGTGTAAAAACCAATGCATATATTACACAAAAACTCGGTTTTCAAAGCAATCATGTGAAGAGATTAAAGCATGGTATTATAGCTTACGAAAATTGGGTTGCTTCAGGTGGATCATCAAATGTATTAGATGATAGTAAGAGCATACCTATAAGTCACTGGAAAGGGAAGAACTTTTTGTTTGATCGCCGCAGACTTCATGACTCAATTTGTGAGAGAGACTGACATGACTCACTACTTTAATGTCCGCACAAGTGCAAGTCTTCTATTTGAATCCGGTCGGCAGGCAGCAGCTTGGATTTTGTCGTTTTATTTATAATTTGTACATTCATTCTATATATTAAAAACATGTTAAATACTAACTATTATAACCTATAAATCAATTATCATATAGAGAAAAATAGATGATGTGTTTTATGTTATGCAATAAACTATAATTTAAGAATAGGCCTCCTTCATTTACTCATTTGATTGTTTGTTCTAATGGGAAAAGATTTAGTACAGCCCAAGAATATACAGTAATGATATCATCTAGACTTCGACCACTTTTCATAATTTGATCTAGTGTAATCATATATCGATAACCATTTCGTAATTCAAACACTTCTCGTGCTCCTTCTAATTGTATTAATAGACTTTGTAATTTTGATTGAAATGTATTTGTTGTTGTTTGTAATAAATTTAAAAGTTTTATATTCTCATTTAAACCTTTTGGTGGGAACATGGCTGGTGGAAATAAATCACTTAAACTAGATATACCATGTTGAGTTGATGTTGATGTTGCATTACTACCATTGCTACTTTTTACTCTTGCAATCATATGTTCCTCATCTACTTGAATTAACTTACATGTTGTTGATATCTTGTTATTATCTACTGAATTATTATAACTCTGAAAAAATGACATGAAATTTATACCAGAATTTGGATCTATATGCATCACTTTTAACGGATTTGCAGCTTTAATAATACCAAGGTAAGATTTTGCGGTACCACCTGTAATAGATACCTCATTATAACTACTTCTCTTTATTTCTAATACATCACATGAATTAATATTAAGTATAGGAAAATCTGGTCCATTATTTATATTATGAAATTGATTTTTATCAACAAGATATACATCACCCGGACCCATTCGATATTTAAACAATAAATCTTCATTAAGTCCATTATGTTTTGTATGTGTATAAGGATTATATAGATATGCCTTCGTTATGACATCATTTGTGCTATTCATGTAATTATCATTATAATGTTCTAGTGCAGGAGCAATTAACCAAACACGGCGCCGCATATACCTCAATATCTCTTTTTTATCATTTGCTTCATTTGCTATGTTAGTGTCCAACTTCCTATGAAGATTCTGAGTAAGCGCCGTTTTTTGCATTATTTTGGAATCATATATATATTTACTCCATTGTAATCCAAGAAGTTTTTCTACTGCATAAACATTATACTCAAAACGTGGATGCATAAAGTCTTTAAATAAATGTTTATGATGTATATTTGATTTGTGATTTGTATAATCGAATAAATAATCTCTTGTACTCCATAAATCATAATCATAATCATATAAACTTAATTTACCGTGATATTTCTTATCATTATAAACAAGATTTCTGATGATATTATTATACTCATGCTGATGAGCCTCACCGGCGGGTGTCCATGGAGTGGTGCGTAAGTACAATTGTGTTTCACTTGGTGAACCCTCGTCATGTTCTGCATCATATAACCGATCATTTATTTTGACCAAATCTTCATTCTTAACATTAGTATTTGTAGTACTTTGTGTTCGGTTTGTTCCTGCTGCAATAAGATCCAAAGCTTGATCTATACGTTCTCGCATATTCTTTTCAAATTCAAGCATACTTGCTTTGAAAAATGCACTATCTTTTGCATGTGAATCCTCTTCTTTGCTATCAAGAATTTCGTGACGCACTCTCATGGCTGCATCCCAGGAGCTAAATTCTAAGACTAATATATCAGGGTATCCATATCTATCAACATATGCTTGATACGCATAGTTCATTCGTGGTAATGTATTGACAAGTGGGTCAGCACCTGCTTTGATATTATGCAGTTGATACGGACCATAGGGTCTACTACCAAAAAATTGGACAAAAGAGACACTGTGCTTTATTGCTGCAGTTGATATTGTTTTACCCGTATTTGAACTGCCTGAATGATCCTTTTGTTTAGATAATATGGAGCATCTAGAGCTTGCCATGCGACCTGATGGTCCATATTCATATTTTAATGAATCTGCACCACCCCATCCTTCACTTGTAAAGCTGTCCATGTACCAATAGTGTTGTCCATTTGCATAGTTGCAATAATCTAGCACAAGATCACGATCTATACTGCTTCCAAACAGGAGTATATGTTTTCCACGACGTTGTGGTTGTGATGGAGTCGCTATTGCGCATGAAAATGCTAGAAGCACAAGGGGGAAAAGAAATCTCAAGTCCATTTACCCTTGTAATTCATTTTAACATCACAAACATTCAAATATGTCTAAAAATTCGATTCTGATTTTCCGGTTGCCGCCGTCTTTTCTTCTACTTCTTCTTTCTTTCTTTAGGAGTCTACCTAGGCATTGAAGTTTACTCTAAAT
>JACKZZ010022273.1_pt1 | contig 39568 bp, 32 predicted proteins | sample 8027871 | NCBI WGS metagenome assembly JACKZZ01 (sample SAMN15724774, study PRJNA655200) | protist metagenome | isolation source: fluorescence activated cell sorting (FACS) single amplified genomes of... | place: USA: West Boothbay Harbor, Gulf of Maine | collected 2000-07-19
ATTGCGAGCTGTATTTACGTTATTCAGAGATCTGCACAGATTGCTCGAGTGGTTCATACTGAAAATCGATCTTTGTGAATATTGTGACACCGCTTGCGTCAATATTGCTCGTTGTTCTTTCTGAATCAAATTTTTGTTTCTCTCCTCATAATGAGCGAGTTTTTTTCTTTAGACGCACATCCAAAACTGAAATATTTCAAATTTCGCTGTTTTCAACATTTTCAAAATTTTTCTGCATTTGACAATTTCTTTTTCGAAAATTCCGTTCCTTTTTCTTCAACAAAAATTGTTTTTCTGAAAGCCCTATAGTCTTTGTGCCGTCCAAAAGTTGACCCTCATCAAACGAGCAGAGCGTCCTATCATATATCATGCTAATGAAATTATTTTGCAGGCAGGAATCGATGGCATTCTGAGTATCTAGGAAAGGATTGTCTCTTCGTGTCTATTATGATTGTGAACCTTGCGAGGATTTACGCTTTAGAAAACCATATGTCAGAACTTGTAACAGAACTAGAAGTACATTGATTCGAACTTGGTTATCGACAACGCCATCTGCACGAGATTTTTCGATTCCAAATAACTGGTAGTGCACCGGAACATATTAATGACCACCTAAAGACTAAAGACCATTGTTTGAATGATACTTCACTTCGTAACAGGCACGAAATTACTAAGTCAACGTTGAAATGTGGCCTGAGTCACCGCTGAAGTGAAAATGAAATGGTCGCGTCTCGTGGAAATTTTATATATCTTGCGGTTTCGTGTGGTGTGAATTTGGGGTGGTCACCAATCCTCTTTGGATTCACTCTTACAGAGGGCCCAGTTTCTGCTGCCGAGGCACCACAATCACAAAAGATGATAACGATATTCGGGTACGGATCGCTCATGCATGAGGAGTGGGCGAAGGACACAATGCCGTCTCTCAAGAATCATCGCAAAGGCATTTTACATGGGTATTCGCGGCGCTTTAACATGGTAAGCATCAACTTGATCAAGAATGGGACACTGACGAAGGCTGACTATGCGAAAAAGAATCCGCAAGTGGGAGTTGTGTCGATTCGAAAAGACGATTCAGAGGCCAAAAATGCAACTACTGCTGCAGTCTACGGGGCCCTGTTTGAGATACCACAATCAGAATTGCCCGCCTACAAGGCGAGGGAGGCACGCTACAAGTTCGAAACCGTTAATGTGGACGATCCTAACGATGGATCGTCTGTGACCGCACTCGTATGCGTGGAGGCAGATGACGACTACCTACGAAGCCTGTATCAAACGGACGCGGACTACTACGAAGACGTCGGGAAGTACTATGCCGGTCGAGTGTGGGGTAGGACAGACATCAAGCCAAGTCCGTTTTACTTGAGAAGGGTAAGAGACGCGGCAGCCAAACTTGGACCCGATGTCTTGAATGACTTTATCGCGAACACGCTTTTGGCGGACGGTAGAACTTCCGTTGGTGAGCATCTGAAGGATCTCTATCTTTCAGAAGACTTAGCTAGAGACATACTGATGTGACTGAGATAGAACGGTCACAGAAGAATCGTGAGGATGATGTGCTGAGGTCAAACGGACAACGACGGAGAGCTGACCGATGACGTCTCCAAGATTGATAGCCACCCAAGAAACGAGCGACTAATTGCGAAGGAAACCAGCCACAGCAGAAGCGACATGCACTGCAAACCTATCGATATTTGCAGCACATTAGACGCAATACGCAACGTTTTAGAAGGTATGTCGATACGAGGGCCTCTTCTTTGCGCTTCTCCCGAAGAACGCCTTGCAGGTCCAGAAAAACGACGACGTCTTGCGCAACAAGAAAGATGGAGCGGAGTTCAGAGAAGCTCTGGGAGATAGAAAGTCGGTGAGAACAGCAGCAAGACCGGGACTCCTTGGCAATCCCAGGACGATGTCGGTGGAACGGCACAAGCAGTGTGGGCAAGATCTGCGCGAACGCAGTCCGAGACGTTTGAAGATCCCAGAGAGGTGGACAACAGTCACGAGTGTGTGAGAGGTACTTAACTGGAATGGGGAAACCGAAGGACAAAAGACGTTCTTGCAGTGAGCCTAAAAACTGACAGAGTGGTTAAGAGTATATTGACGTGAGTGTTATTGAGAAAACGAAATCGGGCATGCTGCACCACGAGCACAATGCGGAAGGAGATTAGTGTTCGAGTGATCCGAGAAAGCGAGAGGACGGTGGAAACGCACAACAGCACTAAGGGTGTTGCAATCCTCATTGGTTTTTCTTGTCGGGTTCCTTCGTAGCCAAAAGTCTTTTTTGTCTCTCATCATAATGAACGAGATTTTTTTGTCATATTGAGACTCAAAATTGTGTTGCGACAGCCGGTCTCAGACCACAACCAGAATAAATCCTCCTATTACATCGATATCATCAAAAACTGGCACAGGTGAAATTTCGTCTTTTTATTTTCAACACTGTTGCGGATTTTTTTGGGCATTGGAAAAACAGAGAGCGGCAATTTTTTGCGTGAAGTCACGAGATTGTTTTCAAATTTTCTTTTAAACGACGGGGACGTGCGAAGTCTGTTGGGTTATGAACATTCGGGCGACAAATATTGAGTGCACGCGCGATGTGCATTGGACAGCAACAACTCAATCATCCACCTAGTGTTTTTGTGGATTTTTCTGTCCATATCATGTGAATAAACCCCCAAGGCCGGCCGATTTCCATTTTTCAGAATCGTAAGATTTTCGTAGTTTCTTCAATGTAGACACGTCAATCATCACACTCTCACACGATTGCAGAGACTAGCACATGAATTTAATTTGTGGCTCAGTTACAATTTCTTACTCGACATAGAGTGAAGCAGCTAGAAAAAGAATAAGATGTTGGGAAGAATTGCACTTGTGTTATCCACATGGTTCTGTCTTCATGTTGCTCACGCGAGCGCGTCCGCATCCTCGTCGACGCAAATGATCGCGTCGAGTTCTGATCGCTATTACACGTTGCAGATTGGATCCACGGTGGATAGGCTCGGCTTTAGCTTCGCGCAAGGAACCGTAACATTCGTTACGCCAGGATCCTGGGCGCAGAAGAATGGCATTGAAACCGGGGATAAGATCCGCGCAATCGGAGAGAAAAAATTCAAAGAACTGTCCCAGGACGAAAAAATTGGCGCAATGCAGCAGCGCCCGACTTCCATCTCATTCAAACGGCCGTTGTTGATGAAGTATTTCAGCTTGGAGTGCGCTGAAGCGCAAATAGGAATGAATTACACTCGGGGCACGATCACGACGTTGGTACAAGGTGGGTGGGCCGAGCGACACGGTGTGAAACGTGGGGATAAAATTGTGAATGTGAACCATGAGCCAGCTGATGAAGACGACGATGCAGCATTGTTGAAAATGCTGCAAGCAGTTCGCCCCGTAATCGTTACGTTCACGCGACCGGCGAATGCAGAAGATGCTGGGCAACAAGGCGGTGGCAGCACAGGTGAGAACCAAATATTTCCTGCAGGAATATGTTCACATTTTGAATATACGATATTTATGAGTATATTTGGAATGACGGGGCCGGGCTTCTTCATGTCTTCTATGCGCGTGATGAAGTAACATGAGGCCTAAGGAATTTCGCGACTGCAAACCTTGAGATTGAGTTTCAGAGACAACGAGTATCTGTACGCATCGTATTTATTTAAGCGGCTTCATCAATTATTCAGCGCCGGGAAGTGGAGGTAGACCCATTTTCTTCTAGTGTTGAGGCTGAAGTTTAGCAATTTTCCACTGACCACCTAAAATGCAGATCGCTCAGTTAGAATTTTGATCTCTTCTTTCATTCTAGAGATGACTGGGATTCTCAACTGGGATTCTCCGTCTCACAAGTCTACTTGTCTTCAAGTAAACATGGCATAAGAGTCGATCCTGTGATCACTAATACGAATCTCCATGTGATACCTAGTGACGCATACTGAAAACAGGTTCGTGGTGGTCGTTTGGCTTTGCAGATATGATTCAGATGGGTTGGTCGAATATCGCGGGGCTCTCCCGACATCTGGTGTCGGAAAACCAACGCGGGGGTTTCCTGGCACTCGAGGCTCCAGCGTCTCGGTTGAGTCCTCAGCCTACTGGCACAGGCGACTCCGAAGACGCTAGCAGTTTGGCCGGGAGTCAATTCTTACCACCGTTGGATTCTGCTCATGGTCCTGTAGGAAATCAATTCTTACCACCGTTGGATTCCGCTCATGCTCCTGTAGGCAATAATGGCGAAGAGATATCTGCTGGAGATGAAGGGGAGTCGAAAATCACAAAGGCGCTGAAGAAGTCTGGAAGAAACAAAATTGCGTCTTGTCACAGCACCTCCGAAGTAAGCGCCGAGACCGAAGTAAGCGCCGAGACTATTGCTGTTCCTGGCGCAGGTATGCATGTTGAGAACGAATCGACGAATTCATCGATGGAAAATCGCCCAGCAAATGTTGGACTACGAGTTCCCTCCTCATCGGTTGATCCGCCTGAGAATCACGACGATGTAATATTTTCGCCAGACCCGAAATCCGGGGAACGGTGTCTCCATTCGACGCCTGTTCTGCTGAAATTGCTTGAGTTTGCCCAAGGAGACTATGCAATCGCTCAAATTACACACGCAGAAAAGACAGTTTGCATGAATGATAGGCGTGCCAAAGAGATCATAGATGAGATTGCCAAGTTTGAAGCCGTCTCACCAAAGGTGAAGCTTTCATGCGGAGGTCTCCTCCAGAGTACAAAGGCGAAATATTGGCTTCGCAAATGCGGGATGGTAGATGATCCTCTCAGTTGGAATAGTAGCTACGGTAGATCGATGATGAGCGCCGGAATTCCGTTTCCGCCTGATCTACAAGAGACACAGATGGATTGTTATATTATTGATAGTCCTCGGAATGGCCGGTCTTGTCAGACGAATAGCCGATTGGTAAGCGATCCGGAAAAATTTGATCGAGCATTTCGGGAATCGAGATCTTATCGGGCGGTGATCGACAGACTCGGATTGCCAAGAGAAGATCTCAGAATTGATAAAATCAAAGATGCCATCATGGGTTTACCCCTGTCCGAACTTCTGTCACTTCCACGAAAACTCTTCTCCGAATGGGTGGACGGACAAAAACGCTGGCCAGAAGACGGCGATTTTGGTTCGGTTGAAGAGTGGGCGTCATGGCCTCGTAGCATCACCGAGCCCGAAGCGGAGGTCTACATTCGCATGCAATTGATGGGAAGCCGAATGGCACTGAGCATAGGCTGCATTCGTAGTTGGTTGCAGCGGCAGTTCGGAAAAACTGACACGCAATTTCCGATCGCATGGATCAAAGAAGATCAAAATGCTGTCCATTTATTACAAAATGCAACACAAGATTGGTGTTATTTGTGGATGGTATTCACAGTTATCTGGCGCGTGCGCGAGTTCAGCAATCCAGATTTGCCAGATCGGAAGCCCACTGCAACAGCTCGTGCGCTGAGTTTTGTTACAAGTCGAATCAAAGATCTTTCCATGGCATTCGCAAATCTGATTCGACTGTGTGTGCGGGCGGTTGCTGGGTTGCCATTGACGTTCGATCAAGCCCTCAACTACACGTCAACAAACATTTTTGAAGAAACTGACAAGAAAGCTTCTCAACTCTACAATAGTAAAAGCAAAGATCCATGCAGAAATAATAATGTTGAAGCCTCCTCGCAGGTCCGAGAAATACTCTACGGGATGTTTGAAGCGCTAGCCAAGGGTCTCCTGTATCTGACGGAGAAGAGCAGTAATTCTTGTAATGCTCCCGCACAGCGGGATTGCCTGACAAGAGAGGTTTCTGGCCTGACAGCGGCTTCTCGAGATGTATTGCCAAGTGGTAAGAGAAGCTTCATCGAGCATTGGACTTCGTGTAGCCCTCCCAAGCAGGTTCTGCAGCATTCAACAGCTACACGCTCTGAAAAGATTCTACTGACTATCGAAAGCAGCTGGCTCGGCGATTTTCTTCTTGGTCGTTGTACTAATCTTCGTACTAGTGGAGAATGGCGAAGGAGCATCGATCTGCGTGTCTGTAAGGACGAGGAAAAGATCGGTCTGTCTGGGGAATCGCGTTTCGAGGATGTGCCTGGAGAAAATCGTCTTGGAATGAAGGATATTAGGGCGCTTGTCAACGTATTGAGGAGTGATATTTTCGGGCGAACCAGGTTCGTCAGAAAAGATCCATTCTATTTTGCTTTTCATGATCATCTCGCGCGATTTCGACTCGGCGAACGCAGCGCAGAGGGCGCAGAGGATACCCGTCCGTCCCAATTGGATTCGATTCTGTCCTACGAAATTCTTGTGGCCACTGCGTTTCTGAAAAGCGTACAGGAACCCAACGTGGCGAGACTAAGCGATGTCTTGACTCGATTGTGGGACGGCTTTCGCTCTTCTCCTGAAGTCACAATTTCAGCATTCTTGAAGAGTCTCAATGATGAAATTCTAGCGTGTTGTCCAAATATAAACGGAGGAAACGCCATACCGACAGATATTAACGCGCTAAATGAGATTTTCATCGTTGCCTCCGATTTCGCAGGAAAATTCTCTTTCCTCGTGATCCATATCTTCTTTCCAGTCCTGTTGCAACGGCTCAGAGAACATCAAGATATCTCATCTCAGCTGGTCCGAACCCTCAAATACATGTACCTTCCGAGACACATTCATTATCACGAGGCAGGCAATCGAAACCCTAAGTGCAGGGAGCATGCGGAAATGGAGATGCGAAGATTGACGGGGGTGTGCAACGTGGACGATCTGGCAACTTTGTGGCAGCTCGAATTTGAGGAAATGATACCGGGCCGACAGCGAGTTTATGGCAGGCTGTATTCCCTCGCGAGTGGCATGCATCAAGCTGAAACTACCGGCAAAGATCGCCGCGGCATCCCGGAGACATATCGCTGGGAACATCCGGAACATTTCGATATGCACTCGGCTCCGTGGCTCCTCCAGATGCGGACATTTGATATTTCCTCGTCGTCGTGTAACGGGGGTGCTGTTGCGGACGATAACCTGCGACAACTTATCGAGAAGATCTGGGACGTTCCTATGTCAGTCTCGTCTTAGCATGAACAATAATCAATCTGGGACGTTCCTATGTCAGTTTTGAGTCTTGTCTTCGCATGAGCAATAATTTGATGTCTTGGATTTTTGATAATCATGAGCATATATTAGCGAGTTGTGACAAGCGTTTGTGTATATATTTTCCTCATATTAGACGAGACTTGTGATTTAATTGATATTGGAAAGATTTAACTTGCAGATATCGGAAGATTGAGACCAATGTAATCAGCCCCTCATAAGTAATTGTTTCGCTTGGAGCAGATAAGCAGATCTTTTGTGCATCAAGTTGACTCGATTTGTCTGTCACGTGAATAAATTAATCTGATTAGCAATGTAAACTTTTCATCTTGGCAAATTAATAGAAGCTGTACATTCACTTGCATCCACACTCCGGCTGGTCTCTCAACAAGAGATACATTGATGAGAGAGGAGGCATGCAAATTTTTTGCACGAGTTACCAGACCACTAGAGTATTATTTTCGACAAGAGAACACACACATGCAAACTTTTGTACGATCCGATTGACTGCACGCAATTCATTCTTTGGTATCTGTCGCGAGCACTGTGAGGAACATCCTCAATGAATTAAGTTGTGCAATGATAGATACACGGGGAGGCATAGTGGAACTGCAAATTGAGCAACGGTCCGAGCCAAGGAGATACGAACTATTTGTTCAAGTCATAACACAATGCAATATTTGTTCGGCTGTTGGCGTTGCGTTGGGTGTGACGTATTGTTGTGGCATTTGCGTAGTGCGGATCATGGTGTTTTTGTTTTTGTTTTTCACCTGCTGAACACCTTCAGCTTCAAATAATTTTTGAAATTGACACATCATAATGTGCGAAATTTATTTGTCATATTGAGACTAAAAATCGTGTCTCTGCGCCCGATCTCAATCCACAACAAAATGAATTTTCCTATTCCATCGATATCATCAGCAACTGACGTATTGGAAATTTGGTTATCTTATTTTCAACAGTGTCAAAATTTGACACTTCTTGTTTTGAAAATTCCGTTTCTCCCTTCTTATGCTTCAATGACCTTGATAGGACTAATAGCGCGTCGTAATGCATATCGTCATATGGAAATGCGTTTTCGCGGGCAGCGTGACATTCTGAAGATGGAGAAAACGATTTGTATTCGTGTCTATTACGGGAACGTCTCTCTCGCTACAGCATTCCGATTTATAAGGAGATGAAATGTAGAGATTTACGATTTTAGAAACCTGTATACTGGTAATAACTCTGGGAATATTTGGTCATGCATATCGCTAGCCTACATCCAGATAGTACTCATACGTTCCCCAAGGTGAAAAGACACCAATAAGAGGATTTTTTTTTGCAACTCTATGAAATTCTTTAGAGGCTTCCTCACATAGTGAAAACTACAAAATGTCGTCCCAGCACAGCTTCGTTTCCCGAAGCCCGATGTTTTCGTCCGGCTCCTCAACGGCGCAGAGTACTAGAAATTCGATGCCGCAGAAGAAGTCGTCTTCCGGCTCTCGCAGTTTAACGTTGTCGTACATACCTTCGATTCCTGAAGATGGGCCACAAACACGCTGGTCCGATGAAACGGAGGAGTTGCTTACGGATGGGGCGGATACAGCGTTACTCATCCCTGAGGTTGAGTACAAAAATGTGAACAAGACAAGCGCGTTCTCTGCGCCCAACAACGAGAGAACTGCCAATAGCATGATGATCGCCGCGCTTGCGGCAAACACGCAAATAAATGTCGATCGCATCAAAAACCCCGAGAGACATGAAGAAGATGCTCTGCGCAGGCAATTAGCCGCTCCTACAAACGACATCAGGACTACGCAACTGGCTCCAGAAGAGAACGAAGAAGACGAAGCCAGCAACATTCCAGACGTCCCACCCAATACCCCTGAGAGCTCGTTGAGCGATTGTGAAGAAGAAGTCAACGTGCAGTGCACGGGTGTGGAGAGGGTTTGGATGGACCTATCCCTTATGCGCGAGATGGTGAGAGAAGGGCAATCCATCGGAATGAATGGCAGGATCTTCGATGTCGTTGGACTCAAAGGGGAGGGAGCGACCGCAACAGTGTGGAAAGTAAGGTTTGTTGGGAGCTGGGAGCAAGGGGGTCAGCAACATCCTGAGAGAGAGCAACCGGGACAATTTCAGTCCGGTGCCAGTGATCAAAACACTAATCCATCCATGTCGACAGATTCTCTTTTCAAGAAAGGTGCAGATTTCGCTCTGAAATGCGTCGTCGCGCGCAATCGCCGAGAATATGAGACTTTCTCGACGGAGTTCAACGTTCTGAAACAGTTGAAAGGGCACAAAAACATCATTCAACTCTATGATTCTCTGATGCTGCCGGACCAATGCCGCATATTTCTCTTGCTGGAGCTTGCATCTTGTGACGCGGAGGATTTCATGCATGGGCGTGGAGGTCCTGGCTTACCCTCTGTTGACCAGGTACGATTGCGCGGACCTGAAAATTTAGCTGCTGTGGAAGCTTTGGAGGACAGTGATTCTACTCCCAGAGCCTTCTCGCCTCGCGAGATTCGACGGTTTTGGGGCGACATGGTGCACGGAGTGAGTGAGATTCATGATATTGGCTATTTGCACTCCGATATCAAGCCAGCGAATTTTCTGTATGTCACAGAAAAATCCGATCTAAGAGCCGGAAGAGGCCCGGAATCCGTCGAGCAAAGACATGAGGGCACCATAAAATTGGGCGATTTCGGATTGTCTGGCGGTTTCGGACCGGACATCAGTCACATTTCCCGCATGCACCAACGCGGCACCATGTACTATATGGCCCCTGAGGCGATCCATCACCTCGGAGAAGTTTCAACCACATTGAAGGTGAAACGAGCAATCGATGTTTGGGCGCTGGGAATTATCCTTTACCAGTTTATTTACCTGCAACATCCGTACGCGCAGCTTTTGAAACAACGGACCAGAGCTCTCTTCTGGATCATGGACCCTCGTGTCACCGTGCAGTTTCCCTCCGGAAGAAAAGTGCGAAGAAAAGCCACTGGTGAACCGTCCGTTTTCGATGCACTCCTTGATAAGGCTTATTTGGATTATTTCGGTGAATCACCTTTCGATGAGGCCTATCTCAATCACTTGAAAGCCATTGCAGAGGGATGTTTACAGTATGATCCTGAAGCGCGTTGGACCACGGAGAAAATTTTGAATGAAATTTCGAAGGACCCGTGGGTCGATCCAACTGTGATCCTTTTGCATCCAAAAAAAGCGGTGGCTGATCCGTACGCTCCCTGTGTCTCCATTCAGGATGTGAAGATCACGCCGGAGAGCATATCTTTGATCGGACAAAATGCTATGAAAGTTGACCCGCCAGCGTCTTTGATGTCGAGCACTCAGATGATTCTCGTATCTCACGCAGAAGCATTGCATCGATTCTCTTCTAAAGAATTGATTTTGACGAATGGTGAACCAGCTTGTGAAGAGCGGCAAGAGGACACAGGTTTGACCTCTGTTATGTATTCGATGGATGGCAGCACTTGTCGCCGGCTCCTGGACAAAGCCGCTGATCCTGAGAGCACATCTAGCGCATCAGAAGTCAATCTACCTGCCGGAAAAAGCTCTCATCAGAATGAAAGCCTTCCGAGTACAGCCACAGGCAAAAGCGCATCGCCCACTAACGTGATCCCCCAATCAGAACGCCATGTCAATTGCGTGCCCCTACTGGGCGACGCCAGCACTGTCATAACCGATGACAAACGGCCGGCACCTCTCTCGAAGATACTGTCATCCTCGATACTGCAGACAGGAGCCGACCAGGAAACAATTACAACAGAATCATCACCTGCATCGGAAAATAAAGGATCCTCGCTCTATAGTACTACAGATACCTCGCAACGTAGAAGGAGTAGGATCACAGCGCATAATGATTCTTGCACGCGGTCCGAGCCTGACGAATCTGCGACAAAAGAAGGAGCGAATCCCTCTGCACCCAGCTTAACCCACAAGAGGACATCGACGATGCTGACGGAAACGGACGATCAGGAAGAACGCAGTGATGATTTTCCAGCCCGCGGCAATAATACTGATTGCGCATGGGTTACTCTGTGTAGCTTCGCTGCAGGCGCGGTCATCATTCTAATCAATTTGGTGGTTTTTGGCCTGATGTGTTGCTCTAGCTCAGCATTCGATGAAAAAGATGGAGTGAACGACCCGAGGATTGTCCCACTAGGACAGCACCAGTTGAATAACGCCTCCAGATCGGAAGACAAGTATCCCTGGGAACAGCACATTGGTGTGTTTGATAAGAAACTCTATCAGCCCAAATACGAAATAGAGTCCCAAGAGGCGCAAGCATTGCTGATGTCGGATTTTGCATATCACCACTACTATGCGCACGAAAACAGAAATACTGTGGATTCTTACGACTTCTTTGCCTGGTGGCTGCACAAGCTCTCTGCATCATCTACCCCAATGCACGCTGTGAGTTCACCGCAGTTCCTCGAGAAACAGCAAGAAAATCAAATCGAGCACAGGGCGAAATCGTCGCAAGATAACTTCTCTGTCTTTGCGAAAGATAATATCGACGAGCAATCGATCGAAAACTTCTGGAACATGTCCCACGCAAAAAGAGCAGCAAGTTTCGAACACCATCAGCACGCCTTCATGAATCTCGATTCTTCCGAGAAAGAGAGCTGGCGACGCTCTGTAGCTCATCGAATTGACGACAGGATGGAAAAAATCCAATTTCGTGACTACGAGAAAGCAATTCGTTGTTCACTCCGCGTTCCGTCGTATTTGGCACAATTTCAGGAACAAAGTGATTCAACGTTCGAGGAAAAAAACAAGAATTCATCAGCGTATGTCTGGTATGGATTCCAATCGAAGACTAGAAACAACTCAGCGGATGATATGAAGTCAATTTGGCATAGCCTGAAAAGCCGGTATGGAATCCCATCTTCAGCCGACGACCCTCCTGAAGAATGTTTTCGCAGAATAGATGATCTTGGTACGACACCATCAATCTATGAAACGCATCAGCTCCTGTCTGTCGTGCCCAAGATATTTTGCGTGGCACATGGCTCGCAGCAGCTTTTTCGATTCAGTTTTATCACGAATGCTTGGTCGAAGATAAGCGACAGTATCTTATTCGAATGCGACCAAGAAGTCGACCTTCAACCATATACTGCGCCAGAACTTCTCGTGCGGGCGAAAGCTCAATCGGAGCTTGTGAACCATGAACGAGAACGCCAGGAACTCAAAATCTCGAAACTCGCTTGGCGGGAACGCACGCGCTTGGGATTCCGGCTTTGGCGGGATGAGCTATCGAGAAAAGCTGCGTGTCTGCCGGAAAGTAGCATACACAGCATGTGTCTTTGGAAGCAAAAATTTCTCGAACTAGATCCTACAACTCGGGAAGACTATGAGCTTCGAGCAGCGAAAAATGCGGACAAATCTCTGCGGGAGAAGATCTGGCCCATGATAAACTCAAATTCTACCGAGGATCCTCGTCGGTTTGATCACCTCAGGTATAAAATTATCGGTGTGGCACACCTGCGGGCTGTATTTCACACGCTCACGCAGGAGATGTTGGCTAATTTCTATGGATTCTTAATCGCGGAGAAAGACAACAGCAAGCCCCTGGATTGGCCGTCAGTCGCGAATTTTGCCGGAATCAAGAATCCTGTTTTGGAACCGCCTCCACCTGGGTCCTGCATCTTTGTCCCATTGGATTTGCCGGGCCCAGCTCACCAAGGTCCTTCTGTATTCGCAATCCAGCCACCAACGGGCTGTTGTCATGCCACGGACACCGAGAACGATGGCCACTGTGAGACCTGCACTGACTGTTTTGCACGTCGTATCGCAGCAGGAGAAGTGCACCGTGCTTGCATGAGCGAGCTAAAAGTCTACATCAACCGGGGCCCCTGCAATCCACAGGGATGGGAGCGATGGTACGTGAGTGATGTGGATCTCCAGTCCGCCAAAAACTTTTTGACGATGCCGATGCTCCGAAAAATGAAACAGGAAGTCGATGCGTTTGCCGAAGATAACACTGAATCGTAATGAATCAATAAATCTAGACAAACGAAACATCTACGGAGACCAGAAGATCGAATTGAATTTTGGCAATCTTGAACTATAAATACAACGTCCGCATACTACAAAAGTCTGTTAGTTGACCCATTAACCTGAAGCTGCTTGTTAATTGTGGGTCAAGAGCCTACACGTACGCGCTTGTTCCCGAGAGTGCGGCTTAGTAGAGGAAAATATAGCAATAAAGATTTGCGAAAATCGGATCCTTTTCCGAATTTTGTTGGCTATTTTTCTGTCTCTGTAATGTTCTTCCTTACGGTTTGTTATAACCAACGAGGCCCATTTCTTTGCTAGAACTCGAGTGGAGTCTTCGAGTGGTTTGATTAAGTACGCTGGAGCATAAAATCGTAATGAGCTTTTACAACATCGGGATACCTCTGAGGAGAAAGTGAGTGGCTTCTTTTTGAGTGTTAATGTTTTCATCCAGGTCTTTGGCGTTGCATATTGCATGAGGAGAGACGGTGTTCAGCAAGTATCTGACAAGTTCCTTTTGCCACTGCAAGCTCTCTTTCTGCGAAGTACTTGTTATGCGTCTTTCAAGTGATATCATGCCACAATGCCTCAACGAAATGACTGGTATGAGTTCCGAGGAGATGAGTGGAGGATTGTTGCGAAAGGGGGAGCGGAGAGGAGTGGGTGGATGCAGTGAACACGAGGGATTCGGGGTCGCAGGTACGCACAGGGAATTATCTTTTTCATCGGCTGGAAAGTTTGGAATTGGAAAGGTCCTGGCATGTATTGAAAAATGAGCTTGCATTCCATTGGATCTTCTCTCATGCATTTGAATAGGAAATCGCTTGTGCCGGTATGAGAAGCGATGTCGATTGTCAAGTGGAAGCAGCGGAGGATTCCTGAGCGCAATTCTCCACTGAAGATATACACCGCGTTCAGTTGCGAGACTCGCGTGTAAAACTCTCCTGGAGCCGACTCTCCTGGAACCACTTACTGTCCATGATAAAACTGTCCAGCCCCCGCTACGTTCCAGAACATACTATCTAATTTCCGTTTCCGCTTCACGCAACGTCTCCGACGATGTCATTTTGTGGACGATTTTTCGGTAATTTCAAGGACGAGCACGCCTCGTCCTCTGGTGCAAGTGATGCCGAAGACGCCAAAGCGCGCGCGGACGAGCTGGCAGGGACAACGTCAGGCGCGCCCGGAAAAAGGAAATGGTACCAGAGGAGGAAGCAAGCGCCGAAGAAGAAGGTCGCCAAAAAAGTGAAACAGCAAGCTGCAAATACATTGCAATTGGCACCATATTTGCTGCCGATTAACGTCCAAGTCACGACGGATGGGAATACAGTACATGTTTTTCTGGAAATTATTGTGGAGTACGCGAACAGCAGACGAGTGAGAGAAAAAATGAATCTTGACTCAGTCATCAATACTCAGGAACATTTCTTGGTAGCTCCAGATAGAACTCATTCGTGAGCACGTGCTGTAGAGTGTTTCTGAGAAAGTAGTATTCGCTGTATTTGTCACGACAGCCAGATATAGCGAACTCCCCCACCTCCAGGTAATGCAAGAATTTCTGAAGTTGCGTGCTGACAAGCAAACCGCTTTCACGGACGAAATGGTCATGGCAATATCCGACGTAGCGAAGGTGCACACTGTGGAGCTTACGAGATGCCGAGTCAAAATGTGGCCCCAAAAGCTGGAAGCGATGTAAATGTTGTTTGCATTGTGAGAGTGTATGCAGTGTTGTGCAAGTGTTGAAAAAATGCGCGTGAATGACATGTGGATTACCTCGACAAATTCAGCACGGTAGAGATCCTCCAATTTCGCATGTCCTCCAAAAACTAAAAGGTTTGATCTCCGCAATATGAAATTAACGGGCAACGAAATCAAGACGTTAGATCCAAGGCTCGGCCTTGTGAACTATCTCGAGGAATTACACGTCGACGAGAACAAGCTGAAAGGGATTGAGCCAAAAGTGTTCAGTGCAGATAAATTTCGAGAGCTCGCGACTTTGAATCTCCGAGCGAATGAGATGGCATTGCTACCCACGGATTTCGGTGCCTATTTGAAAAAGCTAGAATATCTTGATTTGGGATCGAATCGCCTGATCCAGATACCAGAGGCTTTGTTCCAGGGACCGTGCAAAGACACACTGCAGGTTTTATTACTTGGTGATATTAATTCCAGGTCGAAAAAACGAACTCGACTTGGAAACTCTTCTATCAATGGTCAGTGATGGAAGAATGTTTGGATAGATGTACTTCTTTGTAATTCTGCCACAAATCCGGCCGAAGAATTCATTTATTTATATTTGCACAGGTCATCATCCTTGATCATAACCACTTACGCGAGCTACCGAATGCCATTGGTGGGATGGGTGTCCTACGGAAACTGTTTGTCTCTTTCAACAACTTAAAAACCCTCCCCGAGAATATCGGCCAGTGTCATGCTCTGCAAAAACTCCGCTTGATTCAGAATCAGCTTGAGGTTCTCCCGTTCGGTTTTTTAGACCTGTGGCAGCAGAATGGTGGCATGCTGGAGGAATTACTCGTGACGCGAAATCCGCTAAAACTACCGTCGTTAACATCGTTCGAGATGGGGGGGATCGATCTTGCCATGCGACTACTCTCGGAGTGCGCGGAAGAATTCACAATTACAGAGACGCCCATGCCGCAATTAGATGGAGAAGGCATAGTAGGAGGCGGCGGCGAGGGAGACGGTGCAACAGGTGAGGGCGCCGTGGATCCCGATAAAATCGACGTGAATGCGAATGACACTACGGGTGGGAATAAACAACAGCATGGTACACTGAATCGCGGCATGACCACGGCAACGGTTGGCATGGACAGTATAAATGCAAGTGAGAGACTGCAACTTCGGGCAGATGGAACACGAGGTCGTCTAACCATGACTGCTGCAGAAGCGTACGCGCGGAAGCGATCGCAGTCATTAGGTATAGGCCTTACTAGCACGAATAAAGAGATGCTCCTGAGTGGTGGCGGTGGAGGAGGCGGCGGGACCCAACATAATTTGGGAGCGCCAGACGGAGGCAAAATGTTACAGACCAAACCTTCCGTCGCCGCATCTAATTTGGGAGGGACCGCTCCAGAAGTTTCCACACAGATTTACCGCGCACCAGCGAAACAGGATCTTGAAGCAAAGATGCTAGCGCGAACGCCGACGACCAACGTTCTTGGCGGAGTTGACGTGAAGAGAGAGCAGGAGAAAGCGCAGCAAAAGTTGTTGGATGCGACACTACACTATTTTTTCTCTGGTATGGAGAATCGTATGACAGAGATTCGACAGATGGAAAATACGTTGTTATTAGCGAAAAAGAAAATGGGCCTGCAATTAGCGCAAGCAAATGCGAAAGAAAAACTGAGCGAGGGGAGTGCTCTTCCGACGACGGCAAAAGCGGAATTGCAAGCAATAATAGATTCGACAGTGGCAACCTACCACGGCAAAATACCCGTGGCGGATTTGGACTTGTAAAAAGATGGTTGTTTTTGATCTGTCGAGAGTTTTGGGATCGTTTTTTTCATATACGAGCACGGCATCTTTCGATCTCGGCTCGATTTCTTGAGCATGTAATTTTAACCCGAACTAGGTATTTCTATCTTCTGGTGTACGCAACCAAGCCGATATTCACCACGTGCGCAATTCTGTTTGACAAGTACGACTTGGACAACAAAGAAGGCTGGACGGAGGATGAATGGCAAAATTTCGTGATAAAGGTACAAAACAGTACATACATGAGAAATGGAAAACAGAAAGTGTGATTGATGCACTTATTTTGAGAAACGAAGTGAATTCCGGGAACAAAATGAATTCTTTGTTTAGAAAATGTCTATTCACGCCACTATTTTTGCAAACAATGACTTAAACACCAGGCGCCGATTACCCTGCCAGAAGACATCGTCTCCGACATGTGGAAGTTTATGTCCCAAGGAACAGAAGAAGTAAATGATTTGTGTCATTCTGGCAGCATCGTCCTCAATTTGTTTTCGTATTAGGAAAAACTAGTAACATGCCTGGGCCTCACAAACGAATGAGTCTATTAAGAGAACAAATGAAACAATCCTTTCTACCATCAAGGTCGGCCTGGTGACTTTCATCGCGACATGGCATATCCATGAGGTCGATTGTAAGGACGTCCACATCGCGCGGACCGCCGAAATGATGAAACTAGACTACTACGACATGGACGTCGATGAGATGGAGCGACGTTTAGCAGCGAAAAGTTCAGGCGATGCGGATCAGACGCTCGATTTTGATGCGAATCCTACAGAACGACGCAATCACGTCGCCGTTCCCGCTATGGAGGGTGAGACCAAATTGAGTCACGGGGAGGACCAGCACACCGGCGGGGGTGAGAAAGGAGATACCAGGAATCGGGGGCAGGGAGATGGTGGGAATAATGATGCGAATCAAAGAACCGGTGGACAACGTACGCTGGCGAGTATTAAGGTGTTTTTGAACGATAATGAGCACTTGACGAAGCAGCTAGCGACGACAAACGCAGAATCGGACGATGATTTGACCGATGTAGAACTGAATAGTTCGGACTTGAGTCAATCGTCAATTGGGAGTGAGGGAAGCTTCGATGCATTGGAGTTCGTGTTGCATAAAGAGCATCATGAAGGCGAAGGGTCGGAGGTATGAAGGAGTTGGTGGGGATAGTATTGAGATTACGAGTGATCTGCAGGGATAGCAAGCTTATTGCATGAAGGCAGTGTCTTCACGGAAGAAACAATATTCACGATCGTATCGAAATAAACTCCAAAAAAATCATACATCATTTTCTCCACAGGACGGCCGAGAGGAGGACGAGAATCACCAGAAAATTGACGATGGTTTCTTCGACGTGAAAGACGATGCTGATCTGCACAATATGATGACACTCCCGGTCGATAAAGTGATTCCCGCGAAATTTTTGCAGCGCGACAGCGCCGATGCAGATGATGAGGGTGCAGCAGGTCCTCTGGGGAACATTATGGGCCAGAAGAAGCAGGGGAAGAAGAAAAAAGCAGTTGCAAAAAAACCGAAGCACGAACCAATACAAGGACCGAAAGATAAACGATTTAGGACAGATGTATACGAGGGATTTGTTTGGAGTTGGTCTTTGGTAAATGTCTTATTTGACTTGGAGGATATACTTGGAGTGCCGAATCTCACGACGGGAGAACTGTCTAGTGACGAAAACTTGCAGAAGAATCTCATCTCGAACAATTTAGGTTCTCCCCGTACGGAAATGCATGCGTTTTGTCTATCGATCACTTCCGCATGATGAATTCGTAAAAACCGTAAACTACGTGCTCAAGAGTTTGCGGTACATGAAGTCGGAGCGACAGGAGAGTGCGACTTACTGGTATGGTTATATGGTATGAGTCGCTTGTCATCGTGAAGAAGTAGATTTTTTACAGTTTTCATCCAACAAGGTTGTAGATCTGTTTTCCTCATATTAATCATGACATCAAAACGCAGGCACGCTGACGATCCCGTTTTCCACAACACGTTGGGCATGAACCGATACTGTGTCAAATTGCTCGAGACGATGGGTTTTATCTTGCTCAACGAAAGATATTGGATCTGGCCACAGATCCATTTACGTGACGTCGCCGATTGTTGGGGCGCCAAGAGCGTTCCGTCTACCTGTCAGGGAGCCAATAAAGACAGACTGGACGATATGATTCTGCTGTTCAGGCACGCGCAATCGCAGGTGCTGAAGCGCGGCGAAAACGGCTTCAACGGGTTCTTCAAATAAGGATGATACTTGGATTTCCTCTGCGGTTGATCAGTCGTGAAAGTTTAATATGGAATGCTGGAGAAGTATCTCATGACAGGATTGATGCGTGGTATGCGTCGTGTTGATTGGATCTTTGCTGAAAGTGTGCTACATGGGTGATGTGTGATTTTGATTTTGGACTGAGATAGAATATGTGGGAAAACACTTCAAGAGTGAGCAGTTTTACGAATGAACGAGACAATCAATTATGTTACCCGACTGAGCATGAAGACGATTTGTAGTCGGTTTTTGGATTTTTTTGAACCAAGCGATTTTATTCTTGTTGGGGCAACTAGGCAAGCACCGGTTTGAACCTTTTCGATTTCTGATTTGTTGCCTTTGTGTTTACCTGAAGTGTCAGTACATTTGCCTTTGGAGGCCTTCTTGGAGACTCTAAGCCGCTAAAATTTTATAATGGATTTTTCACGAGCAGAAATTAAAGTATGGATACAACATGTACACATGAGTAGATTGTTGGCAAAACTCTTCTGAAAGAAGTTGTGGGAGTCCACAATGGTGGAGCACATATTTGTGGGAACTTGTGATTATGCACGAGTCTCAGACAGAGACTTATGTATCCAGTATCTATTTGTCCAGGAAGGGTAGCTGAGTGTCTGATTTATTGATTGAACACAGGCCGAAGATGTTGTGCATGTTTATTGTTCATTTGGAGAGAGGAGCGACTTCATACAGATTGTTCTGCACTTTTTTGATCGATAGCTGTTTTTTCCGTTTTTCAGAGCGAAGAAATGGAAATGAGAGTGTCATAAAGATCCGACTAAGACTGACGCACGTTTCCTTTTGAGAGATGGTTCCTCGCCGCGTCACGGTCTCGTTCTGATCATACCGCAAATGAATAATCGATGCGAGAGTGATTTGTCACAGTTCTATTTCTACGTAAAATTCATCATAGCAATTTTTGTAATTAAACAATTTTAGAACACAGCTTTTTTCGAGAAACAATGTTTGCTATTGACTATTCGTTTCGTTCAATGTATCGTATTGGGTGCGCAGGACCTTCAGAAACTTCAGATCTTATCTGTTGATATATTTTGGAGCCCCCCTTCCCTTACCCTGTCAAAACTCGAAACTCGAAATCTATTTTACAAAGTTGCTTATTTTCCTGCAAAATGATGTTAAAGATTGATTCTTCAACTATGAGAAGTATTGATTCGACTATGAGAAGTATTGATAACTTACGATTCAAGACCTGAAAATCTACAAAGTGCAAGTGAGCATTTTAACGCACTTATTCACGCGCCATTGAAACATGGCAGACTCGGGGGGAGCTTCGTCGTCGTCTTCACGGAAGAAGACAAGCACGATGAAGCGAGTCGATGCACCGTCTGTGCGAAACTCCGCAGCAGAAGACATGCCTCCCGGACGCGTGACAACGGATTCAGTGGGGCGCATGAGTTACGCGTTGGTAGGGAGTCCGATGGATGATAGAGTGTTGGTGCAAAAGCAGAACAGTGGCGATGCAAAGAAAAAGGGTCGGAAAATAGTAGAACAAGACCATTCGGATGATGATGAGAAAGACTTTCCTGCATGCACGGCTTTCATTTTCGTAGAGAGATTTTTGGATTGTTGTGGGGTTTGTGTGGAATCGAATTGGATTAATTTTGATTTTCAAATGTCTGGAATACGCATTTGCAGACCTTCTCAAAAGTTCCTGTAAGTAATTTCTCATATTTGAACAAAATTTCCAGGGATTCATGGTTTACTTGTGGATGCTGAATGAGTCGACGTTCCTCAACAAAGAGAAAGTTCTCGATGGCGTTGGAGACCCGCTGTATGGCGCACGCAACTTCGCTGTTTCTCTGGATGACACCTACACTATGTAAGACTTTTTGTCAAAATGAGAAACAGAATTTCTTTTTGACGATTTTTTGTTCGTCTAGTATGTCTATACACAACATGATTTTTCGATTCTGTATCTTCACTCAGTTCTCCCATCCCAATCTCCCAGGTACATGTTTTGCCATCCAAATACGTACGTTTTCGGCATATCCGTAGCTCTCTTCGTTTTCCTTTCCCTCTGGGTGGAATGGGTCTACGAGCCGAAGCAGTACATCATCACCATGATACTCTGGTGGGTCGTTGCGGTGGTTACCAAATTATTACGGCCCGAGCACTCCATTGGTTGCGGCATTCTAATAGCCCAGATGATCGTATTCATTCCGATCCACCGAGCGCGAGTCCTCTACAAAATAGTATTTCCGGATTCGATGTCCTGGCGGAGAGAACAGCTGCAAAGTTTAGGGATCATGGATACGAAAATTGATAAAGAAGCAGCAGAGGCGGGGGTATCTATTTTGAAGATGCAACTAACTTGATTCATGTTGGGTTGGTTGGATCGTTCTGGGCGCGTTCTGCAAATGCATCCATTTCTAATTCTATGCGTGTTGGAAATAAGGAGGTGTAGGAATTTTGAAAATCTTCTCCTATCAACAGGTGACACGAGACCTCTTGGAGGAGATGGGCTTGCCGAAGAACAACAACGTCATTGTGAAGGATGAGAGGAGGCGTAGGGACAAGCTGGAGGTGTACAAGGAGAAATATCGAAAAGGAGAGCAGTTCCTAGATGAACGCGACAAGTTCTTGAAGACATGTTCGCGACCAGTCTGCTGGATTGCCACGCTGGCTTTTGTCATCCCTTCCATATCATTAGCGATGGTTGTTATCTTGCTGGAAATTGTGATGCAAAATGCGCGGGAGGAAATGGAACGGGCAGGAATGCAAGCGGTATGAAATTGGGCAACTTGTTGTGCGATTTGGAATTTCCCAAAGAGTATGAAGTGTCTAGAATTGAGTGCACGCTTTCTTATCGAAAATTCTTTGAGCACTACATCATTATTCTTGCTAAACAAATAGTTTGAAATTTATCACCAAAAAAACACAACAGGGTATCGGTTTTACTGGAGGAATTCTCGGTGTGATCGCGATTGAGTTGTGCTCGCTGCTGGATTTGTTTCAGGAAAAGAAGAACATGAAAACGCAGCAGGTCGACGACATAGCGTTGGACGATCCGGACCGGCCGGCAGATACAGACATCGGCGGAGTCTGGGAAGCAGACCGCACCAAATATGCGAAGTATTGTTTCTATGATTGAAATCTGTTTTCGTACGAGATTGCTCGAGAGAGGGAATTTTCTCGGAAATTGTAGACAGGGATTTGTTCGCGGAAGAGTTAGAGTATCATTTGAGTAAGTCTACAGCTATGTGAGATTTTTCAAAACTATGTTACGAAACAATATCTTCTCTCTTTTCAGGTACAACCACAACTTGATTGCGAAGATTCTCATGTGTCTCTTGACCACGCTCGCCGGCTGCTATGGCACGTATGTCGGAGCCGCGCTTCTCCTAGAGAGGCCTCTGGAGGCGCCTGGAAAGCCGCCTTTGCGGAAGGACCATAATGCCGAGTGGGATTACGATTTGAAACGATCGCTAGGTCTGGAGGATGCGGTCACCGACAAAGCATTGGGTCTAGATCCTGACAAAGTCACCCCTGAGAGTCTCAAGGAAGCCGAGAGACGGTTGGAAGAGGAAAAACTTTCAGATGAGATTTTGTCAGATGAGACGCAGAAAAATGGGAAAACGCACATAAAAGAGGACGCAGTGCGCGCACTCGAGAGTGTTCCCATCTCTGGCGGGACAGAGTCGCAAGCATCCCAAGAAACTGTCGTGGAGGCGAGGCCAGAAAAGAAAGAGCCAGAAGAAGAACCAAATGGTTCAGCAGAGGGGAAAACCGAAGAAAGAATAACAGAAGCTATGCGTGGAAAAGAAAGTGAGAGTGCGAGCAGACGTACAGAAGTTGTCGAAAAAGCAAGTGAGATTGGGAGTCAAAAAACTGAGGAAAGTGCTCCACGACGACGGCTGGAAGAGGCGGAGGATACGACAATTCAGAAAGGGGAGCCAGGCGAGGGACTTCGCACAGTGCACAAGGAGCATCCAACGAAAGTGGTCGAGGAGACGGTCCAGGGCGAACAGCCAAATGTCGTGCGTCGAACAGTTGAAGAGGAGAAATCAAAAGTAGAGGAAAAACCGTAAGGAGAAAAGGTCGTACCTCTATCGTTAATGGGACGTGCTTTAACTATTTCTATGCGATCCCGATACTGCTCAGCTATCTGCAAATCAGTCAGTTGGTACTGTCGATAAAGGCGTAATTTTGCATTTACGAATCAGAATTCACGGTAATACGGAGGTGCAATGTCTTTCGTCATGAAAAGAGAATACAACAGTGAGTAGAGAGGAGTTTACGACTGCTGTACTATTCAGATCGGAGGCGTTTGGAGAAAGCCGTTTCGGAACTGAGCAGTGGATGAATTCTGAAATATTGATAGCTTTTTGTCAACCTGGCAAACTGATGATTATCAGACTGGCGAATTTTCAATTGCAGCATCGAGTCGAGTCGCTCTGAGTTTTGCAGCAGGATCAATCGTTTTGTTCGAGGTCAGATGGAGGAAACTTGAGGACAGGCGAAGGTGGACGGAGATTTTCTGCGGAAACTCTAATGAGTGTGGAGATGGAGATGTTTCTGCAAAGGAGTCGATGAGATATCCAACGGGAGGTCTAAGTACTCGAATCTCAAACCATTCCAAAATATAGAAGCGAATGTCGCCAACCTACATTATGGTAGCAATGACGATGTTATCGGCAATAAGGATCATTTCAATCCGCTGATAAACGAAGAATTTGCGGAAAACGAAACAATAGATCCAAGCCTCCAGTGTTTACCGAAAAAAATGGTTCAGGCACTATTCATGTGAAAGCACGGATCGAGGACTTGACGAGAAGATACTTCGCGAAAAGTGTCTTGTGGTCGAACGGACTGCCGCCTCCAGTGAGGTTTCTAAGCAGGAGCGCTGGTGGTATGGGCGCCACGCACCAAATCGCAAAGGTGCATGAACTCTTTCGAGATTGCAGGGCACTCCAGGAGAGCCATGCTCGAAGGAGACGTGCACCCTTGCACGTGGGGCGCTTTGAATTTTAGAAAGAAAGAGCAGTAGACATTCGCGGCTTTCTTCGCGTACCACGCGATTTCCTTTGGTGCAGACCCCAAAAATGTTCAAGACAAACAATCCAAACTGACCCTCCAGCACCTTGTGCACTCAATGGCATACAGTTGTCCGCGGAGCTCCAGAGCACAGGCTTGGCGAGATAACTGGTGTTCAGATGCGCGTGCAGGCGTGTTGATATGGGCAGCGGAGTGCGAAGCGGGCTTCGCATTCACTTGAGTCAGGCAGCAGCGGCTCTCGCTGCGCCCGTTCGTGGGCCAGAGGGGCCCAGCATGACTGCGTGCCCACCACTCGTGGCCGAGGACGCATCGAGATATCTCTAAAAACAGAGGAGTGGTTCTTCTCACCTTTCTGAGCAGGTGTTTCTTGCTCAGGTAGTGGTACGAGAACGTGCGTGTCCTCGTACATATGAAAGTGAACTGATACAGTCTTTTGCTTCGAGGAGGGGTCATCTGTTTCCTCTCAAGAGTGAGTCGAGGTTGAGGATATAATGTTGTAAGAGTTGATGCCGGATTTTCCAGAGGGATCTGTCCAATATGTCTGACTGCGTAGCGCACATCAGATGAGGAATTTACGCGTACGTAATGCCGTCTAGCCTAACCCAACAGAGTTGGCAGGAAGTTCAATTATTTCCGCGTCTTACTTTTTCTTGGTAGGACAGCACATAAAGTTCGCATCCCGCGTCAAGAGCAGAGGAATCCAATGGTCAAACATGGACGCGATTCTTGGACCTTGTTTCAAAGCAGCACGTCGCTGAGGGGCTGCAGATGAACTCATCAAGTGATTCCCTCGTGGTTTACGGGACAGACGATGGCTTGCTCGTAGGTGAATGTGATGTCTTGAATGACATCACGAATCCCGATATTTTGACGAAGACGAACTACGACCGTTATTCAGGGGAAACGTAAAATTCCGCGCCGCGCCTCTGGATATGTCCAGGCGATGCTTCGGGGCAGGAAAATTTTTACGAGGGGCCAGTCCAGTCAGTTTTCGCTGCGGCGCAGTGGTTGCGGATGGGGCGCCCGGCGGCATGCGGGCCCACGCAGCAGATTGTGAAGCAGAATACAGATTTATTTTGGTCAGGCAGCAGCGATTTTTGCTGCGCCCGCTACTCAGACACCATGACCATAGGCATCTTTGAGTGTCTGTCCACTCTCAATATCCGACGACGTGTTGCGGTTTCCATAGCTGTTGTAATGGCCACAATTTTTCAATATCAGGAGCAGGAGTGCAGGTTGCCAAGAGATACATTTTAAAGCTGCCAAGACCACTGCCAGTAGAGAGCGAGTCAAAACTTTGACTGGGGAAGTCCTGTAAGCTTACGAAGCACGTAAAAACATGTTGTGTTTAAAGTAGCTCTCGGGAAGAACAGTCAGGATTGTCATGTACGATCCGAATGCAGGAAACTCTCGTCCTACCGCAAAGCAGAAGAGGGCTCGTGTCGATGAAAGAACGGTCTCCTCACAGAAACCCGATGTCAGTCGACATCGGACCCCATTGAGAAAGTGATCTCTTCACCTGCCAGTCTTCTGAAAGCCCGTTCCCAGCAATGAAGCGGATGCAGCTCGCCAATCTTCAGAGTGGAGACGTTTACTACATCAAGGAGGATGGCTCGCGAAAACGGTCAGCGGAATCCGGGGCGACTCCGTTTCCGAAAGCAGTCTTCGCAGATGGCGCACCTGCCCATTATTTTATCGTAGACGATCCAAATCCGAACCTTCCGTGGCTTCTTATTTTCCCGGACGGAGGCTCTGTACAATCTCTAAAGGCCGTTGCGCGGAAGTATCTGTCCAAAAAAACCGGAGTGGCACAGTTTCTTTCATCCGGTTTATCGATTGCGCCGGAGGCTGCTGTCGACGCGATGGTACAATTTTTACGCGGGGCCAGTCCAGTCAGTTTTCGCTGCGGCGCAGGGGCTGTTGGTGGGGCGCTCGGCAGCATGAAGGCCGAGGCAGCAGATTACGAAACAAAATACACATTCATTTTGGTCAGGCAGCGGCGGTCCTTGCTGCGCCCTTTACTCAGACACCACGGGCATCTTTGAGTGTCTGTCCACGATGAGTGGCCAGCGACGTGTTGCGGTTTTCAGAATTGTTGTGATGGCCATATTTTTCAACGTCAGGACCGGGGGTGCAGATGCACAGATACATTTAGCAGCTGCCGAGACCACTGCCAGTAGAGAGCGAGTGCGAGTTGCAAGACGATGTTTTGCTGTATTGACGTGCACAGAAAAACTGTGACGAGGATCAAGTCTATCTATTGTTTTCTCTGAGACGAGTGTGGATTGTCACTTTGTTGTGCAAGTAAAGGATGTCCTTTTGATATTTTTGGTTTATTGGACCGGCGCATGTTCTGGGTCAAAATTTCGAGCAGTCGTATGCTCCCTGACGGCTGACACAGCTGCTGCGAAAGTCTGTGCCACTCCTTCAAGCAAATATCATCCTCCTCGATGTGTGGGAGAACACTCTGCTCTGTTTTGATCGAAGATGTTTATCATGGCGATCGATTGTGAGGAGCGTCTATTGTGCATCGTCGTTTGGATCTGCAGAAGGCTGGCGGAGGATGTGCCTCTCAGAAGAGGACGTGCACGAGGAGTTCGAGAAGTATTTCCCCTTTACGAAGTGCCGGAGGAGGCGAATCTGTACAAAGAGTCCCTGCTGCTGCATGCGCCAGTAGATTAGCACTGCAGGAGTCGCCCATTTTTATGCTTGAGTGTACCGATCACATACCGACGATTTGGTTCTCAAGATGGGGAGAGGCACCCGTGGTATGTTTTGGTTTAGAATTTTTTTGGGGGTTCTGTTTGGGCGCAGCGCGGGCCTAGAGATCCCTGCCAGTTATCCAGTAATCCCCGTCCAGTAATCCTCGTGTACAGGGAGCTCGAATCCGACAGCGGCTCTATCAAATTGACAGACAACTTCAAAAAAATCATCATGTTAGGTCTGCCTTGGAGCTGGGGCGGACCGCAATCAGGCGCAGGGCGATGTGCGGGCACGGCAGCCATTACGACATGGTGCGAACCAGTATGCGCGCCAAGGAGCGGCAGTCGCAGGGTCAGAATCAAGATTTGCATTTACTTTGATGAGGCGGCAGCAGGTCTTGCTGCGCCCAGTGGACACCTATGCGTGATGCGGTTGCATGTCCGCGATAGACACCGAGGACGCATTGTGGTCTCGCGTATTTTTTCAACCAGTTTGTTGGCGCGTTGGGACTAGCGCTGTACAGTTGTCGGCTTTTTGGGGAAGCTCGAGCGCAGAGAAACTCCAATTTTATACCATCTCGTGGCACAGACGTAGATCACAGCTCCTTGAACCTGAAAAACGAGAGAACATCAAGTCCCCTCATTGGATAAGTTTGGGAATTCCCTAGATTAGAAGGTTGGGTTTTCATTTGATTCAGGTGGATAAACATAGTAGACGGGGTCGTCCAAAAAAATGTGGGAAGTGGTGTCAAGCGCAATTTAAATTCGACTATGGACTGGTGTCGGTTCTCCGTAGCGGAAGGCATTTTCAGGATTTGCCAATACGAGAACGAAGTGAGCCTAAAGAAACGATTGGCATGACGCTAATAGACAAAAGATGAACAAAAGATGGAATTCTGGCTCGCATTCTCCAGGTCGTGGGGTTGTTTCATGCTGGCCAGCGGAGCTTCGAGAGCTGCGACCACGGGGGTCAGAAGGCCCTCGTAGGAGATCGGAGCAAAATCTTTGTTATGACCTATCTCCGCGACTCTTACTCGGCTTCCGCCGCCGGATTCGCGCAGCCCTGGCATGATATTTTCTTGAAAGGACCAGGCCAGTGCGCCCTGTTTGGAGAAGTGTCATTGGGGTCAGCCCCGCGTCAACCCCTTGGAGTAACTGCGTGAGTTTTTGCACATGCCTAAGACGGGTCCGATGCCCATGCGCATACTAACTTGGACCAGGCAGCGGTGCCTCTTGCTGCGCCCAGTAGAACCTCACACCGGACACTTCCTGGCGCCGGCGATGAACTAACGAAGCGCCACTTTGAGTTCTCAGTGCTGCTCTGCTCCTTGTCTCGTGTAAGGAGACACCACGCTTCTTGGGTTCACGTGTCGCATGGCAGCGCTCACTGTGTCGCATGGCAGCTTGATAAACTGAGATTCTCCCTGAGTGCATTTTGTATGTTGTGTAGTTGTGATAGTATGGCACGAGGCGCTTTCATTAGAGAGAATGGCAGAGCTGATTCCAAGGGTTTTGTCAATTAAGAATTCAGAGATTGCACACTTAGCCCCAAGGTAGAATTATCACAGCGAGTTCCCGACAGATTCCAAATAAGATTTTTTCGACAGATAATTTTGAGATTGCACACGAAAAGGTCTCAACTTGAAGTCGAGGTGAAATTCAATTGGTGCACGGATTTCTGTAGAAGGCAATCGGAGGCATTGGACACTCTTTGTGAACCCCGAATAAGTATTTCTCCAGCATATCCATCCCGCAGACAAGATGTCCTGCAAATCTCCCAACGACCGCACGCGAGCCTGGAGTCCGTGGAAGGGATCGAGGCAAACATAGGACCTGTTGCTTACGGCTCGGACGACGATTGTATCGGGGCTGCGGCTCACTTAAACGGTGTCGCGGTGGGCGATCTGCTGGGTGCGAGGGCGATTTACGCACCGGAGAGATTCCAGGTGTGTTGGGCGATGTTTTGGACTCGGCGTGTTTTGATTCGGTTCTGGTTATTGTATCTTCAAAGAGATTCCTCGGATATCTGTCCTCGCTTCGTGCCGGCCAGCTCCATCACAAACTCCTCCCCCAAATCATTTCACAACATCAGGTAACCATTTCCTCGTACACATGATCCCAGGCGCACAGTGTAGCCCGGCGTTTGCGCGCGACATCCACGGGCACTATGTGTCGTACAGAAAACTCGGGCAGGCATGGTGGCGCCTTTGCAGCAGCGAAGATGTGCCCACTCCCGGTCTCGCCAGGGCGGTGACAACGTGGCGGCCATACGCCAAGGCTGAGAAATGGGCTCGCTGCAGGGCAGCGTGTAAGAGGTCACTCAGGCAGCAGCAGCAGCAGCAGCAGCAGCAACAGTTCTCGCTGCGCCCACTGTATACATATCATGACCGGGTACGACAGCGTGTCCGCGACGCGTACCTGAAGACGTGCCACGATTTTTCTCGTAGCTTGTTCGTTTTTTGTGTCGATAAAAGAGACCCATTCTTGCTGTGCTATCGTAATTTCACACTGTGTGTCGCATCATAGTTCAGTGAATTCAAATTTCTTGCGAGTGTAGATTTTGAGGTTGCAAGTGATAGCTTATGACTGAAATTATCGGTGTGTAGTTCTGTCTAAGCGATCTCTAGGCTGGAATCCAAAGTTTATCGACAGAGAATTCTGACTTTACAGATTGAACCCACATGTAAAATGTTCAGAAAAAATTGTGGTACACGATCTCGTGCAACAGGAAGCCAATGTGGAGATTGGACATTTCATTTGGAAATGGCACTGCGTAGTCATGTGGCAGATCCCACTTACAAATGAAACAGTCCTCGTTTGGAGTGTAATTAGTGGGTACCTCTGCGAATAAGGCCCGAATATGGGAAGTTGGAGGATCGCGGACGAACACTCGCTGTGTTGTCTTACAAGAACTATGAGAGAGAGAGCGCTACACGTGTTCACAGACACCGCAGCAGTCAGTCAGCGTCGTCGCTCAAAGTCGTCTTTTTAGTCGAGGCAGGTCGATGGTCAAGTTCTCGTTCTTCTCTCGTAGCGATGTTCTTTTTTTGCGCTCTGCGATCACGTCCACGGGCAGAAGTAAATCATTGCATATACATCATCAAGACAAAGGTTCACACGTGCCAGTAAAAAGACTTGCGACCTTAGTTGCTGTTCTTCGTGATCGTGCAAGTGATCGAAATCAATGTGGAATGCGACCTACCGGCTAGTCTACGCGGCAAGAAGTTCTTCGATTTACAAGACGGTATCGACGTTCTCGCAGGTCAAGCTCGAAAGTCGATTGTTCCATCTTTGTGTGATTCTCAAGCGATCGATGAAAATTGTTCTCTGGAACTTTTGTGTCTTGATGATGATCGCATTGAGCTCGATATTTTTTTTTTCCACATCCTATACGATTGTCAACTATTTATACATTCGCAACAGAGGTTCATATTTAGCACTTTCGATGCCGATTCGAGTAAGCACAGTTTCTAAACCGGCGCACTAGTTTGACTAGTTTTCTTTCTTGTATTTGGTGCAGATAAATATTTGTATTTAGCCTTGGCTCTGAGAGAGGGATACCGTAATCCACAGAGAAGGATTAGCCTCTGTTTCGATTGTGAGCGATATAGATATGTATCAAGAATTCGAAATGAATCTATCTCGCTGAAAAAACACTGAGACTTGGGATTTCTTTTTGAGCATTTCATTCTGTACAACGAGCTGTTTTTCCTTTGTAGAATCGACAGCAACGTGATATCTGTAGCCGCTTGTTATAAGCATTTTGTCGGGGTTCTCGAGGAAAAATTTGAGAGGAAAATGTCTCCCGCAAATCTGACGCGAGGACGTAAGGCCAACATCGCCGTGTATGTGACGGCCTCCTGTGATTTGGCGGCTCGTGCTTGGGCACACCAGTATCAGTTCGAGGGCTCCTGTGCTTTCGCTAGTACGGATAAATATTATGACGATTCGTTCGGTGCGGATTTTGGATTTCAGACAGGGGCCCAGATCTGGATTACTAACTATGGAAAAAAAAACGTGGACTGGCATTTCATGGTCAAGATCAACACAGACGGAGAGAGTCCAGCTCAGCGGTTCTGCCAGTCCGAGATGAGTGCTAATGACTCATGGTGCAACTGCAACGACTTCTTAAATGCGAAAAAATGCGGCGCGCCGGAGACGCTTCCTCCTGGCGTTTGGAACGGATTGGTTATTGAGCCCAAGTGGGAGTGTTGTAAAAAAGTCTGCTGCCAACAGAGTATGGACGCCTGTCAGAAGTGCGCGTATGGTCCAGTCCAGTGGGCGTATGACGCGGGAGATGTCGTTGATCCCCTCTGTGGAAACTGGTGCCTCTCCACGCCTGGTGCTCCTGATGTACCGTTGGTACAGTGGAATACGGTGAAAGGTGTCGAGTTGAGGATCGTTGATGGCTCTGGTATCCGATTTTTATGTGATATTGAAAGTTAGGAACGTTCAAATATTCGTATTTCGATTTCACGACATCACTTGTGATATTTTTCTCAGCAGAGCCAGAGCGAGGGTATTTTTCGCTTTTGGGACATGTCAGTTTGTTTGCAAAACAGGGAAGATTATTATTTGTCATGTCATTTGATATTGCAGGTTCTGCAGGTCATGTTGAACCGCAGGCCGGATTAGGTCAATGGAGGCCGATCATTCCACTACGAGCGTGCAATCCAAACAACGCGTGGGTCGAACCACGACTCCTGTTGGAAAAGAGTCCTACCGCGAAACGCCATCCAGCGAACGCCGTATCCCGCGGTGTGAATTCGGGTCACATGCAACATCACTATGTATATGATGGGATCCACAGTATCCCCGCGACGCCAGGTCTCCGCGCACCATCTACTACGTCGACATGGTGTTGCTCCTGCAATTCGGCATTCTGCGTGGTGGTGACCTCTACCCTGCTGATGGTGGTGCTTTTTCTGGTGACTTGGTACCTTGTTTACAGCGATAGATTGGCTGTCCACGTAGACGTAAGGTGGATACGGGACAATTAGAGATGGACAGGACGTGTCAGGTGATTATGATCGGAATCCACAGAAGAAATTATAAGCTACAGAAGAGGTGGGATAGATGTTTGTAATTACATGAATAGGAAAGACAGCGAGTTTGAGTAAACGACCTCATTGGGGCAGGTTTTCTTCGGAATTTTAATCTCTACACGGTGAGAAGTACAAGATGGATTTACACGGTGGAATTTGAATCTCTACACGATGGATTTATACGGTGAGAAGTACAAGATAAAGATTTGATTATGAGCAGGAGTTTTTACAGGAATGGCCCTAACTGGAGGAGAAAGGGTAAAAGACGCATTGGACATCTGTTCCATCAGATTTTTATTTAGAGGATGTTCTGGGAACAAACCTAGATTCTAAGATTGCGTTTCAATTCTATAAGTCGTGGATCCTAGTTACGAGTCTTGCATTAAATTTTTTTCTGAGAACATTATTACACAAACTTCTATACGATGCGATTATTACACATGCGTTACGAAACAGGATGAGACGACACAAAAACGTTGTTTCGAGAAATGTCATCTATGTTTTGGTATAAGTGATCAGTCGATATTGCCCTTGATAGAGATACGCATTTCATTTATGTTGTGACTGTTATTTTGTGAGAATATTCATTGACGTTGGCTGCAGAATTTTGACGCATCTGCAGTAGAGAGGTAAGTGATATAACTGAGCCCTATTTATGCCACAGGAGAGAGTATCTGAAAGACTTTGCGCAAGGAAGGGACCGTAGAAAGGATGAAGTATGAGGTTCGAGAATGGATGATGTTTAACGTCAGAGCATGGATGAAGTTTGAGATCAGAGAACGGATGAAGTTTGATGGGTAGGAGCCTACGAATTTCTTGCACCGAACATATCTTCAGAGATGGGTTGTTACAGAAAATCCCTTTTGTTATCGAAAAGAGACGTCGAGCGGGTTTCTGAATTGGCATCGGCAATATGTTCGGTATGGATTCGTCCAGGTAAAAAGTAGCTCTTGGTTTTGTGAGTCGTGAAGAGATCTACTCATATCGCGTCATCGTAATTTTCGAGTTTGTCGCACATCATAATTCAAATTCAAATTCTTGACGAGAGTAGGCTCTGCAGTTGTAAGTAATGCACATGACTGGATTTGTCGATATGTGGGTGTATTTAAGCGATCTCCACAATGGAATCCAAAGTTATCGACAGAGAATTCTAAGGTTACGCATTGGTCCCACATGTAAAATGCGCAGGCAAAATTCTGTTGGTACCCCATGTCAACATACAGATCGGATGTGATTTGGGAATGGAGCCGCCTAGTTATTTAGCAGATCCCACTCACAAACCAAAATGTCGAACAATCCTCCCAACAATCCCAATGTTGTTGGTGCCCCAGTCGTTCTCGTTGGAACGCCTTTTCCACAAGCGGGCCAGACGAATAACACCAATCACCAGCACAATTCTGCTCAGAATGCTACCAGCAGTACCACAGGAGCTGTCACGACATGTCCCGCACAGTGCAGCGAAAAATGCTCTTCTTGGTTTCCGTTACTCAGTTGGACAAGCGCACAAGGCATCCTGATCATTTTACAGATATTCACGTACGTCGTTGCAGCCGTTTTCGTCCGTCCCTGGGTCTCCGATGCTACTGCGAATTCTCCTGGCTCTGGAATATCGCCGGGAAAAACGCTTGGGCCATTATGGGGTCCGTCCTCCACAGCGAATTGGAAAATTGGTGCGTCCGATGCGGCTATGGTGCGTTGCGCGACATCCTCCTCGGATGTGAGTATTTTGGAGTTGCGGCGTTTTTTCTTCCCGATGTTCCTGCACGTCAACATCATCCATTTAGCCTTCAATTTGTATTTTCAATTGGCGCAAGGGACCGTGCTCAACGTCGAGTGGGAGCAGCCGCCATCGTCCGCGCAGCAGACCTGTTATTGTCCGCTCCCGAGTTGCCAAGGGTGGTGTGCAGCAAATGGTCCTTTTCTCTTCGTGTTTCTCATCTCCGGTTTATCTGGCAATCTTCTGTCTGATTGTTTTGGCGTTTCTGGCGTTGGCGCATCTACAGCGTGCTTCGGGATTATCGGAGCGCAATTGGGGCGTTTTACGATTGTGGATTACCCAAAATTGGGCGAGATCGGGTCTCCGGGGGCCCTTCAGCATCGCGCGAGCCTCACTCGGTATTGGGGCCAAGTAGTGATGTTTCTGATCTTCTTCGAAATCATCAACTGGCATATTATCGACCATTACGGACATCTCGGCGGATTCTTAGGCGGCGTTTGTTGTGGGTTGCTAGTCGAAAAACGAAAAAAAGTCCAGCGCATACAGAGACACGATGGGTCGATCGAAATCGAAGTGGTTGATGTGGTGTTGGCATCGTCGACCACTCAGCAGAGAACAGGTAGTATTAGCACCATGAATAATTCGAATTGGGATTTTCCAGTTTCAGACAGACAGCGACTGGTAGCTCGAGCCTCACTCGTTCTCCTCTTCGTCGTGAGTCTCTTTGGCATATTCATAGTCGGGAAAACGCCCGACGGAACTCTCTGCAAATGGTACGATACACGGTATTCGATCAAGTAAAAATGGCAAATGCTGTGAATTTGAGCGATTCAGACATTAGACTTCTGTGCATGTTGGACAGACGAAAATTCGTGCCTGTTCGTCAACTACAACGGGCGAAATAGAAAGACAAGACAGCGGGCTCAATACTGAGTCGTTTGAGATTGAGCGGACAAGAGAAACGAGAGTGAGCGGTTGGAGAGGTTCCTGAAATGAAAATTAGTATCAAATCTGAATACTAGCGATCCATCCCTAATTCTGAACAAATGGAAATGCTGTGATGAGTGCTCTATCAATTTAGCATTTAGAATATTTCTTCAGTTCACTATGTTTCCCTTTGCTGGTACTGCTTTGAAAACGTCTGACTACCACTTATCGCAGTCTTCAGTCCCCCACAAGTTCCCACCTCTATCAAGTGGTATTGTTTGTGTTGTGTTTCCCAAGGAACTCGGCGCAAGCAATCGCACTCGTGTACACTAGAATTAGCTTAAAATATTCAAATTCAACGCAAAGAAAATTCTAACTGAATAGTTAACGTCTCGCCCCTATGATAGTCTCTCAGTCTATTGGACTAAATTCTCGTATCCCATACAAGACTTAAGTATAAATCCCGACTAAAAACTCGTTTCGGCATAACTGTAGTTTCGCATATATTTTTTTCTCATTGACAACGTATAAGTAATAGATTGAACTAAATTCTGTATTGTAGCAAAAAAATTCGAAAAGAAAATGGGATCAAGTAGCGGTTCCAGCAGCGATTCCAGCAGCTCGAGTAGCTCGTCTTCCTCCGGCGGAGGCGGCTGGCGGAAGCACAAGAAGTCGAACTGGAGGCAAATGAAGAAGCAGAAGAAGCAGATGAGGAAGCTGTATGGCAAGAATGGATACAAGCAAAACTGGAAGCAGCAAAAACATCAGATGAAACACAACAAAATGGGAGGATATGCAGCAGCTGGTGCGATGGGTGGTATGGCCGGCGGGATGGCCGGTGCTGGAATGATGCAACCGGGTATGCACGGAGGTATGAGCCCAATGCAAGGTGGGATGATGCAACCAGGTGGGATGATGCCGATGTCACCAGGAATGCCCGGTATGATGCAACCGGGAATGATGCAACCAGGGATGCCAGGTGGGATGATGCCAATGCAACCAGGCATGCCCGGTATGATGCAACCAGGAATGATGCAGCCAGGAATGATGCACCCGGGTATGCAGCCAGGAATGATGCCCATGCAGCCTGGAATGCCGATGCAGGTTGTACAGCAGGCTCAAGTCATGCAACCCCAAGTCGTACAACCGACCGCAATAATTCCACAAGCAGCTCCAATGATGAATACCAACAATGACTATCCTCCAGCAAAGCTCGATTCGCAGTACACAGCTAAAAGCATACATCTCGTTGTCAAATCCGCCAAAGATCTCTACAACCCCAATTGGACCCATCCGCCCGATCCATATGCTGTTATCTTTCTCGACGGCGAAAAAGTCGCGCAGACAAAAGTCGCGAATCGCTCGTGCAGTGTTACGTGGAACTTCGCCACTAGTTTTCTAGTGCAGCCGGGGAAGCGGAATTTAACGATAAAAGTCTGGGACAAAGACGATTTTACGGCAGATGACTACATCGGAGAAGCCGATTTGAATCTAGATACAGTGACGGACAAGGGGTTTTTTGGCGAGCTGCAAATGCTGAGAAAAAAGAAGAAGAAAGCGGGAGTACTGAACGTCGAATTAGAATGGCAAACTAAGAGTCAAGGACAAGCACAAGTGGGGCATGCGGTTTTGCATGCGGCACTGAGTACGAAGATGAAGAAATAAAGTTGCGATGGCAGGGTCTAGTATTCTCGTCTGGAGGAATATAGACTTTGTTGTCATTTTCCCTCAGGGTTTTTTTTGAACATGTTCCATATGAGTTTGATTTTGTATTCACTACATAGGACGGAGAAGCACACAGTATGAACTCACAATCCAAAATGGATGTGGTTGTTGATAAGAAATCGAGGTAGGATCGCAATTGCAGATTGATACCTTTTGAGAACATTTGTACGGAGTTCGAGAATTAGCCTCTCATGGAGGGGGATCCAAAAAATTATTTCCTGTTCTCTTGCATTACTAGTGGTGGATCGTTCACGTTTATCGCAGGTGAGGTTCTTGAAAAAAAAATTTATTGCAATTCTCCAGAGCGCATTTGAAAAGATCGTAAACGCATGAATTTTCGTATTGTGTCAAAAATGAAAATGCTGTCATTCGTTCTGATGAAAAAGTTGAAATAGGATCTGATATCCACGGAGGATGTGCGGCTTTTCTTATTGAGGATCGAATTGAAATCATCTTTGTCGTGATTGGAAAAAGATCGCGTATTCAGACAGTTTTATTGACCATATTACCGGAATGTTTTCGCCCATGTCGTGATTTCTCATTTCCGTATCTTGCGCCATAAATGAATGTGTCCCAGTCTTTTTTTGATATGCTTTGTCTGTACCCCCCTTCTTCATTTTGAAAATATTTCGATTTCCCTCACGATATCGGTTCCCTTCATCGTAGCATTCCAGTCGTAGCATTACAGAGTTCTGAGATCTTTATTCATTAGAACGTTGACTGCGACCTCACTCAACTACGAGTGGGATTTTTCAATGTAGGTGTCAATTGCTGAATGATATCCATAGGCGTTTTCACGCGAGCAACCGAGCTATTGTGTCTTTTGAAATGTGGAGGTCGCCGTTTGTTTTGCACTCAAAAAATGAGTAAATTCCTTTTGCCCCTACTTTGAACTCTTTCCAATATCATAACGAATATTTACATGCTCAGGCGTGGGTCCATAATTTGGTGCGTCATCTGTTTTTTATGACTACGTAAATAGTTTTTCCATAGTTCGATACAAAATAAGATATACACTCTAATGTATTCAATTGTCACTAAGACGTTTCCTACATTAGCTCTAGCTAAATAAAACATAGTACCAACCCGATCCCCTTAAGACGGGTTGAATATTCTATACTACTAATCCTCTTAAGATTTTGCAAGATGCCACCAAAGAGAAAAGCCGCTCCGAAGAAGCTCGTTCGCTACTCGATCGAATCGGCTTCTTCGTGGGGCGAGCAGGACTTCGAAGATGATCCAATTCTCGAGCCTCTCAACATGGATATTCATCGGGCGAGCGTAGCCTCGGTCGAGTCGCTCTCCACGTCCATCGAAATAGTCGACAGGGAAACTAATTTCAGGGATTCCATCGTCGCTGCGGAGAGTGTAGCTGACAATAGATCGTCAGTGAGGCAAACCATTGCTAGCGACAATACCGCTGCGCAGAGTCAGAGAGGCAGCGTTGCTTCCGCCTCCACAGTTCATGTACAGAGGGAGAGTTCTGCGAAATCTGCGGAGCAGCGAGTGACTACACAGCAAGAACAACGAAGTAGTGTTGACTCCAAAAAATCGCAGACTTCTGCAGGTAGTGTGCCGGGTTCCCCAGTTCGCAGCAAATCTACACAAGGTTCTCCAGCCATTAAAGCGCAGACGAAAAGCCCAGCAACCTCGCCAAAACCGAGCTCGCCGAAAACGACTCCTCAAAAAAACACCGAAGACGTTTCTCCATCCTCTGCAAGCACAACAGCGCTTCAACAAGTGGGAACATCTCCGACCGCGACTACCTCTCAACTAGAGGGATCACAAGCTGTTTCTCAAGAAGTTCCTTCACCGCAAGCTGCACAAGAAGCTACAGAGCAAAAAGCAGCTGCAGAAGATGACGATGAATTATCGAGTGATGTAGACATTTCATCCGATTCCGAGGGGCCTAAGTTGGAGCATGGCTCTTCTGAGGAGGAAGAAATCGAGGTGCCTGAACCTGAAAATTGGTGGACGAACGAAGAGGCTGTAGCCAAGAAATTTGATGAGAATAATACTAATAACTTACAATTAGCCGTGATTCCGGAAACCAGCACTGCGTTAGCCACTGTTGGAGGAGCTTCCGCGGATGGTGTTTTGGCGCTCTCCGGCGAGGGTGTTCCTCCAAACGTTCTGAAGGCGCAAGTTTCGCGAGATTTGCTTTTTCGTATTCGGGATTTTCCACTGGCGGAGCGCGATAGCCTGCCCCAAAACGCTTACATCCGATACAAAATGCCGCACAAGAAGGACAAGGAAATTATCCCCGGGGGATCCGGTTACGTCGTAGCACGTGTGAAAGGTCTGATCGAGGGCGACCGCGAGTACGAGATCGAGCTCGCCGATGGGCAGAAGAAAATTTTGAGAACCTTGATCCACGTGAAGCGCGGAAACGGGCCAGAGTCCGACAAAAACGTCTATCTGAAATACGTCTCGAATGGTCCGATCATGCCGGACGAGTGGGCGCAATATTGCCATGTAATGAAGACTTTCGGCTGTGATAACGATCCAGCTTCTCCGTGGGCGTGGGATTTCGTCGCGGAAGAGGAAGCGATCTTCTCCGCGAAAAGACTGGAGCAAGCGCGAAATTTCTACTTCACCAATGAGATGGTCAATCAGATGGTCGATCCGATTTTGTCTTCAACGGCCACAATCCGCCTCCGAGAAGCACAGAACACGATCAAGGCACTACATGCACAGATCGCAAATGCCATCCAGAACTCCACCGAAACGCAAATGCTGAGGGACGAGCTCGAGATCCATCAGCAAGAGGCGGATCAGTGTCGCGCACTTGTCGAGTATAATCGGATCGAATTCGAAAAGGACGGCCGAATGCTCCAAATCGCGCAGATCAATAACCGAAATCGTGCGCTCCAAGATTACCTGGATATGGCCGCTGCCGCGAAAGGGAGCAGAACCCAACTCAACGCCGACGGTGTCGAAGTGAAGAACACACTGAATCCGTTTGCGCGAAAAGAACTCAATACCCGAAACATGTGGGATATGAAGATAATGAATAGAGAAGCCCGTGAGAACCTCGCGAAGAGACTCGGTGTGCATGTGAAAGATATCACATTTAGTAGCGACGGGAAGATGATGGTCAAGAAACAAGACGGGCAAGTAGTGAAGACGGAGGCCAGCGTGGATCACAGTCTGGGAGAAGTGATTCAGGGCGGAACTGAGAGCGGTGACGATATGGAGGAAGCAATATCGGATGAGAAAAAACCGATCAAATTGGACAGACTCTGTAGCAAAGCGAGTCTGGGAAGGGCCAGTAGGAAATCATCAGTTTCTGAGAGGATGACTATGAAGTTGGAGATGGAAGCAGAACAACAGAAAGAGGACGAACACGAAGCTACGGAGCAAGGACAAGAAAATGCTCAAGATCAGAGTGCTCAAATATCCGAGGAGCAGAATACTGTTGTGAAAGAGGAAAATGCAGCTACTACTAGTCCCAAGAATAGTCCGAAGAGGAGCGTCTCTGTTACGTCTGAAATCTTTAGACCGAGCACCCCTATTCGCAACTTTTCCACCCTCAAACGACCAGCTGTCTCCACTCCAGACGTCACTCCGCGTACAGGACCCCAACAGATGTCTCCTGGC
>JACKZZ010012878.1_pt1 | contig 39499 bp, 40 predicted proteins | sample 8027871 | NCBI WGS metagenome assembly JACKZZ01 (sample SAMN15724774, study PRJNA655200) | protist metagenome | isolation source: fluorescence activated cell sorting (FACS) single amplified genomes of... | place: USA: West Boothbay Harbor, Gulf of Maine | collected 2000-07-19
TATCCTTATGGCCAACATAGCTAGTTTGGTTAGAACTGAAGTTCTAAAGATGGTTTATTTTCAGCTTATGTTGATAATGGGGTCTGCGATACTGGTAATTTTATTTACAGGGATGCTTAAGGGGTTTTCTTTTGCAGCCGGTGCCATTTCCTATTGGGTGCCTGCATCTCTATTTATGAATCGTACCTCTAAGTACGCTGGCGCTAGTGCTGTAACTAAGTTTATGGTTGCTTTTTTTACAGGCGAGATTGTAAAGCTATCACTATGTGGATTTTTATTTATAGTGATGGTTAAGGTTATTGGTTTGCCACTAGGTTATACGTTGGCAGGCTTTATTGGGGCAATATTTGCATTTTGGATAGCATCCTTTGGTGTGCTTTTTCATTCTAAGGCAAGAATATGACAGAACAAGCTGGTTCTTATATTGAACATCACTTAGAACATCTTAAGTTAAACTTAAGTACTTTTACTCTTAGTGACAATGGGTTTTGGACCCTTAACCTAGATACCTTTATTGTAGGTCTTTTTACTGCATTGCTATTGGGCGGTGTATTAAGATACGTAGCAGTAAATATGACTGCGAGCGTACCAAGCAGATTACAAAGCTTTGTAGAAGTTGCTATTGAATTCGTTTCAAATAGTGTGAGTGGTACATATCGTGGCAAAAGCCAATTGATAGCGCCGTTAGCTCTTACACTGTTTCTCTGGATTTTCTTCATGAACGCTATGGATTTAATTCCAGTAGATTTATTACCGCTAATTGCAAGCCCATTTGGCTTTGAGCATTTCAAAGGAGTGCCAACAGCTGATCCTAATATGACATTTGCTATGTCAATATCAGTATTTGTATTAGTTATTTTTTATAATATATCTATAAAAGGTTGGGGTCTTGGCAAAGAAGTTTTGACTCAGCCCTTTGGTAAATGGTTATTTCCTGTAAACGTTCTATTTAGATTGATAGAAGAGTTTGTTAAGCCTTTCTCACTAGCATTAAGGTTGTTTGGTAACATGTTTGCAGGTGAATTGATTTTTGTGATTATTGCTATGCTCCCTTGGTGGGCACAGTGGTTGCCAGGCGGGTTGTGGGCTATTTTCCATATATTAGTTATAAGTATACAGTCATTTATATTTATGACTTTGACGATAGCTTATATAAGCATGGCGCATGAATCACATTAATTATTAAAAAGTTTTTTATACTTAAATACTCTAGGAGGTATGATGGAAGTCGAAGTAGCAAGTTTGGTCGCAAGTGTACAAGGTTTTAAAGTAATAGCTTCAGCATTATTTATTAGTCTTGCAAGTCTTGGAACAGCTATAGGTTTTGGTATTTTAGGTGGGAAGTTTGTTGAAGGTGTAGCACGTCAACCTGAACTAGCCAACACACTTATGGTTAGGGTTTTAATAATGGCAGGTTTAGTTGATGCGTTTGCCGTTATCTCAATCGTTATGGGTCTTATCTTATTCTTTACAGATGGTCCTTTTGTATCTTACATCATAGAATTAGCAAATCAGGCTAAAGCATAAATCGTGAGGAGCTAGAATGGAGATTAATGCAACTTTAATCGGCCAGTTAATTACTTTTGGAATATTAGTGTGGTTCACCATGAAATATGTGTGGCCGCCAATTACCAAAGCTATGGCTGAGCGTGAAAAGAAAATTGCGAAAGGCTTAGAGGATGCAACTCGCAGTAAGCGTGAGCTTGAAGCCGCCGAACACAAGGCATTGTCTATCATTCATGATGCCAAACATGAGGCATCTGAAATTATTAAGCTGTCACATAAAAGATCTGCCCAGATTGTTGATGAAGCTAAAGGAGTTGCGCGCGAGGAAGGTAACCGAATCGTTGAGCATGCGAAAAGTGAAATTGTCAAAGAAGTGAATCAAGCTAGAGGTGCTTTGCGCAATCAATTAGGCATTCTTGCTGTTGCTGGGGCGGAAAAAATTATCAAGAAAAATCTAGATGTATCCGCACAAACTAAACTATTAGATGAGTTAGTGGCTGAAATATGATGACTGGCGAATTAACAACAATTGCTAGACCTTATGCAAGGGCAGCATTTGAAGCAGCAGTATCCAAAAATATGTTGGATAATTGGGGTGTTATGCTAGAGGCTGCAGCTTTTGTTGCAAATCAAAAAGAAGTTGAAACTTTGCTTTCAAGCCCTAAAGTTTCAGCTAGCCAGCTATCTAGTTTGTTTAAAGATACTTTAGCAAAAGTACTTGATGACGAAAAACGCAATTTTATTGATTTATTAGCTGAAAATCATCGTCTACCTATATTGCCAGATATTAAAAAATTATTTGCTTTGCAAAAAGCAAACTATGAAAAAACAATCATGGTCGATGTGGAAACAGCAGTTGAACTTTCAGATGGCCAGCAGAAGTCATTTATTGATGCTTTGACTAAACGATTAAATAGAAAAGTTATGTTGAAGTGCAGCAATAATCCGGAAGTTTTAGGTGGAGCAATTGTCAAGGCAGGTGATCTTGTCATAGATGGTTCCATCAAGGGCAAGTTAAATCGATTACTCGAATCTCTTTAAGGTAATAAAATATGCAACAAACGCAGTTGAGTCCAGTAGAAATAAGTGAATTAATCAAGAAGCGCATCGAAGATTTTGATATTAAATCAGAAGTTCGAACCGAAGGTACAGTTGTTAGTTTAAAAGATGGTATCGTTCGGGTTTATGGCTTGCAAGATGTAATGCAAGGCGAAATGATTGAGTTTGAAAACAATGTTTATGGTTTGGCGTTGAACTTAGAGCGTGATTATGTAGGTGCGGTTATTCTTGGTAGCTCTGAAAAGCTTGCTGAGGGTCAAATTGCTAAGTGCACAGGCAAGATTCTTGAAGTGCCAGTTGGAACAGAATTGTTGGGTAGAGTTGTAGATGCCCTCGGAAATCCAATTGATGGCAAAGGTGATATAAACGCTACTGAAACTGCTCCTGTTGAAAAAGTAGCTCCAGGTGTTATTTACCGTAAGCCAGTATCGCAGCCATTGCAAACAGGTATAAAAGCTATTGACTCAATGGTGCCAATAGGTAGAGGTCAGCGCGAACTTATTATTGGTGATAGACAAACAGGTAAAACTGCAGTTGCTATTGATGCGATCATTAATCAACGTGATACAGGCGTAAAATGTATTTATGTTGCCATCGGCCAAAAAGCATCATCTATTGCAGCTGTTGTAAGAAAACTAGAAGAACATGACGCTTTAAAACACACAATTATTGTTGCAGCTCCTGCAGCAGATTCTGCAGCTTTGCAATACATTGCCCCATATTCTGGGTGTTCAATGGGTGAGTATTTCAGAGACATTGGTGAAGATGCGCTAATTATTTATGATGATTTAACCAAGCAAGCTTGGGCATACAGACAAGTTTCACTATTGTTGCGTCGTCCTCCAGGTCGTGAAGCTTATCCTGGTGATATTTTCTATTTGCATTCGCGTCTTCTAGAAAGAGCCTCTAGAGTAAACGAAGAATACGTAGAAAAAGCTACAAATGGCAGAGTTAAAGGTAAATCAGGTTCTTTAACAGCATTACCAATTATTGAAACACAAGCTGGTGACGTATCAGCATTTGTATCAACTAACGTAATTTCTATTACTGATGGTCAAATCTTCCTTGAAACAGATTTATTTAATTCAGGTATTAGACCGGCAATTAACGCTGGGCTCTCAGTGTCTCGTGTTGGTGGTGCAGCTCAGACTAAATTAATTAAAAAACTTGCAGGTGGTATCCGTATTGCATTAGCGCAATATCGTGAGCTTGCAGCGTTTTCACAATTTTTGTCAGATCTTGATGATGCAACACGTAATCAATTAGAGCGCGGACAAAAAATTACTGAACTTATGAAGCAAAAGCAATATCAACCACAGTCAGTAGCTGAGATGGGCTTGGTAGTGTTTGCTGCAGACAAAGGTTATTTAGATGATCTTGAGTTAGAAAAAGTTGCTGACTTTGAGCATGGCCTTTTGAGTTTTGCAAAAACAGAATATGCTGACTTTATGGAAAAACTAAATAAATCTGGTGGTTACAATGATGAAATCACTAACGAATTAGAAACAATAATTAAAAAATATAAAGCAACGTACGTATAAGTCTAAAGGGTAATTTTAATGGCAGTCACAAAAGAAATTCGTACGAAGATTCGCAGCATTAAGAATACGCAGAAGATAACCTGCGCTATGGAAATGGTTGCTGCGAGTAAAATGCGTAAAGCGCAAGATCGTATGGAACGAGCACAACCTTATGCGAAGAAAATTTTGCAAGTGATTGGGCATGTGGCATCAGGACATTCTGAATACCATCACCCATTTTTAGATCAACGTGTCGTTAAGCGAGCTGGTTACATTATAGTAACCACAGATCGTGGGCTTTGCGGCGGGTTAAATAGTAACTTGCTTAAAACTGCGCTTAAAGATATTAAGCAATTAGCAGATAAAGATATTGAAATAAGTTTATGCATAATTGGTTCTAAGGGCGCGAGCTTTTTTAAACGTATTGGCGGTAAAATAGTCGCAAATGCCAGTCATCTAGGTGATGCACCACTGCTGAGTGATTTAGTTGGTGTTGTCAAAGTTATGCTTGATGCATATATGGATAACAAAATTGATGCTTTATACATTTGCTCAAATGAATTTGTAAATACTATGAGTCAAGTGCCTACGGTAAATCAAGTGTTGCCAGTAGTTCCATCAGAAGATGAGCAATTACAGCATTACTGGGATTATTTATATGAGCCAGATGATGCTCAATTATTGCTAGATAAACTATTGACTCGCTATATTGAATCACAGGTTTACAGAGGTGTTATTGAAAATATAGCATGTGAGCAAGCAGCTAGAATGATTGCTATGAAAAGTGCTACTGATAATGCAGCTGATTTGATTTCCGAGCTTGAGCTGATTTATCACAAAGCAAGACAGTCAGCGATTACTAGTGAATTAAGTGAAATTGTAGCTGGAGCTGCTGTAGTTTAAGCATAATATTAAAACGTAAAGCGACTTAAGTCGCAAAATTATATATTTAAGAGGTAGACCTAGATGAACGTTGGAGAAGGTAAAGTCGCAGAAATTATTGGTGCTGTTGTCGACGTAGAATTTCCGCGAGATAGAGTTCCTAAGATCCTAAGCGCACTTAATGTTGATGCGCAAGGTTTAGTGCTAGAAGTTCAGCAGCAGTTAGGTGATGGTGTTGTTAGAACTATTGCTATGGGTGCTACTGATGGTTTGCAAAGAGGTGTCCAGGTTACAGATACTGGTAACCCAATCACAGTTCCTGTAGGTAAGCCAACTCTAGGCAGAATTATGGATGTACTAGGTACTCCAATTGATGAAGCTGGACCTATTGAATCAGATGAACATTTACCAATTCATCGTAATCCACCTTCGTTTGCCGAGCTTTCCTCATCAGATGAATTGCTCGAAACTGGGATCAAAGTTATCGACTTGATTTGCCCTTTTGCTAAAGGTGGTAAAGTAGGTCTGTTTGGTGGTGCCGGTGTAGGTAAAACCGTAAACATGCTTGAGCTTATTCGTAATATTGCGATTGAGCATAGTGGATTTTCTGTGTTTGCCGGTGTTGGTGAGCGTACTCGTGAAGGTAATGATTTTTACCTTGAAATGAAAGAATCTAAAGTACTAGACAAAGTATCATTAGTTTATGGTCAGATGAATGAGCCTCCAGGTAACAGATTGCGTGTTGCGCTAACTGGTTTAACAGTAGCAGAAAGCTTCCGTGATCAAGGAAGTGACGTATTACTCTTTATTGATAACATTTATCGTTACACTCTAGCTGGTGTAGAAGTATCAGCGCTTTTAGGTCGTATTCCTTCAGCTGTAGGTTATCAACCAACATTGGCAGAAGAAATGGGTGCGTTACAAGAACGTATTACATCTACTAAAAAGGGTTCTATTACTTCTGTGCAAGCAGTATACGTTCCTGCAGATGATTTAACTGATCCATCTCCAGCAACCACTTTTGCTCACTTAGATGCAACAGTTGTACTTTCAAGACAAATTGCGGAACTTGGTATTTATCCTGCGATTGATCCTTTAGATTCAACAAGCCGTCAATTAGATCCTTTAATTGTTGGTCAAGAACATTATGATGTTGCTCTGTCAGTTCAAAGATGCTTACAGCGCTACAAAGAATTAAAAGATATTATTGCAATTTTAGGTATGGATGAATTATCAGAAGAAGATAAACAAACTGTAAACCGTGCGCGTAAAGTACAAAAATTCTTGTCTCAACCATTCTTTGTTGCTGAAGTATTTACTGGTGTTCCTGGAAGATATGTATCAATTAAAGATACTATTAGAGCATTCAAAGGTATTGTTGAAGGTGAATATGATAGCTTACCTGAACAAGCATTTTATATGGTTGGAACAATTGAAGAAGCTATTGAAAAGGCTAAAACATTATAATTTTAATTAAGGTTACCTTATGATGGCACCAACATTACGTCTTGATATTGTAAGTGCGGAGCACGAAATATTTTCTGGTGAAGCAACAATGGCTTTCGCAACTGGCGACCTTGGCGAACTTGGTATTGTGCCTGGTCACACACCATTAATTACTTCTTTAAGGCCTGGTGAGATTGTTGCAACAATGCCGGATGGCTCTGAAAAAGTTTTTTATGTAAACGGTGGAATGCTAGAGATTCAACCTTATATTGTCACTGTTTTGTCAGACACTGCAACTAGAGCTGAAGATATTGATGAAAAAGCAGCTCTTGAAGCAAAAGAAAGAGCCGAACAAATGCTTTCTGAAAAATCAACAGAAGTTGATTTTGCTAAAGCATCAGCAGAACTTGCAGAAGCTATTGCACAAATTAGAGCAGTACAAAAATTAAGAAAACGTTTGAAGTAATTGCGATAAATAAAAGCAAGCAAAGTAACACCTTGCAAATAACGTGACACTTTGCAAACGGCGTGACGCATTGCAAAATAACCGACGTCCTGCGGCTTGACCGCAGGATCTTGTCAGAGTTCACTCTATATTTGACAAGATAAATAACTGAGCTACCGGACGTCGTAAATAAAGGATTAGCGCTATAACTAATATTAAATGTTAGAGCGCGCACTGATAAACTAAAAAGGATTTGTAATGATACAAAATATCTCAAAGAAACATAAATCCCATACTGCGCTAGACGGCCTTTTTCGTTACGCTGAATTTTTAAATTTTGGCGAAATACATATCAAGTTTGATCCTAAGACAAATTTACGCGCGATAGTTGCAATTCATAATTTAAAACGTGGCCCCGGCATAGGTGGCTGCAGATTAGTTCACTATAAATCTGCAGATAAAGCCATGGAAGATGTTATGCGTTTGTCATATATGATGAGTTTTAAAGCTGCGATGAACAACCTGCCACATGGTGGCGCAAAAGCTGTGTTAATTGCACCAAAACAAATTAAAGATCGCAAAGCATATTTTCACTCTTTTGCTGATTTTGTAAATGATCTTAATGGTAGGTATGTTACTGCAGTTGATAGTGGAACATCTATGGAAGATATGGATGTAATTAGTGAGCGCACAAAATTTGTTACTACAACTTCAGCCTTAGGAGATCTTGGTAACCCATCTATTCATACAGCAACTGGTGTCAGAAGATCAATAGAAGCTGCTGTTAAATTCAAGCTTGGCAGAGATTCACTAGAAGGGGTCCGTGTTGCAATTCAAGGCACAGGCCATGTAGGATATTTTCTCGCAAAAGAGTTAACAGATCTTGGCGCAAAACTTATTTTAACAGATGTTAACCAGCGTTCATTGAACCAATGCGCAGAAGAGTTCAATGCAGAAACCTGTTTGCCAGATCAAATTTTTTCTGCTGATGCTGATGTATTTTCACCATGTGCACTAGGTTCTGTTTTAAATACTGAAACTATCAACGAACTACAAGCTACTATTGTAGCAGGCTCTGCAAATAATCAACTTGCACATCATAATCATGCAGATTTATTGCATGAACATGGCATTCTTTATGCGCCAGATTTTGTAGCTAATGCAGGTGGCTTAATTTATGCGGCTGCCATGTATGATCATGATGATTTTCATAAAGCTAAGCTACAAGTTTCTGAGATCTATGAAAACTTACTAGATTTATTTGGAAGGTCTAAGAAGGAAAACAGAAGCACAATAGATATCGCCGAAGGAATTGCTGCTGAAAGGTTGAAATAATTATGCCAGGATTTTTCGCAAAAAAATTATCTGATTACAGTAATCATTATATTGATTGGACAAAAGTAACTGAACTTACATCCACTGGTAGATATAAATGCTCAAAAGAAGAGTTAATATTTAAAGGTGGACTAATTGTCTTCACTGCAGCAACTTTTGTTGCTGGTGCATATATTGCAGATGAAGATTCTTCAGTTTATAATAAAACTAAATCCTCTCTTATGGCGGGTTTCGTCGGCTTTCTTGTGTCGCATATCATTGTTAAATGGCCAATTATTCAAAAAAGATATTTTCAACAAAAAGAATGCGCGCGCCTTTCAGCTTTAATTTTCGCAAATATTGAAATGAGAGCCCTTGATGATCCTAGTTGCAGGCAAAAATTAAGAAATTTAACATTAAATATCTTACAGCTTTCTTTAAGTGATAATCAACATGCGAGAGCTTCTCAAACGTGGGGAAGACGAAGAGCACTATTAACTTCATTATTATCATATTTAAATCAAGAAGGTATTGATGAAGAATTCTATGTTAATACACCAGTAGAAGATTTAATTAAAGATCTTCGAGAAAATCCAGAGCCATGCCCGTGCGGGGTAGAGTATAAGCAATCAGCAGTTTGGTAGTTATAGACCATCCTTGTTGTTATCTCTGTCATTCCCGCGCTTCACTGTCATTCCCGCACTTCACTGTCATTCCCTCGCTTCACTGTCATTCCCGCGAAGGCGGGAACCTATTATGAATGGGTCTCCGCCTTCGCGGGGATGACAAACACTACAGGCATAATAGGATCTATTTATCAGCATACTCTATTATTAAAATAGCATAAATTAAGCTGCTATAATAAAAGAAGTGGATAATGTATATTTATGAAACAATCCTCCGGACAGTAGTGCGCCTTCGCGGGGATGACATAAGTTTGCTGGGTTATATGAGTTCTCTTATATCTTAAAATTTTAAATATATATTTACTTCACAATATTTATATCACCTACGACGCGCACCAACTGAATAACTGGCTTTACGACCTGTAGCCGCGCTGTATTTGAAAATGCCCCGACTAACAGTACCTACAGCTACATATTGTGGAGTTGTTACTTGAATTTTTACGGCGAATGCTACTAAAGTTATACCATAAGCTGTTGCTAAAGGGACGCTACAAATAGATGCCATTTGCGCTGCCATAGAATGCATAAGCACATATCCTACTGCAGCATTAATAGAACCTTCAATTGCTGATTGCAGTTTTAGTGAGAACATATTATTTTCAATCCAAGAAGTATAAAATCTATCTATGATTCTTGGGACGTGAATTATCTCAAATGATTTTATAGATTCCTCAAGCTCATACATAAACTCATTAAATTCATAGTTAAAAATATCTATATCAAATTTTGGATTATGTATCTCATCTGGGGATGACTTTAGTAAATCAATCAATGAAGACCTATCTTGTTCTGTTATTAGCATAACTTAAACCTCCAGATGATCTAGTTATTCCATCATTATTTCTCGTGCTCATACTTCTACGTTAACATGAAAATAAATTTTAATGTTTACAAAATCTTGCGCATTTCGAGTATAATTTGCAACTTATATGGTATTAGCTGCAAATTTAACACAGAGATTGGCTAGAAACTACAGTCTTAAGGTATAATGGACATGTACTTCAGGAGAAAAGCATGTGCAATTTGACCAAGAATATATTAGTGTTTTTGGCACTATTTTTGCTATCAAATGCGAGCCTTGCCTTCATATTGAATAATAACGAATATGATTCTTTTATATCTATTTCGGATATACACTTTGACCCATTCTATGGATGTACAATATCTAAAAAACCTTGCCAAATAATTGTTGAGTTAAGAGCAGCAAATAGTAAAGATTTCAAAAAAATCTTTGAAAAATATAATACTGATAAGAACTTAGATGGTCTGAAAACAACAAACTACAATTTGCTCAACCTTACAATGAATGAATTAAAAGATATCTCAAACAAAAGCAACCCGAAGTTTGTTTTAGTCTTAGGTGATATGCTAGCCCACCAATTTAAAGAACAATACCGTAGATTTTCTAAAGATTCGACACAGACTGGTTACGAAAATTTCGTAAAAAAAATAATGGAATTTTTAACCCTTGAACTAAATAATACCTTCCCAAACACAAATGTATACTCTGCAGTTGGAAATCATGATACATACAGTGGAAACTACAATATAGTACCAAACGGCAGGTTTATGCATGATACGGCTGAAATATGGTCTAGGTTAATAAAATCGCCAAAACAAAAAAAAGAATTTTTAGAAAGTTTTAAAACTGCAGGCTACTATGCAATTGAACTTAGTGATAACTCAAAGTTAATTGTATTAAATACAGTGTTATTTTCCCCCAAAAAACATAATTCAACAATTGGCAGTTTTGCAAACAAACAACTTTCCTGGCTAAAAAAACAATTACAAAGTAGTAAAGCACACAATCAAAAAGTATTAATTGCTGCGCATATTCCGATAAACTTAGCTTTGGATATTTCTATAATAACGCCTTATAAACTTTTAAAAAGACTGTGGAAACAACAATATGTTGATAAATTTACAAAAATTATCAACCAGTACTCAGATGAAGTTGTTGCTTTTTTACCTGGCCATGTTCATGTTGATTTATTCCAATTTTCTCTTCCTAATATACAAGACAAATATATACCAATAGTTATTACGCCTTCTGTTAGTCCGTCTCTAGGAAGCAACCCTGCGATTAAAGAATTTTTGTATAACCCTAAAGATTTCAAACTAATAGAATTCAATAGATTTTACTTACCAATCAATGAGCCCAACCCTGCATGGCAGAATAGTACTAGATTTAATGCGGTTTTATCACAAAATTGTGCTGGATGTTATATGCAAGATATAATAAAACATCTTACATTCAAAAATTATATATTTGATTTTATTACTAAATATTATTCTAACTTTAATATTAAAGACACCGAAGAGAATGAAAACTATGCATATATTATATGTATTTTAAATAGCTCAGATATTAATGAATTCAAACTTTGTATTTATAACGATTAATATCACAATAACGACTTGCAATCTTTTATACAATTTTGCTTATTAGCCTATAAATCTGCACTTTATAGTCAACCTTAATAATTCCTTAACTTTTTTAACATAGTATAAAAAGTATGGGATTTTTATAATCTAATATTTTAGGGCAAGGAGTAAAACTATGAATCACAGGGGACCTAGATTACCCAACGATCTTAGTGACAGAATAACGAATCTTGAAAAAGAATATTTATCTTCAAGAAAATGGAATAAAAATCCTAAAAGAATTGAGCTTATTAACCTTATCAAATCTTTTACATTAAACAAAGAGCAAGTATATAACCATCAAGCAGCAATAGGTATTTGTACTTATGGGTTAATCAAAATTGATGCTAGCTGCAGCATGTTTCACAAACCTAAAAAATCACACTATAAAATGTTTGGCAGCCAGCTTGGTGAATTACTCCAAAAAAATCTAGATATCTCATTTTCAAATCCACTAGATGATCAATCAGCTTTAATATACTTAACTAGTCTTTGTCAGCATTTAAAAAAATATCCGCGTGATATGTCTGGCAAGCTAATAAAAGAAATGGAAAATGATGAGCTTATTAATGACATTCACAAACAGATTCAAGTTGTATTACTGAGTATTTCCACAAAACGTCCGACTTATAATGCACTAAAAAATAACTTCTCGAATATTGCAACTGAATATCTTGAGTTTAGCGGAAAAAATCCAAAACGAGATCAATATGTAGAATTTTTCAAAATCCTAAACTCAGATTTAAATAGGGCATACCCAACTGAAGATAAACATGAAAAAGAAGCTTCGGACAGTTATTCAATAAGATACGCTGCTATACTTTATATGATGGACAAAATAGAATCTGAATATACTTACTTATCTCCGGAAGGTGGGCGTATTAATAGCGGCAGTGCCCTTTATAAAAGCTGCAAACAAGCTATAAATATTAATTATAATTCCAAAGAAGTTCCGGATGAGTTAAAACGTAAATATTATGTTGGCCTTTTATATTATGTATTAAAAATCAAACTAGATCGAAAACTAGTTGAAAAATGGGAACAACAAGGTTTAGTAAATGCAAAAACATTCTTTGATAAGTTATCATCTAGCCTAGCAGAAAGAGTGGCTGATCTATTACGAGTTACAAAACCAGATGCTGTATCCATGTCATACCTAGGACTAGCATCATCTGCCGCTGCAAGTCATGGTGTATCAATCGCCTTAGGGAAACTAGCGACAGAAATACACTTAAGAGGTAAAGCTTTAACTTATTTTAATTATATAAGACCAGAAGCTGCATTGCTTATAACAATTTTAACGTATGCAGCTAATGCATATGTAATGAAAAAAGCCACTAGCGCTGTAAATACGGTAATTATTAAGACAGTTTCAGAGCCGGTAATAATTACATTTTCTACAATGCAAAAACTTGGACAATTTTGTCTTGCATTTTTAATATCAGAAACTAATACTAATGCAAAAGAACTTACAGATAGCAAAGAGTTTATGAAAGCTTTACACTCATTACCTGACGAAGTATTAACTGATCACTTAAAAGACAAATTAAAACATGTAGTTGATTATACAAAAAAAGAAAGCCCAGAAGAAATTTTAAATAATTCTCTGTTAGCTTTTCACTAAAAGTATAAAGCTTGATTTAAGGATTAACATGCTACTAAACTCTGCAATAATTTTGATTGCCGCACTACATATTTGGTTCTGTATAATTGAAATGTTTCTTTGGCAAAAACCCATTGGCCTGAAGGCATTTAAACTTGATCGTGACTTTGCTAGAAAATCTGCAAAACTTGCTGCCAACCAAGGTTTATATAACTTATTCTTGAGTGCGGGTCTTATTTGGAGCGTTTTTTCTAGCAATCCAACAGAATCATTTAATTTAAAAATATTCTTTTTGGGATGTGTTGCTATAGCTGGGGTCTATGGCGGGATAACCGTAAGCAAAAGAATTTTCACTATTCAAGGTTTGCCAGCAATTTTAATACTAATTTATTTATTTTTTAATTAAAAAAGCTCTTTATTCTTACAATAAAATTGCTTGTTATGCTATTTTAAAAGATGTCATTATTTTATTTATAAGGAGATTCTAATGAGATTTACTTTTCTTGCTTTAATTTTATCTGTTTCACTCTTAAGTGGCTGTAACACTACCAGAGGTGTTGGAGAAGATGTTGCAGCAACTGGCAATGCTATTTCTAATGCGGCTTCTCAATAAATCAAATTCTTGATATTTATTAGTATACGTCATTGCGAGGAGCGTAGCGACGTGCCAATCTTTGTAACTTTGCCGCATGGTTTAAGTAGAAAGATCGCTTCGCTTTGCTCGCAATGGCGGGTGGTAATAATTCACATCACGCAAATTTTACTTTTAATATTGGCCCACTACGCTATTTATTTGTAGATAATCACGCGCACAAGTTGCATCACTGTCCAAGAGGATATGATGTAAATTTTGGGGCTATTTTTTCTATCTGGGATCTTTTCTTTAGAACTTATTATGAAGAATGGGATCTTTCTGCTAGTTTTCTTGCTAAGAATAAAATAGCTTTGCCTTTGAGGAGAGATAAGTAGATTTGATAGATATTGTTAATAAAGAGATCCCGCGATTAAATCGCGGGACGTTGGAGTTGCTAGGTTACTGTTAAGACCAACCCTACAACTACATCATGCGATAATTTAAATTCCACATTATCCATAAAGAACCACCTACAATCACCAGTAGAATTATAATAGTGAAAATAAATGACATTAAGTTTATTTTGCCTTGCTCAGTGTCTGAATTTAATCTTAAAAAACAAAATACCTGAACAAACAATTGCAAGATTGCAGCCGTATAAATAATTGCAAAATTTGTTGCTTTAGAAAACATTGAATACATAACAACAGAGAATGGTATTAGTGTTAATACAACACATAAAAATATTCCGAAGGTATAAATTCCTAGGGTTTTTTTACCTGTTCCATAATCTGGTTCAACGTGATGATGAGCGTCGGTCATTAGAATGCTCCTGTCAAATAAACTACTGTAAATACAAAAATCCAAACAATGTCTAAGAAATTCCAAAATATTCCTAAGAAAATCATACGTTTTTCTGTTGCAGGAGTAATATTAAAAAATGGCAACTGAAAGATCATTATAAGAATCCAAAGCAAACCACAACTAACGTGAAAGCCATGTGTTCCGACTAAAGTGAAAAATGCAGAAGCAGCGCCACTTGTATGCCAACTGTAACCTTCATGAGCGAGCTCAATAAACTCATATAACTCTAACGCAACAAATGCCGCGCCGAAGATAAACGTAAGAACTAACCAAAACTGTACCCATTTAACTTTTTTCTTATACATACTTAACATTGACAAGCCAAATGTAAAGTTACTCGCTAAAAGAAAAATAGTTTCTGCAAGCACATAGGGTAAACTAATAAATTCCTTTAGTGCAGGGCCATATGCTCCAGGCTGATGCAATACAATATATGTTGCAAATATAGATCCGAATAATACGCAATCGGTTAGGATGTATAACCAAAAACCAAAGACATCAGTGCCATTCGCATCGTGATGGTGATGTTCAGCTAGTGCAGCGGTGCTCATGATAACATCTCCTTATAGTGGGCAATTTCAGTTTTTCGAACCTCATCTGCTTTAACATAATAATCAATGTCAGTACTTAAGGTACGAACTATCATAGTAACTATTGCTCCCACCATCCCAAAGATTGCTGGAATCCACATATGCCAAACCATTGCAAAACCAAAAATACCGGAGAATATTGCTATTATAAAACCAGCAGATGTGTTCTTTGGCATGTGAATATCATCATAATGCAGATCATTAGGATGTACATGATGAGATACTTCTGATTTTTGCTTATCTAAAAGAAATTGATCAATTTCACTTACTACTGGTGTCTTAGCAAAATTATAAAATGGAGCAGGAGAAGATGTTGCCCATTCTAAAGTTCTACCATCACCCCAACAATCACCAGTTTTATCTCTTAATTTATCTCTATGAATCACACTTACAACAAATTGTAATATTTGAAAGCCGACACCAATTAAAATTAATAACGCGCCAATAGCTGCAACTACAAAATATGGTTGATAAGCTACGTTTTCATAATGGTTAATTCTTCTCATAACACCCATTAAGCCAAGAACATAAAGTGGCATGAATGCTACATAAAATCCTGCAACCCAGAAACCAAAAGCCCATTTTCCTAGCTTTTCTTCAAGCTTGAAGCCAAATGCTTTTGGAAACCAATAAATTAATCCAGCAAAGTATCCAAATAACACGCCGCCAATGATTACATTATGAAAGTGCGCAACAAGAAACAAGCTATTGTGAGTTTGAAAATCAACTGGAGGTATTGCCATTAACACACCAGTCATTCCACCAATAGCGAAAGTAGTAAAGAATGCCATCACCCAAAGCATTGGTGTGTCCATTCTTATTTTGCCTCTATACATAGTAAAGAGCCAATTAAAGACTTTTACACCTGTTGGTATAGAGATAACCATAGTTGCAAGACCAAAGAAAGCATTTACATTTGCCCCAGCTCCCATTGTAAAAAAGTGATGTAACCAAACTATGAAAGAAAGAAATGTTATAACGGCAAGAGCATATACCATTGTTACATAACCAAATAGCTTCTTTCGGCTGAATGTTGCTACAACTTCTGAGAATATACCAAATGCAGGAAGTACTAAAATATATACTTCAGGGTGTCCCCATGCCCAAATAAGATTTATATACATCATCATATTGCCGCCAGCCATTTGGGTAAAAAAGTGCATCCCAAACATGCGGTCAAATTCAAGCATAGCAAGTGCAACAGTTAATATAGGGAATGCTAATGCAACAAGTATTGCTGAGCATAGAACTGACCATACAAAAATTGGCATTTTCATTAATGTCATGCCTGGACATCGCATCTTAACAATAGTCGCAATAAAATTTATACCACCAAGCAGAGTTCCAACACCGGCTATTTGTAATGCCCAAATAAAATAGTCAACGCCAACACCAGGACTGTATTTAATTCCAGCTAAAGGTGGGTAAGCCAACCAACCAGTAGCGGCAAAATCGCCAACAACTAGTGATACATTACAAAGCATTGCGCCAACAAAAGTCATCCAAAAACTAAAGGAATTTAAATATGGATAAGCAACGTCTCTTGCGCCAATTTGCAACGGAACTACAATATTCATAAGCCCGAACATAAATGGCATTGCAACGAAAAATATCATTATCACGCCATGAGCGGTAAATATTTGGTTATAATGTTCCGGTGGCAGATAACCCATATTTCCACCAGCTGCAATTGCTTGCTGAGTTCGCATTAGTAATGCATCTGCAAAACCACGTAACAACATAACTACAGAAAGTATAATATACATTATACCTATTTTTTTATGATCGACTGAGCATACCCAATCATTCCAAATATAACCCCAACTTTTCGTCAAGGTAACTACGCCTAAAATAGCAATAGCAGCTAATACCATCATGCCACCAGCAACCATTACTATTGGTTCGTGAAATGGTATAGCATCTAAAGTTAAGTTACCAAAAATAAGATCTTTCAACATATTATTTCCTATTGTTTCCTCAAAATCGTGATATTCTTATAAATCTATTTTTTGTTCATGCATATGATGCTTTGAATGATCTGACATCATCATGTAAGTATTGATAATACTTCCAAATAAATCTTTTTTAACGCCTGAATAATATTCTTCAGGGTTTGCTATAGTTGGTTTTCTTAACTGAGCATAATTTTCTGTATTTAATTCTTTTGAAGAAGCCTTTACTTTACTTAACCAAGCTTGCATTTCATCTTCTTCTACAACTTTTACAGGAAAATACATATCAGAAAAACCATCGCCATTAAATTGTGAATTCAAGCCACGGTATGTACCAGCTTCTGTCGCCAATAAATGTAATTTAGTTGTCATGCCAGCCATGGTATAAATCTGACTGCCAAGTTGCGGTATAAAAAATGCACTCATAGGTACATTGTCAGATGTTAAAGTAAATTCAACTTGTTTATTATTAGGAATAACTAAGTAATTTACAGTTGCGATATTATGATCTGGATAAACGAATAGCCACTTCCATGGAAGAGCTATAACTTGAACTCTTAAGGACACATCATAGTTATCAATTTTTCTGTATGGATCAAGCTGGTGAGTATACTTTATAGTTAGGATACCTAGAATAAATATTATGACACAAGGAACTCCCCACCAAACTGCTTCTAGAAAAGTATTGTGACTCCAGTTTGGTTTATATTCTGCAGTTTTATGTGACTCACGATACCTGTATGCAAACGCGAAACTCATTATGATTACAGGAATAACCACTATCAACATTAGGGCTATAGCATCAAATAAAAGCAATCTTTCTTCGAATGCAATTAAACCTTTAGGGTTTAAAACACCTTTATCAATTGCCTCATCACAGCCTGTAAGTGCAGATAAAAATATTAAAGAAGATGCGCCAAGAAAATATTTAAGATATTTTCCAAAAACTGAAGAGCTCTGGGGTTTAAAGAAATTTTTACTTCTAATTTTAATCATTTATAAATCTCATTTCTAAATCAAACAAAATTGCATTCGAAACAATCTAAACTATCTAACTATTGGTGCAATATATCCTACATATAACATTAACAAACCAAGCATTAAACCAAACAAACTAAACAACGCTGGTGCATAATCAATATGTCTACTTATAGTTTTTTTCCAGTGCCTAACAAACAGCACTCTGTATGCGCCAGCCAATAACATAAATAAACCTAAAACTGTTACAACTAACTGTTGCCTATTGCTAACATCAAATTCATTGTGTTGCAAAAAACATAATGAGCCGAATATTATAGGAAGAACACCGCTTAAAATATAACCAGCTTCAGTTCTTACCAAATCTTTAGCCATAGCTTTTGCATCATCTAAGTTGAACAAAATCCCTAGGGCTAACAAAGTTGAAATCACACCAAACCATTTAGCAAATAATACATAGGACATCAGATTATCTCCATTTAATCAAACCCAACAGGTTAAAAAAACTACACAGATTAGCCATAATATATTAGCTGGGTATTTTTACATAAAATTTATTTCATGTCGCTATTTTTATTTAGAAAACTACCAAATACCAAGCCAAGATAGAGTCTTCCACCAGGCTCCGCCTAATATAGTCCAAACTAATATATAAAATAAACTTAGTATAAAGCCTATACGCCACCAGTCTTTGGTTTTTATATGGCCAGAATTAAAAAACACTGGCGAACTTGCCAAACCAAAGTGAGTGAGCCCTGAAGATAAGATAGATGCAAATATAAGCATCAACACAGAAGTCATAGGAGAAATGCCATAACCAATTAGTATGAGTAAAAACGAAGGCATCAAAACACTAATATGCGCAGTAGCGCTCGCAAACAAATAATGCATATAAAAGAAAACTAGCATTATTAATACAACAGTAGTAGATGGTGAAAAGCCATAGATCATACTTTTCATTTGAATTGCAACCCAATCCATTACCCCCATGGTTTTTAAGAAACCAGAAAGCATAAGTAAAGTTGAAAACCAAATAAATGTATGCCACGCACCCTTATCGCTTATTGTATCTTCAAAATCAATTACTCGCGTAACTATTAGCAGACAAAAACCGAGCAGAGCAGTTGTAGTAGCACTTATGCCAAGTACGCTATCACCCATGACCCATAAAGAAATCAATAATAGAAATATCCCAAGCATGATATTTTCTTTGATACTCATAGGGCCAATCTTAGCAAGGTGATCTTCAGCAAGCTTAGGGGCTGTTTCTGAAAACTTAATGGAAGGTGGGAATAGATAAAATACAATCAAAGGCATTACTAACAAACAAAATAATCCTGGCACACTAGCTGCCAACGCCCAAAGCCCCCAAGTAATTTCAACTCCTGCAAACTTATTTGCAAGATCAACAGCAACAGGATTTGCAGCCATTGCAGTTAAAAACATTGCACTGGTCAAAACACAAGATTGCGCACAAACTTGCATAATGAAACCACCATTTCTAGTTGAGACACCTGGGTGATCACTATCAGAGTATGATTTCACGAGAGCATCAGCTACCGGAAATATTATACCACCACCTCTAGCTGTTACACTTGGGATACCAGGAGATAAAAACAAATTTGCAAAAACTAAGCTATATGAAAGCCCTAAAGTACTACGGCCTAACTTAGCTATTAACATGTAAGCAACACGAGAACCAAGGCCGGTTTTAATAAATCCATGTGAAATAAAGAAAGCAAATATCACAAGCCATACAGTTTTGTTTGAAAAGCCACTCAAGCATTCATTGAGCGTGAGGGTGTGTGTCAAAACACATGCTGCTATGCTTATCATGGAAACCGCGCCCATGGGGAGTGGATTTAAAATTATCCCAGATATTGTAGCTAAGAAAATAATAAATAAATGCCAAGCATCGCTTGATATTCCTTGAGGAGATTCAAAATTCCAAAATATTGCTGAAATGAGAACAATTGCTACTAAAGTGATATTCTGTGAAAAGATCTTACTATGCTTATCCATAAAGTTTGCTACTCGATTAATTCCGCAACATAATAGCAAATAATGTAACTATTACAAGATCATAGTTTTAATAAAGGAGCAAAAATGAAATTTTCATCTATAAGAAACTCAATTGCTGAAAAACTTTATAACAATATGCCTCTTTATGCTGATAGACTAAGCTTCAACAATCAAGAATTAAAAAAATTTCAAACTAACAGGCTTAAAAAAATATTAAAATTAGCTAGAGAAAAAACTACTTGGTATAAAACTTCTCTAAAAGATATAAACTTAGAAACCTTCACTTTAGATGATCTAAAAAAAACCCCACCAACATCAAAAGAAATAATTATGCAAAACTGGGATTGCTTTTTGACAACATCAAAGTTCAACAAGCAAGATGCTGAAACTCATTTAAATAACTTACGAGAGAATAGTAATCTCAATCCATACTATGATGACAATTACCTATTTATTGCAACTGGTGGCTCAAGTGGTAATAGAGGTCTTTTTGTCTGGGATAAAAATTTTATTGAAGAAACTGTTGCTATAACTTTTAGAGACTTATACAAACAAGATGATATGCAAAAAAAATGTATAGTTATCATTGAAGCTCCAACATATTTACATGGTAGCAAAAACTTATTTGCCCAACACTTTGCAGAACATATAGACACAATATCACTGGATGTAACACAAAATATATCAACCATATGCAGTAAACTAAATGAAATCCAACCAAAATATATAGTAGGTTACCCATCAACAATAAATGAAATTGCCAAAAAACAATTAAACAATGAAATAAATATATCGCCAACTTGGATAAGCACAAATTCAGAAGAATTAACTGAAAACACTCGAGCTAACTGTATAAAAGCATGGGGGGTTAATCCAAATAACTCATGGGGAAGTGTTGAAATTGGTTGTGTAGCTATGGAAACTAACAAACATGATGGAATTGTTATAGCTGAAGATTCAGTAATTATTGAGTTAGTAGATAATGACTTTAACCCTGCAACAGAAAAAAACCCTGCAACTAAGCTGCTTGCTACATGTCTTTATAATCATACAATGCCAATAATAAGATATGTAATTGAAGACACAGTAGAGCTTAAAGAATCCAACTTAAAATACCAAGCATATAGAGCTATAAAAAATATAGTAGGAAGAACATCTGATTGGTTTGAATATGGAAATATTAAAATTCCCGCCATGGCATTTAAAGATATCTTATCTTGCCAAAAAGAAATAAACGAATATCAAGTAATTCAAACTGAAAAGGGCGCAAAAATACATCTTAAATGCGATATTAACTTTGATCCTAAAGCCATAACAGCTTTAATATCAAAAAACTTAGTAAGTTGCGGCTTAAACAAACCAGAAATTGATATTAAGATTGTTAAAAGTATCCCAAAGCATATTGAAACTGGCAAAGTTAGAAGATTTATTACTTTAAACTAATTGATGCGCCTACAGAATTATTTTCACCATTATAATAGGGCTCTATAGTAAGATTGCTATATGGCTTTGTGAAGATATATGCAAAACCTGTTCCAATTGCAGCACCAGCCAATACATCACTAACCCAATGTTTCTTTGCTTGAATTCTGCTATACCCTGTAAAACCTGCGACAACATATGCCGGTATCCCATATTTATAACCATATCGAAATTGTAAAAATGATGCTGATACAAAGCTTGCTGCGGTATGGCCGCTTGGAAATGATTTTGTTGTTCCGTTTGGTCTTTCTCTATGAATAGTGTGCTTTAACAGTTGCACAGTGCCTTCAGTTAACACAAACGAATATGCGAATTGTTTAAAGCCGTTTAGATCTTTATGGAATCCTGTTATAGCAACAGCTGAGATGGGCAATAATATTTGCGTAGTGTCACCAATATCTTCAACAGTAGAAGCAATAGCTCTATAGCTAAAGCTTAATATAAATACTAATAATAATATTTTTATAACTTTGCAATTCATGCTTATCCTCGTTCGAGTGAGATTTTTTGATATAAAGAATTTATCCATCCCCAATACTCAATTGAGGCCAAAGGACTATTAACTGCTACTGCAGCTTGATACTCTTTGTCTATAAATATCTCTTCAATAGTGATTTCATTATTTTTAATAGTTATGTTCTGTGAAAACTTGTCTGCTATAGAATACTCTTTTAAATCTTCAAAAATGCTTCCACCAAATAATTTTACTATTGCTTCTTTTTTCGACCAAATTCTATAAAAATTCTTAACTTTTTTGTCTTTATGCAAGCTGTTTAAAGTTGAATATTCAATTGCGTTAAACATTCTTTTTGCAACACCATCGTTATAATCTTGTTTTACATTTTCAATATCAACTCCAATTGGCTTAAACTGACAGACGCCAATAATTGCGCAATCATTAGAATGCGAAACATTAAACTCAAATTTTAAAGGGTTACTTGATAAGTAAGGCTTGCCATGTATAGATATAGAAAATTCTAATTCAGTAGCATTAATACCTAGATAGTAACTTAGTGTTTTTCTAAGCATTGCTCTTGTAATTGTAAATCGTTTTCTGTGATTTTCAAATTTAAACCTTAAAGCTCTTTCTTTTTCATCGTCACTTAATAATAAAAATAAATCATCAACATCATCATAAAAATCCGGTAAATATAATTTACTTATATGAATAACATCTGCAGGTATTTTATTTTCTAGCTTCATATTTTTAGGAACCAACTATAAACACATAAATTAATAATAACTAACGGAGCACCAAGTTTAATAAATTCAGTAAATCCAAATGGAGTAGCTTGCCGCTTTTCAGCATTATGTATAATTATTATATTACTTGCGGCACCCATTATCGTCATATTACCAGCTATTGTACTACCAACAGCCAGTGCCAGTAAATAGCCTGATGAAAGATTGTTGTGCACTAATAAAGGTAAGTATAATGCGACTAGAGGAACATTTGATATAAACTGACTTAATATTACACTTATAATAAAAATTGAAGCTATAGTTGTTATTGATAGACTGGAGTCATTCAAGTGCTCCTGTATAAAACCACTATCCCAGACACTATGAATTAATATAAATGTGCTAGCAAAAAATGCCAAGGTTCCCCAATCCAGCTTTTTCAAATAGAAAAATCTATTCTTACTAAATAAAATTGGTACTGCAGATATTAATGCTATATAACTAAAATTTAAGCGTATTTTAAATTGCATGGTATCTGTAATCATTTTAGTTAACAAGAGAATCAACATTAAGAAAAAACTTATTTTCACTAGCTTTACAGTAAACTCATCAACTATTTTAACAGGAGTAGGCTTTTCTATTTTTGTCTTTAAATCTTTTTTATAAACTATATATAGAAGTAAATATGCAATAATCAAATTAATTATAGTTGGAATAAATAAAGGTTTAAAAAAATCCACGAATGGTGTATCAAAGTTACCTTTAACAGCTATAAGTAAATTTTGTGGGTTACCTATTGGGCTCATGGTGCTGCCAATTGTTACTGAGAAAGCAAGTGCTAACAAAAGCGGTTTTACTAAATTTTTATTCTTCTTACATAGTTGCAAGATAATTGGAGTGCCAACAATTGCAACAGTATCATTCATTAAGAATATTGAGCTTAAACCAAGAATAAATACCGTCACAAATAAGGCTTGTGTTCCATACTCAGCCTTATAATATATTTTATCTGTAATATGCTCTAAGTATCCTGATGCTTCTGCTGCATAAGATACAAAAAATACCCCAATTAAATATAAAATAACATCAGGTTCTACAGAGTGTGCGGCTTCTATAAGCGTTATTTGCTTAAAAACTATTACTACTATAGCCCCTGTTACAGTTATTAACCATATAGGAATCTTTATAGTAAGTATGTTTCTAATAGAGATAGTAAATAATACTAATAATAAAATAACTAATGCCATGGGCATAAAGAACTTATTCCTCAATTTTAATTTTTATCTATGTGCATAATAACAAAATCGCGGTAAACTGTATAAATCTCATATAAATTTTGTTTGTATTACTTAATGGATTAAAACCGTGAACGAACAAATTCTTGTAACATTAATGATGATTGGCTTTTTATCAACCATGTCTCAGCTGGTTGCTTGGTGGGTCAAAATCCCCTCGATACTTTTCTTACTTTTAGCAGGCATAATCGCTGGTCCAATAACTGGTTATTTATCACCGGATAAATTATTTGGTGATCTTTTATTTCCAGTTGTAGCTTTAGCTGTGGCTATAATTCTTTTTGAAGGCAGTTTAACATTAAAATTTAGTCAAATTAAAGGTCATGGAAAATCTGTACTAATTTTTATTTTCTGTGGGGCGATAATTACTTGGACTGGTGTAACTGCAACCGCTCATTATTTATTATCTCTAGACTGGCATCTGAGCGCTTTAATTGGGGCAATTTTAATAGTAACTGGCCCAACCGTAATTATGCCTATCCTAAGAGCTGTTCATCCAACTGCAAAAATAGCCAATATGCTGAAATGGGAAGGCATAATAATTGATCCATTTGGCGCACTATTTGCAATTTTAGTGTTTGATTTGATCATAAGCGGGCAAGATAGAGACTTATTTGATACTTTCATGGCATTTATTCAAATGATTGGAGTAGGGGCTGCTGTTGGATTTGCCGGTGGGTATATATTAGCAGAAGTCTTACGACGACACTGGCTTCCAGATTTTTTAATCAATATATTAGTTTTAAATTCAGTACTGTTGTTATTTGTCATTTCAGATTCTATTTATCATGAAACAGGTCTTTTAACAGTTACTATTATGGGTCTATATCTTGGTAATGCGAAACACGTTGACCTAGAAGAGATATTATCTTTTAAAGAAACAATGTCTACATTATTAATCTCAGGATTATTTATTGTACTTGGTGCAAGAGTTACGTTAGCAGCTCTTACCCCTGTAATTACATCTGCAATTATCTTATTTATTATGATGCAGTTTCTGATTAGACCAATAAAAGTATTTGCTACAACTTATAAATCAAGTTTAACCTGGCAAGAGAAAGCTTTTATTTCATGGGTTGCACCAAGAGGCATAGTTGCTGCTGCAATCGCATCTTTATTTGAGATAAGATTAATACAAATGGGTTATCCTGGAGCTGAAATAATAACTCCTCTAATATTTTTAATAATTCTTTTTACTGTAATCATACCAAGTTTAACTGCGGGTATACTTGCAAAATTTTTAAATGTTGCAGCGCCAGAAACTGGTATTTTAATGTTAGGCGCAAGCCAAGTTGGCAGGAAGGTTGCGAAGATCCTTGAAAAGCATGACATTCAAGTAACTCTTGCTGATACAAGCTGGGAAAATATAAGTTCTGCGAGATTAGATGGGTTAACAACTTATTATGGTAACCCAACATCGGAGTATGCAGATTTTAATCTAAATACTATTGGTATTGGTAAATTACTATCTATAACACCTAACACTGAATTAAGTGTAATTGCTGGATTAAGATTTTCAAAAGAATTTGGCAAAAAGAATATTTTTTATCTACAAACAGGCCATGAAAGTAATCTAGATGAAAAATACAGGATATCTAAACAACATAGAGGCACTATGCTGTTTACAGAGAATTTAACATATCAAAAATTAAACGGTTATCTTGATGAAGGTGCAGAAATTCGATCTACCACTCTCTCTGACAAATTCAGCTATGAAGATTATACAAATAAAAACAAAGGCCAAATAATTCCTTTATTCGCTTTTGATGGCAAAGATAAACTACATCTTTTTGCGGTTGACAAAGAGGTCAAACCTAAACATAATTGGACAATCTTAAGTTTATGGTTAAATCAAGCAACGGAATAAATGAAATATCCAAATATAATAATTCATAATAGTAAAAGCTTTAGAAAGCATAACAATTTATTCATAAGCTCCGGCTTAAATCCAAAGGTAATATATAAAGACCAAGAAGGGAATCTTTATCTTGCCAAAACTGAAAAAGAACGATCTTACAAAAGTATATTTGAACATAGCTTAAAAAGCTTAAATCAAATCAATATAACTCATCGTAAACACATGATCAGCCTTAAAGATCAAGCAGTAGCAACCCAACATATATCTTCAATAGTTGCAAAAACAATATTTAAAAGTTTACATGTTCCAGAAAGTAAAATATTAAGATTAAAAAACGGAACTCCAATAATATTATCGAAACTAATATCATCGCAATTAAATTTTAATGAATTTTTATCTAATAGCAATTACATACACTCAAGAAAACCTCATTTAAAAACACCATTGTTTTGGAAAAAAAATCATTTACCATGTCGTTCATCTCTAATTATTTCAAACAGGCAAGCTGAAATTCTAGGAGAAATTTATTACATAGGTCTATTACTTAGTCACTGGGATATAATAAATAATATTGATTTATCGAACTCTGGATCCGTTAAAAAAAATGGCAAACTTTATCCATGTATTGTTGACTGGGGAAATTGTCTTGGAGTAGGTTTTGGCGGCTTATGCCAAGATTCCACTGCTTTTAAAAATCCAGAGTTTAAATCAAGCAATGATTGCACAGACCCCATTACTGGCTTTTCTGGATGTACTCCCTTTGATGATATAGTTTACCCCAAGTTACCACGCCAAGTTATCAAAGACTTATTTGATTTATGTGCTAAAAACACTACAAGCAAAGCTATGTTTCATGGATTTAAAAAAGCCCACAAGGATGCATGTGATAATATTCATCTAGTTAATTCAATTTCATATGACCTAGATGCTTCTTTTATTGCTTCGCTAAACCAAGAATTATTTATTGGTATCAAAGATAGAAAACCAGATTTAATTAATATCCTGCAAGGCAGACTAAATTCTCTAGCAAATATTATTAGTAAACTAGAACAAGGAATACCACTAGAGGACATTGCTAAAAACCAATTTACCAAAATAACAAAACGGCAATCCTTTGCTGGATTTGATCATAAGTTGTAATTTTTTATAAATTTATATAATTTTTCTATATCCGGAGTCATATGCATAACTAAATGAAGCTAAGGATATAACCAAAGTAACATTAATACCTTGGTTACAAATAATATAAATATAGTCATAGCACTGGCCTCATCACAAATAGCATATCTCTTAAGGTCGCTAACTTAAAGATCACACTACCCAGCATAAGTGTATATTTTAACCTGACATGGTTAGGTAGCTGTATCTTTATTGAACTCATGCTCTAATGCTGATTGTAAGTTTGAATAAGAAAATTTATATCCTAACTCTAACAATCTTTCTGGAAATACATTTTGTCCATTCAATAAAAGCTCTTTTCCCATTTCGCCAAATATAAGTTTAACTACAAATGCAGGAGTAAACATAAAGAATGGTTTTTGCAAAATATTAGCTAATGTTTTACCAAAGTTTTTTTGAGAAACGCAATTTGGAGAAACAATATTAACAGGTCCTGTAACTTCTTCATTATCCATTATAAATAGAATAGCATTCACAAGATCATCAATATGAACCCAAGAAATTGGTTGATTTCCACTGCCAAGCTTGCCACCTAGACTAAGAGAGTAGGGCGTTTCAAGTTTTTTCAGCATGCCTTCGTTACGTTTTAAGACAACCCCAAACCTAAGAAGAGTTACACTAAAACCAGCGCTTGTAGCGATCTTAGTAGCTTCTTCCCATGATCTTGCAATGTAGCTCAGAAAATCTGTATATTTATCTTTTTGGGGAATATATTTTTCTGTAAGCTTAGCTGGAAGTGCTTCATCAAACTCTTGCAGACCATAAAAACCTACTGCACTTGCGCTTAAGAATCTAATTGATTTGTTTTTTCCTTTTAAGCACCAATTAGCTAACTTATTTGTATATTTGACCCGACTGTCTTTTATAATCTGCTTTTGAGTTTCAGACCAACGTTTTTCAGAAATATTTTCGCCAACTAAATTTATTATTACATCAAAATTGTCTGGATTTAGTTTTTCTAAATCATCCCAAGATGCAGCCTCAATAGTCTGATTGTAAGTAGCTGAAAGTTTGTGTTTATCGCGACTTATTGCGGTTACTTTGAATCCCTTGTTTAGTAAAACCGGGATTAAATTACGGCCTATAAAACCAGTAGCGCCACTAATAATAATATTCATCTATTAAAACTCCTCTAAATTTTTTTGCATCTTTATATGCAGTATTCCACTATCATCAAATTGATCTCCAATAGAACTAAAGCCAAATTTTTTATAAATCCTTTGAGCTGACACTTGTGAATTAAGATATATAACCTTCGATTTTGACTTTGATTTTATAAATTCAATCATTTTCCCAATTAATAAACTTCCAATGCTTTTGTTTCTATAATTTTCATCAACTACAAGTCGCCCAATATATGCGCTCATTTCATTTTCATCTAATATCACTCTGCTATATGCTGCAAGATGCTCTGCATTTTTGGCCAAAAAATGATAAGCAGTCTGGTCACAATTATCCATATCTAAATATAAGCTCTTTTGCTCTAGCATGAATACTTTCATCCGCAGCTTAAGCAAAGTGTATAATTCTTGTTTTGAAATTTCATCAAAACTCTTAACCTGGAGATCGAGCATAAAATGACATCTGCTAATAAAAATAATCACTTATTATACAAGATATTTTTTTTTATTTATATTTATTTTTAACTAAGGTTTAATAGATTTTCACTTTTAAAAGTAGCCGATATGTCTAAACTAAAAAAAATAATTAAATTTGTACCTATTCTGATTTTACTATTAGGTTTAATTCTGTTTTATTATTTTGATTTTCAAAAATATCTTAGTATTTCAAGCTTACAAGAGAATTATCAACAATTGACCTACTGGAAAAATAATAACTTATTAGCAGCAGCTGCGTTCTTTTCAGTTTTATATGTTTTTATTACAGCTTGCTCAATACCGGGAGCGGCAATCATCACCATAGCTGGTGGTTTTTTATTTGGTTTTATTCTAGGGTCAACTCTAGTGATTATTAGTGCAACCCTAGGGGCAACCTTAATTTTCCTAGCTGCTAAAACCTCTTTTGGAGCAATCCTTGAAGAAATGGCAAGCTCCAAACTTAAATCTTTCAAAAAAGGCTTTAATGAAGATGCCTTTAATTATTTATTGTTTCTACGCTTAGTCCCAATTTTCCCTTTTTGGCTCATAAATATTGTTCCAGCATTCTTGAATGTAAATTTAAAAACCTACTTTATAGCTACTTTTTTGGGAATAATACCTGGCTCAGCAGTATACGTTGCGGTAGGCAACGGGTTAGGATCATTGCTAGAAAAAAATCAAACCCCAAACTTAGCAATTATATTTAAACCTGAAATATTTTTACCAATAATCGGATTAGCTGTATTATCAATTATTCCTATAGCATACAAAAAGCTACGCAAGGATAAACAAAATGGAGTTTAAAGCAGATTTATGTGTGATTGGTGCTGGTTCTGGCGGTCTCAGTGTTGCATCAGGAGCAGTGCAATTTGGCCTTAATGTAATTTTAATTGAAGAAGGCTTAATGGGTGGAGATTGTTTAAACTATGGGTGCATTCCATCTAAATCATTACTAGCAGCAGCCAAGGCTTTAAACAACTCAAAAAGTGCCGAAAATTTTGGCGTGATGAATACAAACACGGTTCTTGATTTTAACAAAGTTCATGATCATATCAAAAATGTTATTAAAAATATTACGCCGCATGATTCTGTAGAAAGGTTTACAGGAATGGGGGTTAAAGTCATAAAGGGGCATGCGGAATTTATTTCCCCTAATAGCATTTCAGTTAACGAAGATACTATTAGTGCAAAAAGATTTGTTATTTCTACCGGATCCAAGCCATTTATACCTGAGATAACAGGAATTAACAACATAAAATATCTAACCAATGAAACTATTTTTGATCTTACTGATTTACCAAAACATTTAATTGTTATAGGTGGCGGCCCAATAGGCTGTGAATTGGGTCAAGCATTTAAACTTTTAGGGAGCAAAGTTACGCTTTTGGCTAGATCTAAAATTCTTCCAAAAGATGATCCTGAATTAGTATCCATTTTACGGAAAAAATTTATAGATGATGGGATAACTCTTTACGAGGATACCAAATTTAACTCGATTAACAGCAAAGATAATGAAATATCTTTAGAGATTACAACAATTGATGGTGATAAAACGATTAATGGATCACATATTTTAATTGCGGCAGGAAGGTTAGCCTCAGTGGAAAAGCTAAATCTTGACAAAGCAAATATCGATTACTCTAAAAAAGGCATTATAGTTAATAAGTCACTAAGAACTAGTAATAAAAAAGTTTTTGCAATTGGAGATGTGATAGGTCAACAGCAATTTACCCATATAGCTAGCTACCATGCAGGAGTTATAATAAAAAAAATATTATTTCACTTACCATCTAAAGTTGATTACAAAGCTATACCTTGGGCTACTTATACAACTCCTGAACTCGCTCACGTAGGTATGAATGAAAGAGAAGCTAAAGCTTATGATAAAAATTACAAAGTTCTGTCGTTTGATTTGAAGAATAATGATAGAGCTCGAACCGAAAATGCAACCCTAGGCAAAATAAAAGTTTTTGCCTCTAAAAGGGGTAACATACTAGGTGTTTCTATCCTAGCAGATCACGCCAGTGAACTTTTAATGCCGTGGTCTTTAGTGATAACCAAAAACTTAAAGTTAAAAGATATTGCTAGTTTAATTGTTTCATACCCAACTTTAAGTGAGGTTAATAAATTTGTTGCTAGTAGCTTTTACAAAGAAATGTTATTTTCGCCTAAAATGCAGAGGTTAGTTAAATTCTTAAATTATTTTACTTTTTAAATAAAGGTAAATATTCGCCATATCCCATTTTCTCTAGCTCTTCTTTAGGTATAAATTTTAAGGCTGCTGAATTGATACAGTATCTTTTTTTAGTTGGTGCTGGTCCATCATCAAATACATGACCAAGATGTGATTGACCATTTAGGGAAACAACTTCGGTGCGTGTCATAAACCAGCTTTTATCTTGTTTATGCACTATATTTTTCTCATCTACTGGTTTAGTAAAGCTAGGCCAACCAGTACCAGATTCAAACTTGTCAGTGGAAAGAAACAATGGTTCGCCACTTACTATATCAACATAAAGTCCTTCTTTTTTATTATCCCAATATTCATTTTTAAAGGCAGGTTCAGTGCCTTGTTTTTGGGTAACTTTATATTGTAATGGAGTAAGATTTTGCTTTAACTCTTCATCGCTAGGGCGTTGATAATTACCCCCTAAGGAAGCAAGTGAAAATGTTGTCATAGTTATTCCTAAAATTAACAATAATAAACTTTTCATAATGTATTCTCTTTTACCCACTATATACTTATAGTATATACTATCTTAGTCAATTTTCGAGTTTTTATGCTAAATGTTCTCACAAACAAGGAGCTTAAACGTGAGTTTTTTCAAAGGGTTATCTAATATATCTATTCTTTTAGCATCTTTTTTTGGTCAATCTGTTGTTCACGCAGACCAAACCACAAACACATCAACAGCAATTTTTGCTATGGGGTGCTTTTGGTGTGCGCAATCTGATTTTGATAAAATCCCCGGGGTAGTAAAAACCGTAGTTGGTTACACTGGGGGTAGTAAAAGTAACGCAAATTACAAACAAGTTTCTAATGGTGGCACAGGTCATTACGAAGTTTTACAAGTTACGTATAACCCAACTAAAATAAGCTATGGAAAAATCCTGGATGTTTTTTGGAAGAATGTAGATCCTGTAGATCCAAGTGGTCAGTTTTGTGATAAAGGTGAACAATATAAAGCTGTGATTTTTTATAACAATGAAAAAGAAAAAGATATTGCTGAAAAAAGTAAGATGAATTTGATGAAATCTCACAAGTTTAATATAACAACTAAAATATTACCTGCAAAAACTTTTTATCCTGCTGAAGATTACCACCAGGATTATTACAAAAAGAATCCGGTGAGATATAATTTTTATCGATTTAATTGTGGTCGAGATAAAAGATTAAAGGAAATTTGGCAGAAATAGGTGAGTTTAAGTTTACTTGGTTGAATTGGTTTAACAGTAACGTTTTTCAGTGACTAGTTAAGAGATCCCGCGATCAAGTCGCGGGACGTTGATGTTAGCTGTCGCGGGACGTTGGTGTTAACCGTCGCGGGACGTTGATGTTAGCTGTCGCGGGACGTTGGTATTAGCTGTCGCGGGACGCTGGTATTAGGCTATCGCGGGACCGTTAATATTACCAACTACCTACGTCCTGCGGCTTGACCGCAGGATCTTGTTAGGGATCAGATAGAACATGAAGAGATCCCGCGATCAAGTCGCGGGACGTTGGTGTTAGCTGTCGCGGGACGTTGGTTTTGGTTTTACCAAACTTACTATAAATCTCCTGCGAAATATCCTTGTGTTCCTAGTGACACTACTGATTCTGCCAATCTATTTAATGCATGGACATAAGCTGCAGTACGCATGTCTGTGTTACAAGCTTCCATGTTTTGATATACATTATTAAATTCACGTGACATGATTTCTTTCAGTTTTTTATGTATTTTTGATAGCTCCCAATATAAACCTGATTTATTTTGTACCCATTCAAAATAACTTACTGTTACACCACCGGCATTTGCTAAAATATCGGGTATAATCATAATTTCTTTTTTATTTAAAATAGGGTCTGCGTCAATTGAGATTGGGCCATTTGCTAGTTCTAAAATATATTTAGCTTTTATATTATCAGCATTTTTACTTGTGATTTGATTTTCTAAAGCTGCTGGTATTAGTATATCAACATCAAGTTCCAATAACTCTTCGTTTGTTATATGTTTTGCTTCAACTAATTCACAAACAGAACCTTCGCAATAAACAGCTTGTAATTTTTTGGAGCTTTTTTTCATATAAATTATACTTTGAACGTCGAAGCCTTCTGGGCGATATATTCCACCTTGTGAGTCACTTATTGCAACTACTTTGTAACCATCTTGCTGCAATAGATCTGCAATATGTTGTCCTGCGTTACCAAAACCTTGGACTGCTACTCGGATTTTCTTAGGGTCCCAGTTTTTCTTTTTTTCTAGCTCTTTAATACAGTAATAACCACCACGACTTGTAGCATCATCTCTGCCCAAACTTCCACCTAAAGAAATTGGTTTTCCTGTGATTACTCCTGGTTGTGATTTTCGGGTAATTTTACAATATTCATCCATCATCCATCCCATGATCATTGCATTTGTATATACATCAGGTGCTGGGATATCTACTTCAGGGCCAATAAAATCAGACATAGCTTCTATGTAGCCGCGACTTAAGCGCTCAAGTTCCATTCTTGAGAGTTTTTTTGGATCAACAATAATTCCACCTTTACCACCACCAAAAGGAATACCGACAACAGCGCATTTTAAAGTCATCCAAAAAGCTAGCGTTTTGACTTCATCAAGACTTACATCAGGATGAAAACGGATACCGCCCTTGGTTGGCCCTCTAGTGTTATCATGGTGGACTCTAATTCCAGTAAATGTCTGTAAGCTACCATCGTCCATCCGAACAGGTATAGAAACTTGGAGACAAGATTTTGCATTTTTTAGTTTTTGAACTGCCTCAGGATCTATATCTGCAAAAGTTGCAGCAGTGTCTAACCTTGATAGGGATTCTTCGTAAAGGTTATTAGTAGTCATTATCTTTAACTCTCCGAACATTTGTAAAGTACAATATTTTGTCAGTTAAATAACAAAATTTTAGTTGACCGTATAGTATTATAAAAAACAGGTAAAATATATTATTAATTGCAAAATTTGCACATAAAGTACCAGTCTGGGCGCTCAAAAAGAGGGCAAGCATTATAAAATAGCACCAGACTTAATATTTATTGCTTTGAAATTAAAATGTATGCATATTCTATATTCTATTCTACATCTTATTAGTTTCAGAAAAACCCAAACTATCATTAGAAAAATCTTCTTTTGTTAATATTTTTGTATAATCAGGATGGCCATAAGCCCAATATAAAACATGTGACTTATCCCATAATCCAGTTTTGCAAATATACTTGTAAAGCTTACTATTTGTATCTGGAGTTTCTTTTACAGCTTGGGAAACCCAATCATCAACTGTTAGCTGGCTAGTTCCTAGCAAAGATGCAATGACAGGAGCATGAATGAGCTTTATTGTTTCAGCATAATCACTATGATTACTGCGTTTATTTTCTAAGGCAGCTTTAGCATTTAAAACCATAGAATAAATAGAACTTCCATCAAATTTTGAATCTAGATTTGACATTTTAGAATAGAAAGACCCTGATTAATCTGATCTACCGAATTTTCTGGTCCTATTTAATATATCGCGACTTTCGCCACCTAATGGGTTTATTATTTTTGGAAATCCATCATATACCCTATACAGATATTGATTTAACTCCTCAGGATTTTTTGAATTTAGAAATTCTAAAACATTCGGATAAATTTTCTCCGGCTCATTTAAAGAGAAGTCTGCAATTTTTAAATTAAGTAATTTTTCTAGATCAGCGTGCTTATCTTCTGGGATAATAGAAAATATTTCAATCATATAATATATTCTTAATGAATATAGTGAGTCGAAATTTGATAAAGCTTTTTTAAGCTTGGGATCTAATTCCATTTTTTTACCGATTAACCGAAAAGCGTCTCGAGTTGCTTTCATGTAAGATGGGTTACTTAAAAACCCGGCTATATGTGCAGCATCATGCTTACATAACACTTGATTAGTATGCTCTCTAATAGGTGCGCCTATAGGAAAATAACCTTGAGATAACATTTCAACAAAAACATCGGGGGCCAATAAATTTAATTCTTTTGCACCACCTGGAACTGGCTCTCCCAAGCAAACAAATAGCTATTCTTTACGACTATTTTTAATTACCTCGAATGCTTTGCCTGGCACTAAAATATCAGACTGCTGTAATTGTTTACTTTCTACAAGTTCATTCAATCTATCTAAAGACCATTTTATGGTTTGATAAAATGGCGCGGGTTGTTCTTTGCCTTTCATGAAGCTATAACCAATATTTTCTAACTGAATAGCGTATGCATCTTGATCATCATATGCTTTCTTAAATGTTGAAAGACTGCCCCAAAAATCTTCTTTGATTGCTGCATCAGCTTTATCAAAATAATTTGACCACAACGGGGATAAATCATCGACTAACGGCAACTTTAAGTTATTAAAACTCCCCGTAGAAAAAAGGCTTTTATTTAATAATCTTGTAGGTTGTTTTGATCTTGATGCAAACAGCCTTACTGTTGATCTCATATTCTTACAATCCTTGAGTTATTCATCAGCATTAAAATACAGCAAGCCCCTGTCTACTGTCAAATTATAACTCTAAAATTTATGTGATATATAACTGGAGAAATATTTTATACTAAAGATTAATATTTATATCCTTGCCCTTGGCAGCCATATCAACTAATTCATGAATGTTATCTGGAGTGGTCACCCAAAGATGTGATGCATCTTTGAATAATATTTTAGGTTTTCTTAGATACTTATTTAATATAGAAGACATTTCACTTTCATTTATACTTTTCCAATAGCCGTCATTTCTTGCTGCTAAAATATAGCTGGTAATATCAAGAGGCCAATCAAATTCTTTTATGGCATGCGAGGTATAATGATTAAAACAATCAATAGAAGCATAAAACCAAAGAATATTTAAATATCTAAATCTAGATTCTAGGTCAACTTTGAACAAATATTTTTTTTGTTGCCTAATCCTCCATAAAAATTTTATATTAGATTCTTTATTGAAAAACTGCATAGCATGAATATTTGGGAATGCTGCCCATTCAAAATTATTTACATTAAACCCGTTTAATTTATAAAAAGGGGAATGCCATTTAGTTTCCTCAAGTTGCGCTGGCGAACAGGCTGCCCAAAATAATAGCAACTTGTTTTTATGCTTATGCAGAGAGGTTTTATATGCGTTTACAAAATCAAAAAATCCATGACTGGAAACAAAAATACTTACTTTATCAAAGTCATTTAAAAGATCATTTATATCAGAAACAATAGTGTTCGACTTTTTATCAAGGTTATCTAATGAATATTTTTCCCAAACAGGTATATCAGCTGAAAATTCTTTTTGAAAAAGACATTTTATATAAACATTATTATGAAAAACTTTTTTTATTGCCGGCATAGCAAAGCGCATTTGACCAGGCGAACCATTTAATCCAGGAATAAAATATACTGCATGCTTTGCAGTTTCACGATTTCCATACTCATGAAAATCATCATAAAAAAGGCTATAATTATCTTTAAGGCTTTCTATATATGCTGCTTTAAAAGAAGCACTTAACATACAGTTCCCTATTTTAAATAGCTATTTATATTTTCATTTTGCTTATTAAAACTATGAGAAAACTTTATTTGGTAGTTTATCTTCTGGTGCGTTAAATATTTCATCATCAAATAAACCTTCTGATTTTGCCACAAGACATGAAGTCATTGCATCACCCGAAATATTTACTACAGTACGTGCCATATCTAACAATCTATCAATGCCTAAAATAAAGGCAATACCCTCGAGTGGAATGCCTACTTGTTGTAAAACCATTCCTAGAGTAATCAAACCTACACTTGGCACCCCAGCTGTACCAATCGATGCTAATGTTGCCATTGCAATTACAGTAAGATAGCCTGTCATTCCTATGTCAATATTAAAAATATGCGCTATAAATACTGTGGCAACCCCTTGCATTATAGAAGTACCATCCATATTAATAGTAGCGCCAAGCGGAATAACAAAAGAAGCAACTTCGCCTTTTACCCCAAGCCTGTCTTCAACTGTTTCAAGAACCACAGGAATAGATGCATTACTACTTGAGACACCAAAAGCAAATAACATAGCGGGATATAATTTTTTGAAAAATATAACTGGGTTAAGTTTAGCGACCAATTTTAATATTAAGCCGTAAGTTACAAAAAGTTGGATTACTAATACCAAAAGTACCATTGCAAAGTATTGGGCCAATACAGCTAATACTTCAAAACCTTGCTCTGCAAATAAATGGGCTAACAAACAAAATATACCATATGGTGAAAGCTTCATTACTATATTTACAAGATTCATTAATACTTGATTTATATTACCAAATAACTCTTTTACTTTTTTTCCATAAGAACCGGAAACTAAAATCGCAGCTCCAAAGAAAAGGGCAAAAACAATAAGTTGTAGCATATTGCCTTCTGCCATTGACTGAATTGGATTTCTTGGAACTAAATCAATAATTACTTGTTTTAAAGATGGGGCAGGTGAGGGTGTGTAATTTACTGGTAAATCTATATTTATACCTTTACCAATTTCAAAAAAGGAAGATAAACTTAAAGCAATCGTGATTGCCATTACAGTAGTGAAAAGATAAATGAGAAAAGTTTTTAAACCTATTCTTCCAAGTTTACCAACACTTTCTAATGAACTACACCCATAAACCAATGATACAAAAACAACTGGCACAACAAGCATTTTCATAAGATCTATGAATATGGTACCACCAACTTGCAAAAGGTCATCTAGTATAAAACTTTCGACCTTATCACCAAGAGGGAGATAGCGAATTAAAAGCCCAAATAGCGCCCCAAAAATTAAGGCTATTATTATCTGACTAGTAAGAGATAAAGAATTTTTTTCTTTACTTTTTGGCATTACAACATATCCTTATGCATCCATAACATTTTACAGTAAATATAGGACTTTTAGTACACAAACTAAAAAATAATAAGGAAATATAATGAAAAAATTATTCGCATTACTTTTATTTTATACAACTTGCGCTATTTCAAGCGAATTCCCAACACCTGTTGCTGCAACTTATTACCCAATTTATAATAGTGGTGTAAATCAATATATAGAACCTACATCTACTATGCCTTTTGACAAAATATCTACAATTTTTGTAGCTTTTGCCCATGCATACCCATACAAGAATGGTGCCATTTTAACCCTAGAAAAAGGCCAACCTGATGAGCCTCAAAGATTAAAACTATTGTTGAATACTGCTAAGGCTAAAAATCCAAAAATTAAATTATTAATCTCACTTGGCTGGGGACAAAATGATTGGACTTATATAAGCAATGACATTATTAATAATGCCAATCACTTTGCTTCAAGTGTAATACGATTAATTAGAGAGTATAACTTAGATGGCTTTGATATAGATGATGAGTCAATTAATAGTTCATCAGGATATATTAGTGAACAAGACTTTTATAAAGCAATAAAACAAATAAGAAGAGCACTTGATGGGGCAAGCTTACAAGATAAAAAACCATACTATCTAACAATTACTCCAGCGGAAGGTCAAGGTCAAGTCACAAAAGAAAATATGGGATATTTTGATTTAATAAACACCCAAAACTATGGCGGAAGCTATCCACAAGACTTTATTAATTTAGGATATCCTGCAGAACAAATTACCCAGGGAGTACTAGCTGAAAATACATGCACAAATACTATTCCAGTTTCTGTAGGGTATGCCGGTACTTTCAATTGGACTATGTCTGCAGATAGCATTTGTCACTATGCTTATACAAGAAAGATAGCCATAGAAACTGGGTACATTTAAATAACGAAACTTATATATTTGACTAACATTTGAATTAAGCTTACAATTTCAAAAAAAACGTATATATTAAAAACAAGAGGAAAGTAAGATGTTTAAAAATAGAACGGAAACTAGCGGCAGTTTTGGCAAACAATTAACGCCTCAAAAAAACTTAGTTGAAGCTTCAACTATTCATATAATTGCTACAGGCGGCACTATCGCAGGGGCTGCAAGCTCACCTACTTCAAGCACTTATCAATCAGGTAAACTTGGCATAAAAAAATTAACTGATGCTGTACCACAATTAAAAGAATTTAAAAATCTTGAAGCTATAGACTTATTTCAAGTAGACAGTAGTGACATTACTATACAAAACTGGCTTACTCTTGCAAAAACAGTTAACAATATTCTATCTAAACCTACAACAAAAGGTGTTGTCATAACCCACGGCACTGACACACTGGAAGAAACTGCATATTTTTTAAATCTTGTTGTAAACAGTAGAAAACCATGTGTTTTAGTTGGATCTATGAGATCAGCTACATCCCTAAGTGCAGATGGTCCTTTAAATTTATTCAATGCATTATCTGTAGCTAACTCACCAAAAGCTATCGGCAAAGGTGTTTTAGTTGTGATGAATGACACAATATTTGATGCAAGAGATATTACAAAAACCCATACAACATTGCTAAATACATTTAGAGCACCTAACTCAGGACCAATCGGCCATGTAAATTATGGCAACATTGTTTTTGAAAAATCATTAATTCGTAAGAATACAACTGATACGCCTTTTGATATTTCTAAAACTAATAAATTACCTGAAGTTGAAATAATTTATGAATATGCAGGTTCTTCAGGAAAATTATTAAAAGCTGCAATTAAACAAAAACCTGACGGCATAATAATTGCAGGAACTGGTAGTGGCAATATAACAGCAAAAAATAAAGCTTTAATGCATTACGCAAGAGAAAAAGGTATCCAAATAGTTAGGAGCTCAAGAACAGGAAGTGGCAGGGTTACATATGATTATGTTGATAAACTTGATAGTGAAATCGGTTTAATCGCAGGCGATAAC
>JACKZZ010020340.1_pt1 | contig 39436 bp, 40 predicted proteins | sample 8027871 | NCBI WGS metagenome assembly JACKZZ01 (sample SAMN15724774, study PRJNA655200) | protist metagenome | isolation source: fluorescence activated cell sorting (FACS) single amplified genomes of... | place: USA: West Boothbay Harbor, Gulf of Maine | collected 2000-07-19
ATCCACTAATAAAGAAAAATAATTATTATAAGACTCTATATTTAAAGGATTTAATAAATGAGATTTATTAGTAGTTAGGTTTTTTTCTGTAAAGTAAAGTAGTTGAGATAAAGTTGTATGAATAGAAGTTGCTTCTAAAGGTTCTAAAAAAGAAGAAGATAAACCTATAGCTAATACATTACCCTTCCAAACTTTTTTTACTCTTCCTGCTTCAAATTTTATACTTCTAAAATTTTCAATTTTTCTTTGTGTAATAGTTTCAACTTCTTTGTGGGCTTTTTCTTGATTTATAAAATCATCACAATAAACATAACCACAACCATATCTTTTAGTTGTTGGGATTTGCCACATCCAACCATGGGGCATAGCTTTAGCTAAAGTAGAAGGTTTTATATTTTCATTTTCTTGATAATTATAAGTATAAGCTAAAGCTTTATTAGTAGGAAGATATTTAGAATAAGACACCCAATTATCTTTATTTGGGTTTATTAAAACTTTACTAAATCCACTACAATCTATCCAAAAATCTGAGGTGTATTCTATTTGTTGGTTATTTAAATAGACTTTATCTAAAATATTATTTTGATTAAATTTTAAATTTACAACTTCATCTGAGATATAATTAACTCCGTTTTGTAAAGATATTTTTTTAAAATATTCTCCTACTTTATGAGCATCAAAATGATAACCATAAAAAGATTCATTTTGTTGATTATTACTAATAGGAGAAAGGAGATTTTTCCATAAAATTTCATTTCTAGTTGATTCTAAAGGTAAACCATATTTAGAAAAAATAAAATGAACTATATCAAAAGGATAATTATAATTTGTAGTTGAAGAAAGGGGACTATAAAAATTATGAAAAGGATAATTCCAATCAGTAAATTCAATTCCTAATTTAATAGTAGCATTAGATTCATGTAAAAAATCTATTTCATTTAATTCGGGAATATCTTTTGAAAGAAGACCTAATGTTTCTTTTAGTAAGCCTGTAGATCCTTCCCCAGCACCTATAATAGGAATTTTAGGGCTTTCTATTAAGTTTATTTTTACAGGACTTTTAGGATTAAGTTTATTATATTTTATTAAAAATAAAGCTGTTAACCACCCTGCAGTTCCACCACCAATTATTGTAATTTTCATTTTTCTGTTTAACTATTAAATATACGAAAAAAGAGCTGTGGCTCCAATAAATGGGCCACAGCTCCTATATAATTTTTAAAATCGACTGGCTATGAATCAGTCTAAATGTTATACTACGTCGTTATATGATAATTTTACACCTCTAGATCTAGGACCTAATTTAGCTTTGTTAGCTGGAAATATTCTAAAATCTAGACCATAAGACATTTTAGCGTGTTGTGCTATAACAAATACAGGTTCTTGTCCTGTTTTTTCAATATCTTCTAGTGTTTTATATATCCCAGCAGCTTGAACGGTAATTTTGTTACCATTTAATTTAAAATCTTTATCGTCTTTACTGAATGTACCACCTACAACTACTGTTTTTGGTGTTTCAGGTCCAAATACTACTCTATCTTCAAATCCTTCTGGGAAGTCTTCTATAACAACTAAGGTAATCCTTTCACCTTCATCATTAAACATAAGATATTTTTCTCCTGCTACTTCTGTATTACGTTCTAATTTAAGACCCTTTATATTACCAGCCAAAGCTTTTTCAATAAAAGTATCTATAAAAGGTTTAAATTCAGGATCTGATTTTACAGAAGCCCATCTAAATCCTTCAGCTTGTTTTAAAGATATGTTTTGAAGTACTTTACCATCTGCTAAAAATTGAGCATCTGATTTATCTCCTTTACCAGCGCCTGCTGTAGATGAATCTCTTACTTCAGTTACACCTTTGGTAACAAGTGTTTCAGAGTTTGAAGCAACAATATCAATATCTGCTGATCCTCCAGCCTCTGCTATTTTTTCGTTGATATTTCTAATGAAATTATCTTCGTTTTGTTTACCTGCTGAACCTAAACCTTGAACATTTGCGGGTTTAGCATAAATGAGTATAGGTTTAGCTTGATCTTCGGGTTGATATTTTAATCTACCTACAGAAGCACCTTTTAATTCGAATTCAAAATCGTCTAGTTCAGAGGCTTTTTTAAGGAAATCTCTACGTTCGCTATTGTCCATTAGAACTTTAAAGCTAGTAGAGGTCATTTCTAAAAAATTTTTATCTTCTAGATCAAAGTTTTGTTTTAAAATATCTTTTGCTTGTTCGGCTTCGGGAGATAAAGCCTCTTTTATGATTTTAAATTTAAGAGGTGACTTTTTTTTTTCTATGTTCTCTTTTAAAATCTTAAACTTAAGTGGAGTTTTACGTTTTGGTTTTTCTTCTTTAGTTTCAGCCAATTCCTCTTCGTCTCCTCCGGTATCATCAGCGGGTGCTTCTTCTGGAGTATCATCTGCGCCTGCCGTCGTATCATTTTCCTCTTCACCTTCTGGTCCTTTTGCTCCAGGAGGCATACCCATTGTAAGTAGATCTGCTATTGCTTTAATAGCGTATTCTTCTTCGCCTAAGTTAAGTAGGTAATATTTTTTACCTTGTATTTTTGCTATGTAAGAATCCTTAGCATAGATAAGGAAAAAATGTTGACCATTGTGAAGTAATATTTTGAATGTAGTTGGTTTTGGAGCCATTACATATATTCCAGTAATATACTCGTCAAAACTACTTGACATTAAATCTTCTAGAGTACCCTTTAGTGAAGGATATTTTTGAAGTATATAGCCCATTGGATCGTCCTCAAATGAGACGATCTTTTCGGCTTGAGCTTGCATAAAGTCTTCTACTTCTTGCTCTAAAAGTTGTATGAATTGTTTACTATTCATTAAAGTGCGTCTGAGAGTTTGATGTTATCTTCAGCCATTGCATCTAGCTTAGTTGTTTGTTGTTCTCCATCTAGATAATCAAACGCTGAGTTTAAATAGTCAGCTGCTTTGGTTAATTTAGCTTGCCACCAATCTGGGAAGTCAACTTCGTTAGGTAATGAATCAAATTTGTCTAGTTCTTTGTATAACATAGCTGCCATTTTAGCTGCTCTATACATTTTTTTCTTTAACATGTTTGGTTCATCGTCTTGATGTCCTACATCTAGATCTTCATTTTTCATTTCTTCTGGTCTTTTACCAAAAGTTTTATGAACTAAAGTATCTAATTTTTTATGGAATGTTTCTTCTTCTTCTTTAGATGCTTCTTTTACATCTTTTTTAGATAATGCTTTTTTCAAGCTATCGACAGTGATATCTCCAGTCTCGTCTCCCAATAGATCAACTAGTTTAGGTAATGCTTTAACAGCACCAACTGCGGCTAAACCTCCCATAATGATTGAGGTAAGTGAATCTGGGTCAGCGATGGCTTCGGTTTTGCCCGTTGCTTTTTTAATAGCAGCATCTTTTGCAGCCATGTAATCGTCTGAATCTATGTCTCCGTCTCCATCAACATCGCGTTTTTTAGCCTCTAAATTAGCATATGCGCCCAGGTTATTTTCGTTGATGAAATTTTTTAAGTTGAAGTTGTCCATTGCACTATATTTTGATATAAATATTACTGATTTCGTTTACCTCCGCTAGAGCTACGACCTACATTTGTACGTGTTTGTACATTTGGTGTAGTTCTTGTTCTAGTTGAATTTGAACCTCTAGGAGTAGATATTCTTGTACGTGGTTGATCTACTCTAGGTCTAGTTCTTGGTGGTGTATTTGGTCTTGGTTTTGGGTTGTATTTAATCCTGGGTTGGACAGGTGTACCATTCCTACGACGAGCAGGATAAGTATTAAAGATACTGTTGTTCCACCCATTGTTAGAGTATATCCACCACTGATTAAATCTCCAATTATTATCGTACATCCAGTTGTTCCAGTACCAATTGTTGTTATAATTAAATCTTGGATAACTGTCATATCTATCTCTAATAAAATCTTTATAAGGTACTGAAATAGTATCTCCAGCTTCAGTAACTGCTAAAACACTTTTTACTTTAGGACGATACGATTCATATGTGTAAGAACCACATGAAATGAATAAAACAAGACATAGTCCAGTAGATAGAAACTGGAAGAAAACATCCCTTATTTTATTTAATATTTTTTTCATAAGCTACTTAATGTAATTTTAACTACTTCAAATTCTGATTCACTTATATCGTTTTCTTTAATTGTTAAGCAATGAAAATCAGCAGTACCTACTTCGTATTTAAATGTTTTAGTAGTTTTCATACCAGGCATATCATGTCCTGAATGTCCAGCATGGTGGGTGGCACCAAAAAATGTCATATACCCTAAAGTACTAATAGAATGTTCTTTAGATCCTTCTTCTGTAGGTATACCATCAAATACTGTCCATATACCAGCGGGTTCAATATCAAATGCTACAGTAATTTCAATAACTTGTTTATTTCTTTTATAGTCCTTGGGTGTTTCAAGGGAACCTAAAGATACTAATGTACTAGATACTTGAATTGAAGGGTCAGGTATAATTTCATCTTGTAGTACAATGTCTCTTACTCTAGAAACAGCATCTGGTTTTTCGTATACTTTAGTATCATCAAAATTGTAGTCTAAAGAATATAATACTTCTCTTAACTCACCCATTGTATATTCTACTTTTTCACCTTTACCATTAAAGAAAATATAACCCCAAGCTGGATTATCTAACATTTGTTCCGTGATTAAAGTGCCATTTTTAGAGTTAGTCCATTGTTGATAAATTCTATCAATGTTTGAGTGGTGTAACCAAAAAATAGGATCATATCCCGCAGTAGGTACAGAACCCATTAAACCTGTTCGAGTTTCTGTTTGAGTAATTTTGTTATCATACTTAGGGCTTCTAAGTTTATTTGCATTACCTATATAACCATGCATAAATCCATGAGGGGCGGCATCAGCGTTTGAATTAAACAGTTTATAATCAGTATACTGCATAAGTACAGTTAAGTCTAAAGCAGATCCTGCTGTATTAGGGTTAATAGGTGCACCTTCATTTAATTTTGCCCATCTAGCTGGTTCAAATAAATTTGAAGTTGAATCTCTAAAAATCTCGGGCATTATTTTATCTTCAATATTATTATTTGTATATCCCCAATAAGGTAAAGCAAATTCATCCATACCAGATAATTCACGTATAATTTCTTCTAAATGATAGATATAAATTCTATGCCAAGCTAAAAAATGTACTTCTTCAGCTCCCGCTTCTGAATGGGTACAGTTATCCCAAGCCAATTTTAAATCAGTTTCTGATGAAGAATATGAATCACATAATTGGTTATTTGGAATACTATCTGGGATCCAGTGGATGCTACCTTGGTAATACCAACTTCTTGGATCATCGCAATCTAAGGATTTCATGATACCAAAGGCTTTATCCATAGCCTCTAAATGTGGAATAGCTTCAGGGCTATTTGCATTGTAACGAATTCGTTTTGTAACTTCAGGTGTTGTTTGACAACCGACTATAGCTACTAATAATAGTAATAATAGTTTTTTCATTTGTTTAGTTTTAGTTTATTTCTTGATTTGCAATTTGGTCTATAACATTATAATAATCAACTGCATAATCTTCTTCACTACGAATAGATGCTCCAAATTCTTGTTTTAGATTATCTATATCCAGTTTAGATTGTAAGAAAGCAACCCAACGATCTGCATCGTCGATTGTTCTATCTTCTTTAATTAAGTCAGTTAATTTAATCATTTTGTCTTTCCCCATGTTTTACCTTTACCTTTGTCTTTACATCCTGCGGGTGTAGGTCTACAAGAGGGGTATTTTGCTCGTTTTTCGCCTTTTTGTCTTCCACAAGGTTTGTAACCTGTGATTTTGCCGTCTTTGCGGATAGGTGAATTGCAATCTACCCAGCCTCCTTTACCTCCAGGGGCACCTCTACGTCCAAACCAAGTGCGAAGTGTTTCTTTCTTTTCAGAAAGCACTTCTTCTAGAAGCTCTCGCATGAAAGCTCTAATGTCTTGATCGCGTTCGGTTGAGTATTTTATTTTTCTTTTTTCCATATCATTCCTTTTCTGCATTTAACTATCAGTCCGGAGCGATATGCAGAGGATTGGGGCATTTTTCTACGTGCTATTCTAAGGCAGCGGTCAGCTTTTTTTTTTTCTTCGCGCATTATAGAATCTGATTTGACAATACGAACTATTTCTCCTCTATCGTCATCATCTACATGGAATACTTCATAACCATATATTTTTGAACCATGTAATTTATCTCCAAAATTAAATAAATCTTGTTGTGAACCACGAACGTCAATACGATCTGCTGGTTCGTTTACATCAAAATTTAAATCGTCAAATTTACGAGATAGCATGTCTGCTATTTTATTTAATGTGCCTTCGTCTTCGTTTAAGCCTTCTTTTAAATCAAAATCAAAGGCATCAGCAAGTGTTTTTCTAAACTCTTCTAATTCGTCGTCGTTTAGTTTTCTGAATGTAGTGGCTCTTAAATTGTCAATAAGTTTTCTAGCTTCAAGATATCCTTTGCTTAAACCACTATCATCTAATTCAGACATAGATTTCTTTAAATCTTTAACGTATTTTTCTCTACCTTTTTCTAAACCCTTAGTTAGTTTAGCAGGTTTATCTGATTTTTTAGATTGAGGACGACCATATTTAGCTAGGTTAGTAGCTAAAGCATATTTTAGACTATCGTCTTCTTCAAAGATTGAATTAAGTATTTCTTTAACTTGACTTATTTTCATGGCAATTACAATTTTGTCCACAGCATCCGGGCTGTTTTATTTTTTTTCTTGTAGATACAACTAAGTAACCTACTGCGGCTACTGAAAAACTAAATACAAAAATTAATTCTAACATTACTCGTTAATTAATATTTTTAAACATCCACTACCTTTAATTACCCTATGCCATACACCTTCTTTTATAAAGATACAATCATCTATTGGCCTAGGCAACTCATTATCAAATTGAATTTGCCAATCAGTTTTACCAATAGGTGTTATATATCTATCTTTTCTATCACGATGCCACACTAAATCGATACTTTCAGTATCGTGTGGAAAGTGTCTAACGTGATATCCTTTATATTCGTAATCAGTGTATACCGCCATTTTACCAGAATGTATTACTATTAGATCCTAAACCTAATTGTTTAGCATAACGTGGTAGTCTACAAGACCAATATGATGGTTTTGTTCTATCGTTTTTCTCTTTACATCTATGACGAGCAGCAAAAGCAGCTTTAGCTTTTGAGTTACGTATTTTTGCTCTTAGACCACCTGAACCAAATGATACCTTTTTAACTCGTTTAGTTTTAGGATCTCTTACATAAACATAATATGCTTTTGAGCCACCGCGTTTGGGTTTTCCAATTGGTGGATCTTTTTTCTTTTTCTTTGCTTTGGCTTCAAATATTTTATTTGTAAAACCTTCATCAGCTAACATCTTAATTAGCTCTTCTACTGTTTTAGCAGGTCCGATTTGAAAATCGTATTCACCATCTACTGTAGCTAGATACCCATCAGGTGTCCATCCAATTGCAGCGGAATTTCCTCTACCATCATCGTAAATACCTAAAGCATCTTCTCTTTCATTAATAAAAGGAATATCTAAGGTAACTTTTTTGCCTTCAAATATTCCATATTCGCCTATATCAGTGTTGCGAATTAAATCTCTATCAAGTTCGTTTACTTTTAGAACGCCTTCGTTGAATAATTCTCTTGCTTCGGCATAGAAGTCTACGTATGCTTCTGAACCTATTCTAAAAATACACTCTGATAATGGTTTTTTGTGTTGCTGGTGGAAAATTAAACTAGGAGAGGCAATTGCGCCTTCTTGAAGCATAATACCTTCTGATGTTTTGGATATTTCTTTTTCTTGGAATGGAGCTAAATCTTTAAAGTTGAATGATTTAGTTGTTCCAGTCTCCTCTAACTCTACAGTGTAGAACGGGTGTTCTGCCATTGTAACAGTAGCAGTGTCTCCATCTACAGTAGTTACTTTATCACCTATAGAGAACTTTGCTGAAACTCCAACAACATTTTCTATAGCCTCTCGGATAAGATATCTGAGTTTTAAGTGATCCATCAATAATTAAATTTTAAATAAGTTTTCCAAAATAATTATACTTAAAGTTTATAGGAAATTCTAATATTTGAAGATCCTCTATAATTAAAGTTTTTTTATTTAATTCACTATCAACATGAATCTTTATATTTGAAGATTTAGTAAGTCGGTTTTTAAAATATTCAATTTCACTATCAGTTTTTAAATTCTTAATTATATTATTTGTAGTTAAAATTTTAGTTTTAATTTCAGTAGGATTAGAATCTATATCTAAATTCCATACTATTTCATTATGATAAAGTATTAACCAAGATCTCCCTATAAATTCTTTTTGAGGTATATCATCTTCAGGGATTTCTATATGTGGGAATATCTTGTTTAATTTTGTTTGTTCAACTTGATATTCTAATTTTTGTAATTTTTCTTCTAAGTCTTTAATAGTAGTTTTTTTACTATTATTTTTTACTCTTTTAATTACTTCTTTTATCATTTTTTTTAAAACATATTAACAATTACAGCAAGAGCAGTCACATGAAGTACCACAATTACAAACTTTACAATTACATTCCATTATTAATCTTCTTTTTTATTTTCTTTCTCGTCTTCTTTTTTGTCTTTTTTAGATGATTTTTTTTCAAAACGCATTCCCTCAGCCTCTAATGCCATACGCAACTTTTCCATTTGCATCTCTAGCATAGAAAGTTTTTCCATTAAACTATTAGATTCAGATGTAAGTGCTTCACGCATATCTGGGTTTGAAGTGGCTTCAGACATTTTACCTTCAATTTGACCTTTAATTTCGTCAATTGAAGCTTCCATTTGCTTAAGTTTGTCTTGACCTTTTTTATAGGTTTCTTTAAGCTTAATGTCTCTTTCTTTAATTACTTTATTTGCAGCAGATTTAGCTCTACTTTCAGATTTGTAGATACCTGAAATGTCTTCACGGGTTAGACCACTCATAGCAAATTCAAATACGTCTCCACTTTTTACTAGTTCTTCAACAGAAGATTCTTTAGTAGGTTTTGTAACGTAGTAGAATTCAGCGATTTGATCTTCGATTTTAGCTACTTTTTCTTTTACAGGAGCTTGTTGTGTTTCCTCAGTTTCGGGAAGATTGCGCTCAGATAGCCAATCTGTAATATTTTCTTTGATAAGTTTACGTAGTTCTTGTTTTTTCATGTTTGTAGAATTATTCTATAATAAATATATAAGGATATTACAGCTCTAGTTCTTTTAGCTGTTTGATGTTTTCCTTTAAAATTTTAATTGTTTCGGGATTTATTTTAGCTTTTGACCAATTTTCTAAATCTCCAGCCTCAGACATAAATGTGTCTCCTTTATCATTTATATATGCCTCTACGGCTTGCTCGTAGTCAGTAACAAATGAATTTTTATTAGCGTTCATTAATTTTTTAGCATACTCTTCATACCCTCCTGTAGCTTTTAAATGTGCTTCATATTCAACTACGCAATCGAAACATTTGCCATGTATAGACCACATCTTTTTATTCAATTTGGTAGCTTTCATTGCATTTTCACATTCAGGACATTTTAAGGGCATGTTAACCATTTCCCTTAGTTTGTCATGTTTGGTGACGGTTTGTTTAATACCGTTTTTTATAGTCCAGGTTTTACCTGATTCTTCCCATACATCGCCCTCGCCATGTTCTACTGATTGTTTTTGGTAACCTGCTTGAACTCTAGTGCGTTCAGCTGTATTTCCAGAAACTATATTGCGCATTCTCTGGATGTCGCGTTCAGAAAATTCTTTATTTAAGCGTGATTCGCTCATAACCCTAATTTAGATAACTCGTTTTTAACTTGTTCTGTTGATTTAAATAATATACCAATTCCTCCTGCTGCTTTCCAAGCCGCTATATTATCTTCTCTATCGTCTATTAATATTTTGTTTGGTCCAGCATATTTTGCTTTACCAGATGCTTTATACCCGAATTTTACTGGTACACCAGACATGTTTCTTTTAACCCATACACCTTTTCCTATACGAGATGATTCATCTCTGGAGGGTGATGTTAAAATAGTTGGTTTATATTTTTTGATATATTTGTAAAGATCCTCTCCTTGAGGCATCCAAGGCATTCCAGCCCAAAAACGTACTCCAATTTCTTTATCTATTAAATTCCAAAATTGCTCATTTGCTTTATCTTTTCCAAATTGAATAGTTTTTTGATCTATATATTCATCTGGGGTTACACCAGCAAATTGTTCAAAACGTCTTTCAAAATCTGTTAATACCCCATCCATATCAACAAAAACGTCGTATGCTTTAGCAAGATCCTCTTGTAATAACTCCATTAAACTACCTTTTATTCTATTCATATATGTGTGGATTTTCACGTCCAAATTTTCTCATTATAACCGCTGCTAAAGAATTAGCTTCGTTTTCATCTGGTGATCCGTCTTCACCTGATTTTGGTGTTAAGCGATCGTCTAGATTTTGCATATGGTGAACCATTTCGTGCGCCAATGTACGTAAAATGTCTGCCATATTTCTATTATGTACAACAGTAATTATCTTTTGTTCTGAAGGCATATATCCACCAAAGGAATGGTAGGTTTGCGTGTACTCTGGCGAATTTACCAGTTTAATGGTAGGTCTAGTTATAGATAGGTATTCGCTAACATAATTTACAAAATCTCCTATTACTTTACCTTTTGAACTATCCCATCCTTCGTTTAGGAATTTTTTGTATCTGGCTTCTTTTAGATAATCTTTACGTGGTGTATTATCGTGTCCACATTTGTGACACATATACAAATCGTCTCCACCATCTGCTATTTTCCATTCCCATCCGCAGTTATCGCATACGATTTTATCGCCTACTATTGCTTCATTTAACTGAAATATAGACATAAAATCATCTACATTAATACCATCCGGTATAAATTCAGATATAGTCTCTAAATCGTTATTGCGAATTGCTTTACGCAATTCAGTTGCTGAATATGTTCCTTCCATCCCAGCATCAAATACCTCTACATGGGGGTATTTTTCTTTATCTAGTAGTGATTTAAAACGCTCTTCTTCTCCTTTGCCAAATACAGCTCTAACTAAATTAGCTGGATTATCTTTAGCATAATCGTAAACGTCTTTTACTGGAGTAGGTGTTTGGACAATCTCTACATTCTCTAATTCTGGGTTGTTTTGTTTGTATAGGTCCCAGACTTGTTGAGCTTCTTCTACAGAAACACCATCACGTTCTTTTGTAGACATAAAGACAATAACACGATCTATGTCTCCTTCTTTTGCTCTTAAAGCAGTAGCAACGTGTCCTTTATGAGGTGGTTTGAATGCCCCAGGATATAGAGCAACTTTCTCTACAACTTCCTCTAATAGGATAGATTTCGCAATTTGGCTACCTATTTTTTCTGGGTTCATAAGAAAAATGAATTTACACGAGATTTTGCCTCGTCTTTAGATACAGAACTTGATTTAATATCTTCTACTTTATCTGATTCTACAAAATCGTTTATTTGTTGTGCTAATTCTGCTTTGGATTTTTCAGATCGGGCTTTTTCTTTGTCTGTTTTTGGTTTTGTATCTGTAGGAGCATATGGTGTAACATATTTGTCTACTAGAGTTTCTAGTGACTTTAATGGTTCACCTTTCTTTAATGCTTTATCGTTTACAACAGATACAAAATTGTCTCCAAACTCGTTTTTGTATAGATCGTAGTTTTGAGTTATATTGTTCCAGGTACGCATTACAATGGCAGGCGATAAACTTCTATCTTTACCTTGTGAGCGCTGGAAGCGTGTCTCGTTTCTATCTAATGCTTTCTCTAGTGAGGCAAACACATATACCATTAGTATATCGTAACCTAGGTCTTCTAGTTCTTCTTTTAATTTTAGAGTAGGTCTAGAAGAAGCAGCTGTACCATCTAGTATAAAATTCTTTTTACCTAAGATGATATCTCGCATGTAAGGACGAAATTCTTTATTTGCTGCCGCCATTGCTGAGGCTGCTTTGCTTCGTTCTTCAGCATCTGCGTTTTTTAAATCTAAAGACACTCCCATATCCTTTAAATTGCGCATGTAGTAATCGTCTACGTTTAAGATAAGAGCATCTTTAACTCCTTCTATAAAAGACGATTTGCCAGCCCCAGGGGAGCCAGCGAGTATAAGTGCCTTAGGATTAACGGATTGTTCTAAGATTATATCTCGTAATTTATACATAGGGTTACATTGTCAACATATAAATATACGAAGAGATACTGAGGAAGCCTACTGTTTTTTAATAACTGTTGGCCATTTTTCTGAGATAGGTTTTAAATCAGGATTTTCTAAATCAAACAAAGCCCGCACATGAGAATATATCTCTAAATTTTCATCTACAGTACGAGGTGATTCATATACTTCCCATTTTTTACCTTTAAGTCTTTTACCAGTTTTATCTGCACCTCTTGATCTAGATTTTAACCAAAGTACACCAACTCTATCTACTTTTTGGTCATAGCATTCTTCAAAACAGCGCGTATAAATCGCTGTCTGTAGGTCATACGTCGTCTGTAGGTGATTAGATGTTTTTAAGTCGATTACCCACAGTTCTCCGTTGATTTTGCACACAAGATCGCATGTCCCAGCTACCTTAAGTGTATCAGAGTATAAGAATACTTCTGTTTCTAGAAGTTCGGCTTCACTAGTTTCCCAAAAGTCTACAAATGCTAAAAACATTTTCCAAACCTTTAAGTCGTATTTAGGATTACCATCTTCACCCATTAGTTTAACTTCTTTACCTAATAGATAAGCTTCAGCCAGGTTGTGTACTATTGTACCTTCATCAGCTGATTTTTTAGCTATATAATCGGCATTCATTCCTACTTTTTTAAGCCACTCCTCAAAGTGTCTTCCTTTAGGATAATAGGATAAAACATAAGTTACAGAGGGATATGTTTTTTCCCCATCCTCGTAAAAACGAGAATCGTTTGTTGTAATTTGCGTAAATGTTCGATTGTATTCCTGTTTAGGAAAATTCGCTTTACGTAATATCATAGAGATAGTTTTAAATTAAGTAGTGAAGAGAACGTAAAAGGTTGTGATTGCTGTATTTTATTTGTAAACAAAGCAAACCCCATATCAGCAGGATCCTTATCGTCCAAATCCACTACAAATAGTTTTTTACCAGCCTTTAAGAGCTGTTCTGCTATTTTAAATGTAGATTTAATTGCGTCTTTATCTAGGGCAAGATATACTTTTTTAACTTCTGATGTAACTAGCTTTTGCATTAATTTTCTAGATATGTTTTTACCAAATAATGGTATAGCATTTCGTTTTATAGCAATAGCATCGAATGCACCCTCGCATAGTACAATAGGTACATTCCAGTTTATCATATTTTCAAATCCTATAATGTTTTTGTCTGAAGATGGAGCATCGTATTTTCTAGATGGTTCTTTTTCAAATGAACGTGCTACAAAATAGTCTAAGTGCCCATCAGCGTTGAATGTAGGTATGATTATTTTATTTGCATAGCGCCCATTTTCACAATATCCAATTTGATATTTGAGTATATCAACCATAGTTAAACCTCGTTTTTTAAGGTAAGCTAGTGCGTGCCGGGCGTGTATGTCTGATTTGGTTAAATTGTATAAAGGTTTGTATTCTTTAGGTAGTTCTACTTTAGAATCTGCTACTATAGTCTCGTATTTGTCTGTTGTACCTAATATCTCACTTAATTGGGTACGTTTTTCAGTTGATACTTTTAAACGTTTAAATAAACCGAATAGAGTTTTTCCCTTTGCATCACAAACCCAGCAGTGCCAAAAGTTCTCGTTTTTCTTATTTGGAATTAAATTAACCTCTAGTTTTGGGTTTTTATGATGACAAAAAGGACAGTTAAAGGAATGGTTACCTCTAGCTGTAGGAGTACTTCTACCTAAAACGGATTGAACTAATCCAAGTAATATTTGATTAACCATTAACTAAAGTTATTGCCTCTTTTCGACAGGGATATATTGTACCGTCTTCGTGTTTCACTTTATACCAGGTATTTGTAACTGTACCCCATGCTACTTCTTCTATACTTTCTAATACTCCTGTATAGTTTAAACCTGCAAAGTCAAAACTAACAGTGTCTCCTATCTTTACTTTTTTTCTAGCCATAACCTTTATTAGACGTAAATATACGCTAGGGGTTTGGGTTGACCAAATCTTTTTTGAAAAATTTACCTAAAATGTTGTCGTTAATATATTCAGTATTTTCTAGAACAGAATTACTGAATTGGTGTTTTGTTTCAAGATATGTAAGATGTTTTTTATTAAATGCAAATTCTAATATTTTTTTAGAAAATTGATCATCTTTACCGTCTTTAACTAGTTGTTTGATTCTGTTGTGTGAACCTAAATAGGTAATCCAATCAGATTCAGTTACAATTTTTTGTTTTAAAGGTGTTTTACCTCTTAAACCTTTTTCTTGTCTCTCTAAACGTAAGGTTTCTAGTGCTTTTTTACCTAAACGCATATTACGTTCAAAATATAGCACTTTTTTACCTAAATATTTTTCGTTAGTTGGAATATACGTAACTTCATAAACAAAGCCAAATGTATTTTCGGGCATCTGCTCGATGCTCTCTATAACCTCTCCATTATATAACCACATATTGTGTTTTTATTGATCGTATCTAATTACGAACGTTGTATCTACCTCATTTGAGATAGGAATTGATTGACCAAATTTACCAACCATTAATAATTCATTGTTATCATTATATAAACCTATACTAGTAGCATAAGGCATAAAATCTGAGCCAGTAGCAAAATCTCTTAGTGAACCCGAACTATCAGTAGCGATAGTAGGATTTTGGCTCATATTAAATTCACCAGCATCAACAGTACATACAATCTCGTTTTCGTAAACGGTGTAGTTGTTTTTAAATAATATTTTATTTGGTCCTACTTCTACTGCCATAATCTATTTTTAACAAGGTGATGCTGTATTAATTATTTGGCCACTTTGGATTAAAACAAAGCCTCCACTAGTTGTTTTAAACCATCTTCCTACACCACCTCCCAAAGGAACATATGGACTACTAGCATAATAAATAGTACCTGATGGACCTAATTTATAGGTAGTTAAAGAATTGCTACAAATTCTAGAAAGAGTTCTTGGGTTTATATTAGTGGGTGAATCTAATGGGTAAGTACTAGAAGAATATCCGGTAGAACCATAAGAAATATTACTAAGTTCTGAGCCACATGTTTCATATCCTATGATACGACCAGAACTCAAAATAATATTACGTCCTCCTCTTCCTATTCCACCTAAAGGGTATCTTCCAGATAAACTAGATCCTACTAATCTATTATCTTTATATGAGAAAGATCGAGTTCCTGCATTTGTTTTGCTTCTTTTACAAGCAGATTCTTGATCGGGAAAGGATCCTCTTAAAGTATAAATTTGTATATTAGGTAATACACAACCTCCTCTATTTTGGATATATCCATTTTGATTTACAATTAAGTAAACTGTAGAACTAGTAAGGATATAATTTTTTGAATATGGAAAAGTTGCTCGAGTATTATCTAAAGCATCCGCTCTAGTATTATACAAATACCCATTTCTTCTAAAATAAGTTTTTTCTCTATAATTTATTCCTGTAGAAGCACAAACAGAATCTTGTGTAGATTTTGGGGTAGATCCAAATACAGTTTGCACATATGGGGTAGAAGCAGGAGCGGGGCCTGGTCCTGGATCTGGGTCAGGTTCGGGAGTTGGGGGTGGTGGTGGAGGTGTGTTTGCTAATAATGTAAAAGTAGTATTAGTAGTAGTACCACTTTTAGGTAAAACTAATTGTCTAATATTAAATGTTACCCCTTTATCAGGTGTAAATGTTGAACTATTATCTGAATTAGCTGTTGGAGTATCGTATCCTCCTCCCGTAGTATAAGTTTCTTTTTCTATACCCGAAGTTGTTCTTTGAACAAAATTTCCATAAGCACTTCTAGATCCTCCTTTTATAGTAATTTTTAAATCTTCAGATCGACCTGTAGATGTCCATGCTCCCGGATCTGGTGATGTACTATAATCATATGTTACTGAATTTTTAGGGGAAATTTTATAATTAGCATTTCCTCTAGTACTACGAATATCAACTTCCATAGCTGAGGATAAGTTATTTTTAAAAATAATATTTACACTTCCCGTATCTAAAGGTGGTGGAAGTAAATCATAAGTAAAAGATAAAGGATCAGCATCTGGGGATTGATCAGGGCCGCTGCATGAAGCAAATGCTTTAAAATATACTGTACCACTTACAAATGAAGTTGTAACAGGAATAGAGGGACCAATTGAAGAAGAAAATACTTCAGAAACCCCAAAATTAGGATCATTTGATATAGAAGCTGTTATAGCTAAGGGATCATTTGATCCTAAGTAACTAGATGCTGTTACATAATTTATAGTAAATCTGCCTCTACGAGAACCTGTGTTTAAACTAGTTAAAATTGGAACTTGACAATCTTCAAATCCAGGTTCACAATCAATAGGGTCAAATGCTCTATTAAAAAAATCTTCATCATTTAAAGAAGCACTAAAAGGAGATACAGTTAAATCAACATCAAAAGAAGCCGTTACTACACTACCTGAATTTGGTCCAGTAGTAAAGTATTGTCTTACTGTGGGTGATATTTGGTAACCTGTATTAGCCATAAATTACGTTATTTATAAAGTATTGTCCAACTGCTATTGCTCTAGAATCTAATTCTGCTTGTGAGGCAGATGATCCAATCGGAGACATAAATAAATAGTAAACTCGGTTAACGTCTTTTAAGTTTTGAAGTTTTCTATTAAATATTTCTCCACCACCCAATCCAGCGGGTAAAGGCATTTCAGCATACTCATCTTCATGTAATATCATAATATACATAAGATCATGTTCCATTCGTTGAGAACCTGCAAATATTTTATATTCTCTGTGAGTATATTCAGTATTTGTTCTAGTTCCTATAGGGTCATTTTCGTATTCATTAGCATCTGTGTATGAGAATACTTCTAGATATTCAATATTATCTACATCAGCTGTCATTAACCAAATTTTATCTGTGCGTTGGGTAAAGTAATATCCATTATCTCCACCAAATATGCTTGCTGAAACTGATCCACTAAATATAGATCCGCTTGTATATTCAACACTTGAGCCTGAGATAGTATTTATGATATTTCCAAATGCATAACTTTCTCTAAATAGTTTTTTATTTGGTCCTATAAAACTACCTGTATTTCCATATTTTGTATCTATAAATTCATCATCACGTGCTATAAAATTAGAACCACTTCCATCACTACCTGTTGTAATTAAGGTAGCAGCACTTGCTGTAAAATTATCTCTAATTTTAGATAATGGAATTTGACGATCAAATTTAAAGTTTATATCTGTAGTTAATTCTTCAGTGTTGATTTTAGAGGCAGTTAAGTGCAAAGAAGATATTCCATAATCTGGTCCAAATGTTAAGGATACATCTAAATTTTCTTCAAAATGTACTAAGTTAGCATTACCTGTTAATAATACAGAGTTTGTTATTTCACTACCTGTAATAGTAGCAGGTGTACCCGTATCACTAGATCCACTAAATTCTCTTCTTAAATAAAAATCATCATTAGAACCAGTAAATATATCTATATAAATTGTATTATTTGTATTCCAAGAATAACTTCCTGTAGCACTACCAGAGGTAGCTAACTCAATCGGTGTTTCACTTCCAGAATGTATTTTAACTGTTACCCATTCTGCACCTGTTGGTTCGTTTGTATAGAAATTAAGGTTACGTTGTGCTACACTACCTGTACCATCTTCACAAAAGGATTCACTTACTTCCCAGATTCTACCATAAATTTCTAATTCAGTTATAGAAGCAGTACATAATAAGTTACTATCATATATTTCAATACTAGCTGAACCTGAATTTAGCCCATCAGCTTCTAATTGGATATTAATATTTGAAGACATAGAACCAGTATATATTGAGAGATTAGTACTAATTCTGTATTCATATTCATTATTTCCTCCAGTAATATTAGTTAAATCTACTGAAGAAAATTGAGATGAGCTGTAATTTATACTAGCTGTATAAGTAATTTCTGTAGAAGAAGTAATTTCATAATTGAATGAGTAGTTACAGTTATCTGCATCAAATATATTTAATATATAAGACCCACTAGCTAAATTAATTATATTTTGAGATGCAGAAGAAAAACCATTTGGTCCTGACCAACTCCAAGTTAAGGGTTCTGTACCACCTGTTAAAAAATAATCTTGTGGTTCACCAAACTCATCAACTTCATCTAAGATAATTTTACCACTCGATGTTCCAAAACAATCAACATGAGTAATTGTATAACTTGCTGTAACAGGTATAGTTCTAGTTACTTCCATTATAGAAGAACTAGTACATAAGTTTGAATCTTGGAGATATACAGTATAAGTTCCTACTTCTAGTCCCGTAAATTCACAAGGTGTTTCTAATGAATTAGAAAAGGAAGCTGTAAGAGAAGCTGAGATAATTCCTATATCTCCACTTGCACTTACTATAATACTACCATCATTTGTACCACAATTTGAAACATCATTCTGAAAAATATGACCATCTATGGGTATAAAAGCAGTATTAATTGATTGGGTTACTACTTCGCCAACATTATCTTTAATACTTAAAACTAAAGAACGAGTTGGGGTTACTGATGCACTTAATATAGGTTGAAATAAATCATTTGTAGGAGTATATACATTCCCATCTATAGACCAACTATAAGGTGGAATACCTTTATCTATAGAAAATGTTACTGAAGCAGATTCATCTCCTTGCCAACAAGATTGGGTTATTGAATTTATATTTGAAGTTAAAGGTTCAGAAGTTATTTTTAAAAATATCGAAGCTGTATTACTTGTGTCACCTAAAACATTATCTACAGTATACTGTAAACGATAATCACCCGGTATGATACTATTTAAATTTGGAGTAATGATTAAATCTCCACTAGCACTTACACTATAATCAGGAAATGTAAATCCTTCTATAGGGGATGTAGATACTGATTCTGAATCTAGGGATACACAATCATCAAAATCTCCAGTTAAAATACCTAATACTTTATTTTCTTGGGTATTTAAAACACTAATATAATCATTTCGAGCTACAGGGTTACCTTCTATGAAACAAAGATAATCTACATTTGTAATTACAGCTATACCATGATTATAAAATACGTTTCCTACAGGTACTGCTAAGTTTTCACCTGAATAGTAACCTGGAGCAGCTGAGTAGAAACGTTGACCATAGCGAGCTATTACTTTAATATAGTCATAGATGTTTCCTTGACCATCATCTGCTATATAAAAGTTAGATCCTGAAATAACAAAGGAGCCAGGTTTTAAACCTTCACCATATTTGTCTTTTGGGATAGATATTACTCTAATTTTAGCAGAATTTTCTATAAAATAAAGAGCATCACCATATTGAGATGAAGTAGCATCAAAATCATATTCTACAGTTTCAAAGTATGGAAAGTCTCTAAAATTCGGGAATGAACCAGAGTTCATTGTATTTTGAAGATAATTATCGTAAGAAGATGAATGCCAAAAATAATTTACATTATCGGGATAGATTAAATCATCAGAGTTAATATCTTGATCTTGAGATGATTTAGTAATATAGTTTTGGTAGTATAAGTGACGAATTGATTCGTAAATCAAACGTCTATAATTCCCATCAGTAGTTAAGTTATCATTTACAGAATCAAAAGGTTGGTCTGTAGTGATAGGAATATACTCCCCTATGTAAGTTTGAATGTTATTGTCTGCATATGAAGATGAATCGTACTCATATTGCTTATTAGCAACATAGGGTACTGATTTTATTTCAGCAGGGTTTAGTTTTTTGTATGCAAAACTCATTCATTAAAAATCTAATTTTACTCTTACTAGAGCTTCTTTTGTAAAATCTTTAACTAATGGCTTCGATAATTTAGCTACAGACAATAATTCGTTAGCATCATTATACAAACCTACAGTTGTTATAAAGGTTTGGGGGTTATTAATCAAACTTGAATATACGAACTCTCCACTACCACTAATCATAGAAGGGTTAGTAGAATAGTTAAAATCGGTATTTCTTACTCTAACAAATATATAATCAGAAGTAATAGTTTCTTCTGAGTTGAGTGAGAATGTTTGGGCTAATTTAATGGATCCAAATAATTGACTATGGTTTGCTATAAGAGCTTCGTCTGTTAAATCATTATTTACAGTTAAACCTAAACCACCATAAGAACCAGATAAAGATAAGGCTCTTGGGTTCAATACGATTAAACCAACATCAGGTAAATATTTTCCATATGATCCTGAAGGGGTATATCCCGCAGTAGTTGTAGAAGCTGAAATTGGTACAGCTGAGGTAGCGCTACCATTTGATCCACTTACAATATCAAATACACGACCAGCGTCTGTATATGTTAATGTAGTTATATCCTTAGAATTATCTGTTAATTGTAATCTAGTTACTTCAGTTCCGTCTGAACCAGATAAAACAAGATTGAATGTACCAGGGAATAATTTTTCTTTATATCTTGCTCTATTAACATTTAATACGAAAATATCTCTTGAATCTGTATTTCCAGTTCCGAAGCTAAAGTTTGTATTTTCGTCTCCGTTTACTAAAGTTCTAAATTGACCATAGGTTACTTTAGAAGGAGAACTTCCAGTTACTAAATCATTATAGGGGGCAGATCCTGAACCTTCTGCCTCACCATAGGCGATTGAAAATTGTACTTCAGCATCTGATCTCAAAGATGATGTTTGATATATATCTAGATATGTGTTAAATGAAGATGTTTGTGATGAAGTAAAAAATTGATCTAAGGTAGGTGTTTGACCTGTCCATAAAGTAGAAGTGATAGAATCCGCACTTACTACAAAATCACTAGCGTTTAAACTTATAAAGCTCATAATATTACGATGTTACTTTTGTTATGTTAAGTGGGATTGTTAATCTTGCTCCTGAATCTCTACCTGTTACTGTTAAGATAGTGTTCAATGTGTTTGATGTTCCAAACAATGTGTTAACTGTAGTTGCAGTTAAGTTAATTGTTGTTCCAATTACAGTTCTAGATACGTTTGTACCTACTGTAGTTGTTGTATTTAAATTAGCTGCTGTAGCAGTGTTTACACCTACTCCTTCAAAGTTTGAAAGTGTTCTTGAATCCCCGATTGTAGCTGTATATCCACTAGCTTCAAATGTTGAATCTGTACCTAAATAGTTTAATGTTTGAGGTGTAATTGATAATGAAGAACCTTGTTTTAATGTAATAGTTGTATACCCTAGTTCAAGTACAGGTAATTTAGCTGTACCTCTAGGTAAAGTTAACAACTTATATTTCATTGTTTGTGTTTCATCTGGGAATGCTTCTAGAATAGGCATGTTTTCAATTGCCTCTCCGTAAAATGCAGAACCAGATGGGTGATTTGGATTATACAAAGTATAATCGATTTCGTCATCTGCTAAAGAGAATTGTGTAATTCTAAATGAGCCATCGTTTCGAGCTAACAACTCGCGCCCCTTTTTAGTGAGGATGGCATCAACAGTAACTGTGTTATTATTTAAATATCCCATGGTTTAATCTTGTTGTATATAAATATAGTATTTTTTAAGTTTTATGATATTAAATTCTGTGATTTAAGTTCTTTTACAATATTACCTGCTTTTTCTTGTAGAGCTTTGGGTATATCAGCTGGTAGTACGATACCTGAAGATGTTCTTCCTGGTTGTTTAGCAAAATCTAATACAATATTAGTTTCATCTTCTACTTTTTTTAGTATAACAAATCGTTTAATTTGTCTAGCATCTTCAGGTAAAGTTACTCCTGGGTAGTCTTCACAGGCTCTAGCTGGGATGTCTTTGTCAAATTCTATTGCTAAACGGTTTGTATTTGTTACCTCGTCTCTTGGAATAATATCTACACGTTTAACTTGACGTTCAAATTCTTTAGGGAATACTCCACTTCCTGTTCCAGGCTCACCTGCGTTTACATCTACAAATCTAAATAAATCTCCTTCTTGAATTGAGAATGCTTCATCTATTACCCCGTATGAATCTGAACCACTAATATAAACTGAAGAGGTTTGGATTATGTTTTCATACCAATAAGACATAGAAACAGATGCTGTTAATATGTTAAATGATCCTGTATTATTTCTTACAAAGAAGGAATTTCCATTATCAGCATCGCCTCCATCTGTAATACTTGAAGTTAAAGAAACTACAGGATCAGATGGGAAATAGTAAGTGTATTTTGGTTCTGAGTGGTTAGCTGATTCTTGTCCTATTGTTATAGAAGCACTGTCAATTTGTGGAGTTGCAAAGCTGGTTTCAAATCTACCTCCCATAGCAGAAGGTGAATCATCTAATATAGCTGCTATCTTGTTTGTATTTTTAGGTAAAATAACAGAGTTAGTTACGTGGTAAGTTGCTTTAAGTAAAGCAAATTCACCTAAATCAGTTGAAGAAGATAATATAGGTTGTGAACCATTAAATGGATTCCAAGTTAAAGTTTCAAATGAAGCAGAAACGTTTTTAGGTACGTTAATTTCAAGTTCAACTTGGCCTTCAATATTAATTAATAAATCATTATCCCACCAAATTGAGGATTGATTTATAGGAGCATTTCGAGTTAATGTTATAGAAGGGTAACCTCCTACATTAACTACATTACTACCACTTGTTATTTCAATTGTACCTAAATTAAAGTTTCCTATTTGAATAAAGTCTCCTCCTAAACTAGTAGGTATTTCTCTTAAATCTTCTTTTGTTATATTAGAGATAGATCCCGAAATAAAGCTATAATATAAAGTAGAGCTACCTGTTGGGTTTTGTAAAGTAGGTAAATAACGATATCCACCAGCATATACGGGTTTTAAACCATCAAGATATTTTTGGTCTGAAAATTCTTGGTTATTGTCTAATGAAATGTTAGCTTGTTTTTTAGCATTAAATATATTTTGTACTTCAAATATAGTTTCATTTTTACGAGTTAACTCTGTAACATTTGATCTACCATCAATTAAGTATTTAATGTATACATTTGATCTTTCTGGGAAGAAAGAGCCTGTTTCTACTACTTCTGAGAAGTAAGCAAATTTAAGTGAATTTAAATCAATAGCAGCTGTTTGACCATATGAGTTATCTCCTACTGTATAAGTATTATATAATTTAGAAGTATTTTTGCTTCCTAAATAACGTGGATTAATGTTACGCCTTAAAGTGTAGTTACTGTCTTGGATAGGAGCATCTAAAAAAGATGAATCTTGTTCTAAAATTTCACCAAATGATCTACTTGTAATAAACCCAATATTAACAGGGGTAATTATATTTGAAGAATAATCTAAGTCCATATATTGGGCTGATTTTCTAGCTTCAATTATATTATTAAAGGTTGGATTTAAAGGTATAGCAGAATAAGAAACATAAGTATCATTATTTATTTCTGTTCTAAATAAATTTAATTCGGTTACAACACTATTAGTGGGTTGAGAGTAAACTGTAAGTTCACTACCACTATATTCACCTGTAAATGGTTCTCTATTATCTGTAAAATTATATATTACACCCGAAGCTGTAATTGTATTTGCAGAACTTGATGGGATTAAAACTTCACCTGTATATGTTGTATCTAAAGGTATCCCCATAGGGGTTGAACCTGTAATACTAACTATATTAAAAGATCCACTATAATCAATATATGTGAATGAAGGTTCAAAACGTTGTTGTTTTGTTCTTTCTAGAATAGTAGGTTTAATTACTAAACCAGTATTAAGTTGTGTTTTAGCAGGAACAAAATCCTTTAACATTTTAAATAAAGAACTATCAAAGTAAGATAATAATTTAATAGATTCTAAAATACTTGTCTTTTTATAATATTTTTTAAAGTAAAAATCTTTAAGTTCTTCTAAACCAGGATATGTTAATGAACTAGATAAAGTTGGATCACCTATATAAGTGTCAATATCAAACCAACCCATTTGATTTTCAATATCTCTATCTATACTATCTTGAGGTGAGACAGCAATTTGAGCTATATCTAAATCTGCTGTATAGTCTATGCGTGAACTACTTAAAACATTTTCTTGTACAGAAACATAAGCTGATAAAGTTGAACCAGATATAATTTCGTTATTTGTTACTCTAATTTTATCTTCGTTTAGAGTAAAGGCACCCATATCAGGACCTTGAATTAAATCTATTTTACTTTCAGATACAAAACTATTAGTGGTAAAATTAGTTATAATACCATAATTTACAGTTGAAGAACCTGTACCTAAGAACGATCCTGTTGGAGCAACAGATCCAGTAACCATAGGGTGTACTGAAGTTACTTTATTATCTCCATCTGAGCCTGAAATAAAATCATAATTACCTAAAGGTAAACGATAAATTAAATCATAATATGAAGATGTAATATCATTACTAGCGTATGAAGTTGGGTTTAATACGTGTTGATCAAATACAGATTGAGATAAATTTGTATTCCAATATCTGAATTCTTGAAATTCACCATCAAATATAATACCATCAGGTGCTATAACGTTACTACTACTTGCTCCTCCTAAATAACCATGTAATTGTTGGTTACCTGAAGTAAATGTATAAGTTGACCATCCTTCATTATATGATGAAGAGGTTGAACCTGAAATAAATATACTTGAAGATGCTTGTTGTTCTATAAATCCACTATGTCCATCATATTTACCTTGTTTTACTATAAGTTCATAAAACGCATCTGAACCTGTATCTTGTAAGTTCATTTTGGAAGGTTGTCTATCTAACTTTAAGTTAAAGAAACTACCTGTAAAGAAAGGTAAGAAAATAGCATCTGTAGAAGCATATCCTTGAGAACCAGATAAAATAAATCTTAATTCTCCATAATGATCATAAATACCACTTGAAGTAGCAATTGATTCAGAAGGATATAAAAGTTGAATACCAAACTGAGATGATGAATCACTATTATTTACTTGAAATATAGATTGTGTATAGTGAGAAGAAGAGGGTATACTAGAGGCTTTGAATCTAAATTCAATTGTATCTGGTACTTGATCTTCAGCAAGTATTCCATTCCACCAACCTTCAATATTATTCCAATCAATATCCATTTCTTCCCATTTTTCTCCAACCATAGGCATGATTGAGGGTAACCAAGGAACTTCAACTACACTTGATGTATGTGTAGCTAAAGCATAAACATGGTTTTCGTAAAATTGAGTTGTTTGAGGTAAGTTTTTCTCTATACCTCCATACTCATGTATTCTTAAAATGGTATCTTCAATACCAAAACAGTTTAAGAGAGCTCTTAAACCACGATATGAACCACGAGTTTTTAATAAATAAGGTAAGTTGTGGTATATACGTTTATATATCTCTTTATTTACATTATCATATGTAATAGGTTCATTTGATGCTGAAATGTAATTTTCTATTCTATATGAGCCAGTATCTGGTACAAGTGAACCTGATGGTGAAAGTCCTGTTAAAGCAGAGAATAAATTTTCGTTGGTTTTATTTGAGGTATATAGTTTAATACCTAAAGAACGAAGTGTATCTGCTACAAGGTCTTTTGAAATACCATAGTCAGGTCTATTATCTGCCTCTTTTAAATCGCCAATTGCTTTAGTATAAGTCCAAACATAATCAAAATGTTGACCTAACATTGCTACAAGTAACTCTAAGTTTTGATTTTGTGGATCTTCTTTTATATATGCAGGTAAAGTATTCCAAATATAATTTCTGTTATCATCATCATATAATGAAGCAGATAATATTTGACCACCATAGTAAGCGCTATCTTCGTCAGTTGAACCATACCATACTGAAGATGAATCTGAGGTTACAGCGTAATTATCATATGGTAGGGTTGTATTTGACTTAGGCCAAGCTTTACTTCCAGATTCAAAATATAGATAGTATTCATAATTGTCAAATTGTTCAATTAATGTATCTATGTTTTCTTGAATAGTAGCTTTAGAAGCTGAAATAGCAGATTGGTCTGTTAAGGGGTCAAGTGCCTTTAATTGGTTTAAATCACTTTGGTAATTTTGTATTTGGGTTAGCTTATATTTAAAGTTAGCTAACCTTTCATAGGCTGAAGAAAAATGAACAAAGTTTGTATAGTCAGTATGGTCAATGTTAATATCGACACTTTTTTCTTCTAAGATTGATTTTACCTGTTGATAAGAAGAAGTTAAAGAGGTATCTAGTACTTCGTTTAAGTTGAAGTACGTAGTAGGCATATTAGTTGATTTATTCAACTCAATATCTGTATTTGGACCTCTTAAATATTCAACTTGTTCTTCAGTTTCATCTTCAAATTCAATGTTAACATTAAAAGCATAAGGGTCAGATACTTGTTCTACAACCCATAAAGTATCTTTTACATTATAATTAGCTGGTAATGGTTCATATAATTTGATAAAAATACCAGGTTCAGCTGTATTGTTAGTATCTAGTAAACTATTAACTCCAATTAATGTTTGATTATTTCCAAAATTAAGAATAAAATCAAAATAAAAACTTTTAGAGTTTTTAGATGTAAGGTAGTTTAAGTAAGAAGTACTTACTGCATTATAAGATAAATCGTTAGTAACAATTTTAATCTCTGTTCTATCTGAAGAGATTTCTTTAATGTAAAATCTAGTACTTGAATTACTTAAAAATATAGGTCTATAAAAGTAATATACAGTATTATATTTTCCTATATCGAAACCAGCATCTTTTACATCTTGGGTAGGATCTAAATATAGTGTATCAAATACACTAGAATTATCTTTTGTGTTTTGGACTGTATAATTTTTAAAATTATAATTTACAGCCAATAATTGGTTTGTAGCAGAATATATTTGATATTCTACTGTATCTTGTTCAGCACCAAATTCACGATTAATCGAAAACTCATTTAATAAGTTAACATCTTGTGTGGTGTAGTCCTGCGCTATGTAGGGGTCTAGAGGGTTATATACAACGCTAGTTTTTTCCATACTATACTGTAGTACTCAAGTTTACAATTTCTTGTTGGGCTGTTATTAGTTGAGTTCTTAAATCATTGATTTCATCAAGCAAAGCTTGAATTTCTTCTGATTGACCAACTACACCTATATATCCAGCGCTTCGATTTACTATTTCTTCATGAGAACCAAAGCTACCTCTTTGAGGTATTTCATAAAATAAACGATCGTATTCAGCAAAAAATTCTGCTACAGTCATAGGTGCTTCTATTTCTACAGCTTGTTCTAGTTGAACTAGTTGTCTGAATTCAGTATCTACAACATTAGGATAAGATACTTTTCCAAATACCTGTTTATTAAGTTTTACCTCTTGTTTAGCCATTATCTAACTACTTTAAAATAGTTTCCTTTATCTTCAATTACTAGAGTTTCATCTCCAATAACTGTTTTAACCATTAATTGATAATATCTTTCTGGTTCTAACCCGTCCATATAAACTGTAAAGTAGTTACTACCACTATCAGCACTTATTTTTGTGTATGAAGTATCGAAGTCAACTACCATTTCATCTGTTTTAGCGTCTTTTAGACCCCAATATGAAGATGTAGGTAGTGCTTTAGCATTTAAATATACGGAGCTAGTTTGGAAAGCCCTAGCAGGATATTTATCTCTTACTTTTACTCTAAAATTATATACTCCACTATCTTCAAATTCGCTTTTTAAATTTGTAAATGCTAATATAAAATCACTTGAAGTTACAGTAGTTAATGGTGTAGCATATGAACTATCATCCCATTTAAATTCTAGTTCAGGTGGGTATATAGTGTGGGTATCTACGGAGAAGTATTGTGTTTGAACGTATGAAGATAAGAATTCAATACTTGCGCTGTGTTTAACGATAAACCCATCGTTTACCACTGAACCACTATTCCAGTCTTGAACAATGTCAGTAACGTTCATTGAAATATCTTTGTCGCTTACATAAGTAAAGTCTTGTGAAGCAGAAGATTGGTTTGTATACCAATCACCACCATCTGAAGTCCAAGTACGAGAACCAGATTCTCCTTTCCAACCCCATGAAACACCATCTTGTGTTTTGGGATTATCGCTTACTCTACCAGTTCCCATATCCCAAGTCCCTGATACAGGGTATGCTTCTAAGGTATAGTTTAATGGTGCATTTTCAGCGTTTGCCAGGTATAATTTTAAGTTACTTTGGAATGCCGCGTCGCCTATTTTATTTGTAATAACGTCGCTTATACCCGTTGTTTTGAACTGAACTAAGGCACGAGTAACAGCAGGTAAATCACCTTGAGCAGATGATAATTCGTTAATTCCATTATAATTGGAAATATCTAAAATCTCATCTCGTCCTGTATTTTGAGCAGGATATTTTGATAAGATAAAAGCATCTTTTTCGGGAAATATTTTATATACTGCCATTTTCTTAGTTTGTTACTATTCGTCCTTTAATATCAGTGTCTGGGTATCTTAATTCAAATATTGAAGGATCTAAAGATGGGTATAAAATCTCGTTTATGGTTGATCCTTTTATATCGTAAGCATATTTTGAATAACCTAAAGATTCTCCTACTTTATTTACAATTTGTAGTTTTTTAACTGTTTGAACACCCTCTACATTATCAATTACGTTACGAACGTTATTTAATAAGATAGGTTGGTTGATTTGCCACTTATCAATATCAAAATAAGTTTTAAGGGCATCTATACAGTTATTAATAATTAATCTATTATTATAGTTAGGTTGAATTATAATATCAAATTCAACTCCAATATTAATTACAAATGCATCTTTTATTCTAAGAGCATCTGTTAACATTCTATATTCGTTTAAGAATGTTTTTAAGTTTTCCTTTAAAGCAGGATCAGCTACTACAAGATTACCTTGAGAATTACTTGATAAAATATACATTGCTAAAGCATTTGTATCATATCTTTCCTCTTGTGATCTATCTCTTCTACCATTCTCTTGTGAAACATATACTTTAGATACTTTACCAAATTTAGAAGGTAAAGATAAACTTCTAATAGCATAATCATCTTTAGTTACAGTACGTAATTGAGTTGGGTACTGGGCTGTAGCTTTACGTCTAATATCTTCGTTTGTATCTCCATCTCCACCTCCAATAGCAGGTTTAGTGTTTGTAAACGCTAAGGAATTTCTAACAGTAGATTGTAAGGTTGGATCTAAACTTGAACCAAAAAACGTTACTGTACCTGAAGATAGAATGGTTAATGATTGGGCTGTAACATTAGAAGTAGCTCCACCTCCTACAAGATATTCTACAGTTAAAGTAGTATTTGCCGGGGCAATACCATAAGTTTTAGTATATAAGAAGTTAGCAGGATCCCAGGCTGTAGTTAATTTATCAGTACCATAAGGTAATCCTAATCCTATATTATCTGAATTTGGGGTGATGATTTCATCTGGATTAGAAGAAACACCTGGTCCAAATTGTAGTTCAAGTTTATTATTTGATTTAAAACGTTTTGTAAATCTACGAGGTGCTTTTTTAATTTTTAAAAGATAAGGTGTAGTTCCATTATATTGATATAGTTGTGGATCGTTTGCTGCTGTGTTAGTAACAGGATCAAAAATAGTTTCTTGGGCTAAATATGGCACTTCATACCATCTATTCCCATCACTATCTGTTGTTTTTACAATTTCAATTACATTAGTATCTTCGATTTCTACAGTAGAGAATCTTTGTGGAGTTGTAAATGTAAATGTTTTTGTTTTAAGTGTACCTGCTGTTGCTTTAGCTTTTTTCTTTAATAGATAAAAATTAGGTTGGTTAGCACCATCTATAGAGTAAACAGATATATCAGTTGGATCTGCACTTCCAGATATAGTAAAATCTACTTTATCCTCTAGGTAAAAGAAAACACTTGTATTATTTGAAGATTGTAATTGAGCACCTTCAGATAATATCATTGCATAATTCCAGTCTGGTTGGACTGAACCTCCGGCTGTAGTAGCAGGTAATGTTTGGTATATATCTACATCAACTGTAGAAGCATTTGTTACTTGAGGGAAATAACCGTGATTATAAGCTAAAGCTAATAAGTTATCTCGTTGTTTAGCAAATTCTAAAAAGTTTTCTTGAACTTGATTATCACCATAATATGATAAAACGTCACCAACATATGAGGCCATTTCAATTAACATCAGACCAGCGGATGTCTCTGAAAAGTCATTATAAGTTTCAGGGTAATAAACTTGAGCAAATTCAAGCAATTTTTGCTTAAACCCGTCAAAGTCTTTATTTAAATATTGTATTTGTTTAGACTCCGCCATTATTGAGGTTTATTTGAAGTTCATCTTCTATATTTGTATTAACTACAGTATATTTTAAATATATAGTAATAGTTTTAGAATCAGGTTCTAATTCTACATTTAAACTTTCTATTTGAACAGTAGGAAAATATAGATCAACACCACCATAAATAAGATTTTCAATCTCGTCTATTCTTTCTTCTGTTATTTGATTAAATAAAACCCCAGGTTCTCCAATTGGATCTTCTAAAGAAGGAGCTAAACCTAATAACCCGGCTCCAAAACCAGGATTCATTACTCTTTCTCTTTTTCCTGTTAAAATAAAATTTAAAAGGTTTGATTTTATAGCGTCTTGAGTTGTGTAGGTTGTATTAACACCTGTAGGACCATTAAAGGGTACAGATATTCCTACTCCCGTTGAAGGGTTAAGATCTAAAACATCAATATTTTTAAATATGTAAGACATTAAATATTACCTGATTCTTTCATTTTACCCATTAAACCTGAGAAGTCTGGAACGGCATCAATAGATACTTGATTTATATCTGAAGTTTTGGGTTGTGATGCCATCATTTCATCTACAGATTTTACTACTTTAGTTTCACCTCCAGGCATCCCACCTTGAAAACCAACAGCGTCTTGTGCACTATATCCACCACCATTAATATTTCTCCACCCACCTTCAGCATGTGTTTGATTTAGGATACTAGCTATAGCACCTGCTCCTTCAAATAAAGGTTGGGTTGGTTGTTGTGGTTGTGGTTCTTCAGTTAATTCAGATAATGAAGGTCTTTGTGTTTTTTGTTCTACAACTGGCTTCTGAACTACTTTTGTTTCAGTAATAGGAGTACTCATAATTAAAGAAAGTTCTTCCTTAATTACATCTCTTACTTCTTCTCGAATAATTTTTCTAAAAGCTTCTATTTTCATGATTATAAATATTTATATATTACTCTTTTCTTTTACCTCGTTTACGTTTTACTTTTACTTTAGTACCATCTATTTTGATTCGGTATTCTTCTCTAATATCGTCTTGAGAAATACCATATTCAACTTCTGTTTCAGTATATTTTTGCCTTAAAAGTAGCTTAATCCATTTAGGTAATTCTTGTTCTGCTATTTTACCAAAATATTCATCAAATGGAGGTGGTACTTTTTTAGTAATAACAGCCATAGCTACTAATTTTTGCCAATCAGCTTTAGCTTTTTCTTCTAAACCACTATACCATTGATCTGTTTTTCTTTTTACTTCCTCTACTTTATTTGGATTAGGATCCATTTCACTTAAAATAGATTCTTTTAAAGTGGCTACAAGTTCTTCTTCAGATAAATTTTCTACTCCAGGTTGACTTAATACTTGAGAAATTTGATTTGATGAAGCCCCACTTAAAACAGAATATGTATTTTGAATTTTAGCTAAGGAAGGATTTGATTGAATAAATTCATTTAAAGGTTCTTTAACTAAAGTTTGTGTGTCAAGGGGTCTTTGTTTAACTGAAGGGTTAGGGGTAGAAGTAGCAGGTCTAGAATCATCTATAGAACCGTAAGTTGAATTTCCTATTCTAGCTTCTGTAGGTGTAGTATCACCACTATCTTTTAATTCAGGTAAAGAAGCAGCTCTATTTGATTGTTCTGCTTTTATATTAGATATAGCAATTGGGTTAGCACCTGTTGTTCTAGCTATTTCAACTGCAGTATCATCATCTATTTCATTTGGATCTTTATCTGATGTATTAACACCTATAATACCAGCATCAACATCACGTTTTAATTGAAATTTTAATTCTTGGATTATAGTAGATAAATTAGTAGAGAAGGTAAGTTCAGTAGCAGCAACTATTTTTTCTGTTGAATCTAAAGCAATACCTCTTCTTCTAGTTAATTGGTTATTATTTTTATCTATAGGTCTTTCTTCTTGAATTTTTAAAACATAACCCAAATATACTTCAGCAAAATTCCCAAATCGATCTTCAGGATCAACTTGTTTTTGCAATTTAAAGAAATTATCTTCTGCTGCTTGGAGTAAACCTTTATTTGCAGCATTAAATTTATTATAAGTGTAGTATCTAAGTTGATTACCTTCAGCAAATAAATCTCTTAAATCTTGACCCCTAGCATCATCAAATACAACTCCGGTTGCTAAAGAAACTAATTTACCATTAAATACTATATTACCATCTTTATCAAACCCATAGACGGAACCTGGTAGGATCATTAATGAACCATCTTCTAAAGTTATAACTGTTACATCATCATCTGTAGAATTAATTAAATCTGTTACAGCTTGGGCTTGTTGATATGATTTTACATCTTTATTAGGTGCTATAGTAATTAAAGATTGGAGAGCTGTAAATGAATTTCTTAAGGCACCATTTAAAGAATTAGTTAATTCTTCTGGGGTGTTATTACAACTATCTAATTTTTCTTGGAATTTAGCTGTTTCTTTAATAAGGACAGTTAAAAATTTCTTAACAAGATTTAAACTACCTAATATAGTATCTATATATCCTGAAAATTTATTTAACATGTCTATAGCATATTGAATAGCTTCTTCAACCCATAATAATTTTTCTGTTACTAATTGTATAGCACCTACAGGAACAAAAGCAGCAGGAAGGATTTTAATAACCGCTTTAATTACTTTAATTACTACTTTTAATACTTTAAGTATTATAGTAATTGTTTTAATTATTTGGCTAACTGTACGAAGTAAAGCTATAATAAAAGTAATAGTACCTTCTATAAACTTGGCAAAACTAACTATTGTGCCTACAAAAAAAGCTAATTGGTCATATGGTATAGCATTTACTAAAAATTTATTTACATCTTCAATTTGTTTTTTAAATTTTTCTTCTATAAATAGGGATACATTTGTAAATGGTAGAATTTTTTCTTGAATATCTTTTACAATTCTTACCCTTTCTATTACTTGTTGAGCATTAAGACCCCCTGCTAAAGTAGCTTGAACACCTCCTACTTCAGTAACAGCTGTAGTAGTTATTTCTTGGGTATCATCTATTAAATCTGTAAACTTTTGAAAAGGTTCTTTTAATTTAGCTACAAAAGGAATTGTATCAGGAAGTTGTGCTATATCATTTTTTAGTTCTGTAACTCCTAATCCCTTTATTTCATTAACTACACCCTCTAATCCTTCAGCTAATTCTCTTACATCAGTTGTAGCAGGATCAGCTTCAAATTCTATAGTAAAATTTTCAAATCCTCTTAAAATAGGATCTCCACCTTCATCTATTTGAGTATTACCATTTTTATCTTTTTGGTAAGGAGGTTCTGAGGGGGAAATGCTGGTTATTTCAATTTGATATCCTACCCCGAATACTCCATCATTATTTTCCCCTAAATCTTCAGCTGTAATAGGAAATGATCTTAATATATTACCTATCATTTTAGATCCTATATTGGAATCATCAACTTGTTTAATTATAACTTGAGAACCTTTATGGATAGGAGCAGAAACATTTCCTCCGGGTTGGTCTGATGGGATGATTAGAGCAATGGTCCCTATTTTAAAAGGGATTAAAGGAATTTCTCCACTTAAGGGGTCAGGGACACCAAATACACCATCGGCGTTTTGATTTCCTTGTACAAATTGGAATTTTTTAAAAATATTAAGTATATCTCCAACTTTACCTTCAAAACTACTTATAGCATTAGCTACTCTACTTCCAGGAGGGAATGCTTGGGTTGCTGCAAATTGGAGAGGATTACATATGTCGTATGTATTAAATACTTTAATAGTTTCAGTTATAGGAACAAGACCAGGATTATTTCTTATATTTCTTATTCCTTCTATGAATTGTTGTCTTTTTTCAGAATTAGAAAAATTTACAAAATCAGTACTAGTTTTACCTTTACCATAGATAATATTCATGGATTGTTTTTTCAACCCTTTTACAAATTTAGAAGTTGAATTATCTGCTTTATTTACTGCTTTTTTTAATCCGTTAGGCATTATCTAGTAAAATTAGTTTTTGATAATATTCTTGATAACCCATCATTTAAGCCTTTAAGTGCTTTTTCTAAACCTTCTGCAGCTGTACCAACTCCAGTTACTTGAACACCACTACTATCAACGGCATTTTTCATATCAGGAACCACATTTTCTGTCATTATAACACAAAATTGATTTAAAATATTTGCTAATTCATCACCATATACTAAAGGATGTGAAGCATCTAACCCTAATCTAATTTCTGGTGCATTAATGATGCACATTCCATCACTATCTAAATTAATAGTCCCTCCAGAAGATATACCTACAGCTTTTTTTCCTACAATAAATGTTGAATCTTCCTTAGAATTAAGTAAAACTCTACCAGAATCTATAATAATTTGGTTACCTCTATAGGGAAACTCTGGTTTGTAAGGTGTAATTTTTTTAGTAGGTTGTTGTTCTTTTACATCTGCTCCTCTAGCAGTAAAAGGATTTGGTTCAGTAATAGGGAGATCACGTGATTCTATTTCGGGTATATCGGGGGTTGATATTCCTTTGAGTTTACCTAATTCTTTTACCTTTTTTAATGCTTTTTTTCTTTTTCTACTTCCAAATAAAGCATAAGTTACCCCTTCAGGAACACCAAAAAATTGTTGATATATATCAACTATGTTATTTAATATGTCAACTACAAATTCTATCATATGTCTCGTCTAAAATTTCTTGAATTTCTTATAGTTTCACTAGCTGACCCTGTTGGGGTGTTTCTTCCACCAACACTTCTAGGTTGGATGCCACTGATTGTGTTTTTTGTTGGTGGAGGAACATTGTTTGGGATAGTTGTTGATAATGGTCTATTTGGGGAATTTATAATATTCCCACTAGTATTAGATTGACTTAAAGTAATATTACCTGAATCATCTTCTTCTATAGGTAAAGATGTTTTTGGTATTATAATTGGGTTATTTGGGGGTGGGGGTAAATTAGGTGTATTAGTTATAATATTTCCATTATCATCAGATTGATCTAGAGTAAAATTATATAAATTATCTTCTTCCCGAGGTGAAGTATTAGGTCTTTGTATTAGTAAGTCTTGTGGTGGAATGACATCAATAATAGAATCAGGATTTATTTCTTGTTGTTTTATTTCAGTACTTAAATCAGGTTCTTGGTTAATAATATCTGAAACACTGCCAGTAGCATCTGCTTCTTTAGCAGATACTGTTGGACCATTCAATGGTATTTCTTGAATTAACTTCGTAGTATTAGCAATAGGTGTAGCATCTACACCAAAAGATGCAAAATTTGTTGAAGCTAGTGCAACAGGTATGGTTTGTCCTGAAGTAAGATAAATTGATGAATCATCTGCTTGTATATCCTCATATATAGGAAACCAATTATTAAATGCATCTTCTGAACCTTGTCCATTTCTTAATATAGTGATTGGTTTACCAACTGATCCTTCTGCACTCCAGGGACTTTGAGTATCACTTCCCGATACTTTAGCTGTAGAAGAAAAACGAAGTGAATTCCCAAAACGTCCTTCTATTAAAACATCACCTTCTACAGGATATAAATTACGTATTGTAGATTTTTCTACAAATGTCTTACCTGGGGATGGTTCTACTACTACTTGTTCTTCTGTATTTTCTATACCTACACTTACAGCTTGTACATCTATATTATTTTTAGTTTGTGTAGCTGAACTGTTAGGTGAAGGGAGCATATTCAAATGACTTCTATTCCAAACTGTAGTTGTAGAATAAAAATATTGAACTGTATCGTTGTCTCCTGCTTGAAGTTCTTTAGGTGAAGGACCAGGATGTATAAGAACAATCTCGTTTAAAGCAGGGATTTTTTTAATGTTGTTATCTAAAGGTATAGCTATATTACCTTGTGGAAAAGTATTTCCGGGTTGATTGGATGAGCGGTTAAGTGTTTCAAATTTGATACACCCAATAGCCGACCATCCTCCAGATGTTTGAAAGATAGATTGACCATCACCAGATGGTTCGATATTAACATCAATTACCCTAGCAAAAAATAATTTGTTACTATCCGTTTTAGATAGTGAGGGTGTTTTTGATGCAATAGCGGAGTTCCCTAAAGTAGGAAAATTTTTACTCATCCTCTACCTTTATTTCTTCTACTTTTTTATCTAATTCTTGGAGAGAGCTAAATAACATCTCTTTGTCTTCATCTGAAAGTATCTCGTCTGTATCAGCCATCTTACTATTCATAGCACGTTGAACGATACCTGCCATTTTAATTAGGGCATCATCGTTTTTAATGGCTAATTCCATATATTCTTTAATTAAAGGAACCATAATTACGGCATCACCAGGATTGGTAATCATGGGTTTTAGACCCTCTATTAAAGAACGAAGTTGGACTTCTTTATCTTTTTGATTAGAATGTATCTCCTTTAGGAGATCAGAGAAAGATTTCTTTCCAAATAAATTTACTTGCGAAAAATCCATAAGCGGTGCTTTGGATATAAATATAGATATACTAGGGATTTAGAACCTCATACTAACAGCTCCCGTTTCAATATATTGGGTCATTAATTTTTTATACACCTTCCTCATTTTTTTAATTACTTTAGTAATTTGAGGAGTAGGTTGATCTGTCATTTCACGTATATAAATATATATAGCTTTTTTATTAAATAATTCTATATTTTCTCTTTTACGGAATAATTCCATAATAGCATCGGCTGTTCGAGCATCTTCTTCTTTTGGAAAATGATCAAACAGATATAAATCCATGTATTCTAAAAGATATTCTATAAACTCGGTTGCCTCGTCTTTAGATTTATCTAGATCTGAATGGTTATTAATGATATCAATTGTAATTGACTGATCGTTATCTATAGCATCTACTTCGGCTCGTTGCTTTAGTTTTTTATAGTTGTTATTATTATATAGAATTAAATAACGTTTTGCTATAGTACCGAAATAAGAAAAGGCTTTACCTTTATCTTGTTTATATAAGTGAAGTTTCTCTAAAAGGAAAGCTGTTACTTCATGTTGTAATTCTCCTATAGTTTCTACCTCTGTATAGTAAAATTTGAATGTATGAATAATGTTTTCTGTTAGCTTATGGAAGCCATACCATATACGTTCATTATATATTTTATTACGCAAACGTTCATCAGTAGTATTTAAATACTCGATGATTGCTTCCTCAGTATCAGCTGTAAAATATTGATTTTTTGTTTTTGGTCGTCTTTGGCGTAATGTACCTTTTTTGGTATACATTGGCCCCTCATCACGTTTAGGAGGGGTTAGAATGTTGCCCTTAAGACTATCGTCGATTGGGAGATCCATTTATTTATTAAGGTTGTACTCGTTTATAAGTTCTTGAATCTCCTTTATGCCCTTAAAGAACCACCCTATCTCGTCGTCTGATTCGAATATTTGTTTTGAATCTATTTCTTTAATCTTACGGTTTGATTCGGACATTATAGTAGACATAGTGTCTATATATTGGTCTCGTTTTACAACAGCATCTTCTAGTTTTTCATTTTTACGCATCAAATTCCAAATAATATAGGAAATGACCCCGAAAGTGAGGATACCAACATTGATTAAAATAATAGTGGTTGTAGTCATTTAGAGATTCTTTACTAAATCCATTAAATTGTTATCTTTAGAACCTATTTTATCTAAGTTAGTATTAACTCGATCTTGTTTTGTAGTTTTCTCCTTAGGTTGGGATTTACCAAATGTATCCAACCATTCACGTTCAAACTCAATTCGCGCTGCCATAAGGTCAGCCTGGTGTAAAATAAAGGGAAGTGAAGTACGAGGTTTAGTCTCAGGCATAAATCCTTTAAGGTAAGATTCATTTGCCTGATCGTATAGACCATCGTGTGTTTTTATAGCAATCCACTCGTTAGTTGTAAGTTGGATTCCTGCTTGTTGTAATAAGAATAAAGAGCGATCTGGGACCGTCATATATTCGTTTGCTGTATTAAAGGTATACATTTCACCTAGATTTTTCTTTCTCCATTCATCCTGGGATGGAAAAACAGAAGTGTGTTCTAGAGATCCAATTTTACCTAAATCATGGTTTAAAGCGGAGACAAATAGCTCTTCTTCAGTATATGTATCTTTTGTTCCCATTTCCTGCCATACAGCACTTATTTTAAATGCGGCAGTAATTACACGTATAACGTGTTCAACATAACCCCCGGGAAAACAATTGTGATACGCCTTCTTATGAGAGGCTGGAAGCAGGGCAATACGTTCGTCTAAACTATTATAAAAGTCTAGAAACTGCTGTTTACGATCCCCAGTAACGTATTTATCTATACCCTTAAGGAGTACCTCATAGTTGTCCTTAATTTGCTCCGCTGTTAAAACCATTATTGTTGTGTTTCGTTGTTTAAATAAGTTTGTGACTGTTCTAAAATTTCTTTTATATTGTCAATCGTTTGATTTACTTGAACGTGTTCACCACGTTGTGAGTGATGCTTTAAAACATTAAGCTGGTTAGCAACTTGTGTTAATTGTCGTTCTATTAATTCTTTATATCTCATAATAATATTGTGCAAGGATTTCTATAGCTTCCTCGATTGTGTTAAATATACGAACGCTATTTAGGGATTCCAAGTTTGTTTCGGATAGTATATAAATATATTCTCCTGGGGATTTTCTAAAGTATATAATAGGATAGGATTCGGTTTTAAGGTTATTTTCTAACCAATCACCCATTAAAACATTTGTATCAACATCTATATCTGTATAGGGGATTTCTAATCTATCAAGGGTACCTTTTAATAAATTACAATAATCACAATATGGAAGTGAATAAACCGTTATTTCCCCCTCCCCTTTTTTTCCTATTTTCTCTTCTACCATTTTTAATTTTTAAAACCAACCGTACCCCCAAGGTAATGGGCATTTTTTACTTCTCCAAATCCTTTATTAAAGACTTTACTTTTTCTATTCCTTCTTCATATTTGTTTTCTTCAAATAAAGGTAACAAATCTCCTTTTAAAGAGGAAAGAATTTCTTGTCTTTGATTTGCCTCTAGGGTTTCATGTGCTTTTTTACCATCTATATCCTGATATAAGAAATCAAATGGTTCTAAAGAAGCAGCTAAAAGACCAAATTTCATTTTATTAACTTCTTTAAA
>JACKZZ010003522.1_pt1 | contig 39396 bp, 31 predicted proteins | sample 8027871 | NCBI WGS metagenome assembly JACKZZ01 (sample SAMN15724774, study PRJNA655200) | protist metagenome | isolation source: fluorescence activated cell sorting (FACS) single amplified genomes of... | place: USA: West Boothbay Harbor, Gulf of Maine | collected 2000-07-19
AAAGAAAAATCAAGAGAAGATGCCTCATCATCAGAAGATGAAATTGAATCAGTTAATACCATGTCATCAGATGAAATGGAATCAGAAAATGACAAGTCATCAGATGAAATGGAAACGGAAAATGAAATGGAATCAGAAAATGACAAGTCATCAGATGAAATGGAAACGGAAAATGACGTGTCATCAGATGATGAAAAGTCCCTAAAAGATATATCGGCAACAGAAGAAGAAGATATAAAAAATATTGATGGGATGAGATTGAATAAACCTTATTATTTTCAATCACTCATAGAAAATAAAGACCCAGTGTTAATAATTAAAGAAGATACGGCACAATTTAATTCATATGTTAGAACTTGTAGTTCAAGCACCAGAAAACAACCGGTTATTTTAACAGACCAACAACTTGCTAAAATTAACAAAGAACATCCAGGATTCTTGAGAGAAGAAGATGTAATAAAATACGGTTCTGACCCAAAAAATCAATTTAATTATATATGTCCTCGTTATTGGTGTTTAAAAAATAATACCGTCGTCCAACCAAATGAATTGAAAGAAGTTAAAGGAAAGGACGGAAAAACAGAACTGATCCATCCAACTTGCGGAAAAGTATTGCCAAAAGGAGAAAAGATTGTAAAACCTGGATATTACATTTATGAATTTTATGAATCAAAACCAAATAAAAAAGATTATAAAAAATATCCTGGATTAATTGCGGATTCTCACCCAGATGGTCTTTGTTTGCCGTGTTGTTTTGATAAATATAATACAGAAGGTAGAATAAAAGCCAAAAAAAAATGTTACGATAAAAATGTGAGTGATAAAGAAAAAGATAATAAAAATAAAGAAGATGAGTACATTAAAGGTCCTGATAAATTTCCTCTCGACCCTGGTAGATGGGGTTATTTACCTGCTGAAATTCAAACAATGCTTCGCGAAGTTAACGCGGATTGTCAAATAAGTAAGACAAACACAAGCATCAAAGACAACCATCCTTGTTTGCTTCGTCACGGTGTTGAAATTAGTAATAAACAGTCATTTATATCTTGTATATCAGACCTTATATTTTTTGGGAAAAAAATGTTAGATAAAACAGGTATTCCACAAATGGCTACTATATTAAATATTTCAGATATGAAAAAGCGAATAATAAAATCAATTTCAATTGATAAATTTATAAAATATCAAAATGGAAACTTGGTTACAAATTTTCAAAATCTAAATAAAAAAGTGAACATAGAGAAATATAATGATACAAAATTGTATCAAAAACTGAATATTAGAGAGAAGACGGAAGATGCTGGATATTTTACAAAGGTTGTAAGTGCGTTTGAGAATTTTGTAGATTTTTTAAGTGATGAAGATGCATTCATTGACCACACATATTTATGGGACATTATAACAATGCCAAACAAATATTTATTCCCAGATGGTGTAAATATGGTAATATTTAATCTACCAAAAGATGATATTACCAATAATGTTGAATTATTATGTCCTACGAATCACTATTCAAGTGAATTTTATGAAGCAAGAAAACCAACTATTATCATTATGAAAGAAGGTGATTATTATGAACCAATATACACATACACTACAAACGATAATAAAATAAAGGTTGGGAAAGATTTTAAAGAACGTGATCCTCATCTTTCAAAAACAATGAGAACAGTATTTAAGGAAATTATTAAGCCATTCTTTAACACAATTTGTAGACCTCTAGATAGTATGCCGAATGTTTACAAGACAAAAAGACCACTTCTTCTTTATGATTTAGTTCAAAAACTGGATAAATATGACTATAAAATAAACAAATTAGTAATAAACTTTAATAATAAGGTAATCGGTATATTTGCGGAGGAGCCCGACCCGTCACTTAAAACAGGATTTATCCCTTGTTATCCTTCGTCTATCGACGATGAATTAAAGAAAGAAGTCGATTATGTTTTAATGACAGATTTAACTTTATGGAATACATATGATAATACGGTTCGATTTTTAAATAAGCTATCTAATATAAGCAAAAAACGTAAGGCAACTCCGGACATTCCGTGCAAACCTCAATTTAAGGTCGTTGAAGACGAACACGTAGTTGGTATATTAACAATTACAAATCAATTTATACAATTGTCAGAACCATTAAGATTAGACGAAATAAATGCGAAATTAGATATACAATCATTAAATAATAATAATTACATTGTTAACATAAATGAAAAACCTATGGTTAGTGCGGATGTTGAAATAATGACACAAAAAGGTGTAGATGATGTTCGTGTTGATTATATAAAAAAAATCAGGCTAGAAGCTAATTTCTACAATGTTTATAGAAATACAATTCGTATATTATTAAATGACTACGAGAATATTAAATTAAGAGAAAAAATCGAAAATGAAATAAAAAAAGAATATATTATTTATTCTGATAAATTCAAAAATATAAATTCATTATTACACGAATTAATTAAAAATAAAATACAATTTATTGGCGATAAAAATTATTATAAACTTATTAATGAAGTATCAACATGTATAGTTAAAAATGATACGTGTAAAGATGAACCTAATTTATGTTTAACAGAAAACGGCACTTGTAATTTAATACTTCCAGAGAAAAACTTAATAACTGACAAGGAAAATGAGCCAATTTATTATGGTAGAATGACAGATGAGTTAATTAGATATAATAGAATTAAATCATTTATGTTTCAATCACAAACATATTTATCATTTGGAAGCATCGGTTACAATTTAAGAGAGAACGAGTTTATTTTAATACAATCTTTATTAACACAAGAATATTTCGAATCTTTGACACCTGAAGTTACAAACAAATATATTCAATACAACTCACACGACGAAACGCAGCCAATGTTAACACAAACATACGATAATAAAGTAATATATTCACAGATAAATAATGAGATTAACACTCGTTCGTGTGATTGGAAAGTTAATCCAAAAATTACTTCTGGCATTTGGAAAAAATGTTTTCCGGCTGATTATAATGAAATGGAATATAATAAATTAAATTATTGCACATTTGGTTTAATAATCAATCTAATACAGAGAAAAACGGGTAAAAAAGTAGAAATAAATGAATTAAAAACTGAATTATACGAAGAATACCAAAAATATCTTGAAAAATACCACGACAAAATTATAAATATATTGATTTTAGAAGGCAAAAAGACGTTAGGTGATCAGGTTCTATCTGACAAATTGTCCTTTTCAAATTTTATATATACAGATGCCTATTTTTTAACACCTCTTGATTTATGGTTACTCGTAACGAAATACAAAATACCAACAATATTTATATCTCAAAAATTTCTTTTACAAACTGAATATAAAAAACACCAATTTGTTGGATATGGAAACGAAAAGGATGAGTTTGCTTTCATTATTGTTCCTGGGTTAAGACCAGAAAATGTACCGAATTATAAATTAATTCAAAGTGACAAGGATGAGATTTTCATTTCTCTCAACAAGTTAGATGAAGAATGTTTAAGAAATATAAACTTCTCTTTGAATGAAACAATAACTATAGAAGATTATTTGTTAAATTTTACAAAACCATTAAAAACTACATACAAAAGAAAAATCCCCGTAAAATTTATTATACAATCTGATACTGAAGAAGAGGAAAAACCTGAAAAGAAAAACCATACAAATAAAACGCCTAGAAAATTTATTATAGAAGATGACTCTGAAGAAGAAAATAAAAAAGATGACAAACTTGTAACTCAAGAAGAAAAGAAGAAAACGCCGCCTAAAAAGAAACGTAAAACAAACAAAAAGCAAATTAAATTAAAAGGGAACAATCTTACAAAAAAACTAAAATTAATTATCCAAAATTCAAGTGAAACTCTTTAACTTATTGAATCATTTTCGTTTTCATTTTCATAATCAATGTCATCCTCTTCAGTGACATCCTCTTCTTCATCATCCTCTTCAGTGTCATCGTCGTCGTATGGAGAATTATAAAAATTAATACGAACCAAACTTTCGTGACAAATTAAATGTTCTGAAAAAAAATTTTCACTATCATTCATATATTTTATACATTTATCATTAAATACAACTTCTTTATCATATATTTTTTTAAAGGCTTTTGTTATTCTAAGTTTAAGTTTAATTTGTTTTCTGCCGAACTCTGGATTAAATTTATTAAATCGTATCATGCTTAATTTAAATAAAGAATCGTATTGATTTTTTTTTTGAGGATGGAAATTATAAATAGAGTTAACATATAAAAATAGATATGGTTTCATAATTTTAACAAGTATATTGTCAGGGAAATCTTTATCTATAATTATTTTATTTTCTGGATTGATTTTATGACAGTATAAATTAAATGAGTTAATCATTTGAATTATATCTTCTTTTATATCATTATCGTGTGATTTATATACATAATTTTTAATAGAATGTTCTCTTAATAAATTATCATTTAAAAATCTAAACCTTGTTAAATTAAAATTTGTTTGAAAATATTTACATAATAACTCAGGATATAAATCTGTTTTACATCTAATGTAAAAGTATATATTATATAACATTGATTTTGAAAATGGTAAATTGTTATATGGATTTTTTATACTTTTTGGCTCAGAAAAGAATAAATAAGAGTTTGTTAAAGATGAATTTATAATCTTAATCAAGTCATTAATATTAAATAAATATTTTGAATTATTATGAAATAAAGTAATAACATTTATTTGGTTTTCGTTTAATTCATTTAATCCAAAATCTGTATTTACGACTATTTTTGCCTTTTTTAATTTGTAATTATAGACCAACCTATTAATAACATTATAAGTTTTTTGAATTTTATAAAAGAAAAGGATGAATTCTTCTTTATTTTTTGGGTCGGTAAGCAAAAAACTGTTTAATGTTTGTGATAAATTTTTAAATTTGTTTTTAGAATTAATGTTGTGTTCAAATAAAAGAAACGCTGTTTTTATATAATATTTAATTGTATTGTCTTCTTTGTAATCCAAAGAAAAAAAATTTATATCTGTTTTTGCGATTTTATTTATCAACAATTTGTATGTTTCCATATTTATATAAATAATATTTAATTTTTATATATTATTTATTGAAATGATATTTTAAAATCCTGGATTGTAATCGTTGTCATCACCCATATCGTTGGCCTTAATTGTTACGACATTATTTTGTATGGAGATTTTATTCACACCACAAGGGTCATCAGGATTTTCAATGTTGCCAAATGCCTTTTCAATTTCTTCATCAATATCAACTGGTTTATACTCACTTGTAGCTTCAAGTTTTTGCATTTCTTCAATGTCTAACACAACTTGGAAGCAACTAGTGCCAAAGAAACCTTCTTGTCCACACATAACATTCGCAGAAACACCTCTAAATGTGTCGAGTTCAGCGTGTCTTGCTGCTTTCAAAAACATCTCAGGCGTCTCCTCAAATGATGCTTTTGCGATTGGTCCAATGTTATCATTGTTTATGCCGTGTCTAAATATAGATATTAGCTTACTTGTTGCGGTCATTCTATCAACAAGAACACTATAATTATGGTAATTAATATATGTTCCGTCGAACTCGACAACTTCAACTAACTCATTATAAATAGCTTGTCTTGCTGCTTCAATGCCCAACACGTTGTAAATTTCTACAATATCATTGCTAAGTGTTCGTTTCGTGTCAATAAAATCAAGTCCAAGAACATCTAACAAATTGGTTCCAATTGTATCTAACACCCATATATCCTGTTTTTTATAAACACCATTATGTTCAACCATATTATCTAATACTTTTCTAAGTATAACCTTATTAATGCCCTTAGTTCCTCTCAATACAACATTGTTGAGCATTTCTTCCTGAAAATTCTTTAGGATATAAATTTGGTCAGATTGATCTAGCGGGTTTACTTTTGTCTTTTTTTGTCCTTTGCCTGAGCTGGATATTACTTCGTTCATTCTAATTCTAAATATCAATTTATCAGAATTGAAATCGGAATAAACACAAGAGATTTGATCTTCATAGCAATTTTTTAAACAAAAGTTTACATCGTCCATAGTGATATTTTTTTCAAGCATGACTTCCGGGTCCATTTCCATACGGATGACCCATTTAGATTTTTCATTCTCATCGCTGCTTAATGACATATTAGCACATTCAGCTACTTTTTTCTCAAATTCCATATATTGAGAAATTGAGTCTTTGTCCATACTAATAAGAGAATTTAATTCATCGGGGTCAAAGCATACTTCGACTGACTTAACAACTTCTATTAATTTTGTATGTTCGAGCATATACATAGTAGTTTGAGCCTTATCTTTTTGTGTTTCATCTTCATGCTTCAAATAAACACTTAGAGAAGGGTTTTTAATATCACTTGACAATGACAAAATTTCTTCAATTCTTGGAACACCACGTGTAACATTTGATTTAGAAGCAACACCGGCAAAGTGGAAAGTGTTCAATGTCATCTGTGTGGATACTTCTCCGATACTCTGACCAGCAATCATGCCAACCATTTCGCCAGGAGCAACAATACCTCTCTTATAATTAATTGAAATTGTGTCTAATAGCAGTGACAACGCTGCCATATTAAATCTTTTAACAATAAGAAGTTCTTTGGGAGATAAATAGAAGTAGAATAGTGTCTTGAAAAGTTCGGTAGGTGGAGCATAGTAAATTTTTTCAAGATTCGAATAGCAATTATCAATCATTTCTAATGCTTCCAATGGTGTAATGTCTACCAATGACGATATAGTAATATTACATTGTCCTTGAATGTTATCAATTATGTGTTGGAAAGCAACAGGACAATTGACTACGGTGTCACCTTTATTCTTGAACACCTTTTTAATAATTTCATCACGTTTTTCAATCATAAAGTCAATATTTTTCTGTGTCTTTGTCTTGTGTTCTTGAATCTGTTTTTTATGTCTAGCCATTGTATTTTTCAAGAATATATTGTTCAATGTTTTAATACTTCCAGATTCCTCAGGAATAATAAAATGTGCGTAAATATTCTGGATGCTCATTGATACAATAGGAATTTGTTGAGATTCTACTTTAATCGCATCGATGTTATCGTCACCATAGCAAAACTGAACGATTTTATTTTTATTAGTTCTAACTGTCATATCATAAGAAACCATTAAATCTTCAAGACCTTTAATTAATCTTCTTTGAATGTAACCAGTAGTAGAAGTTTTAACAGCAGTATCAATAAGACCTACACGACCACCCATAGCGTGGAAGAATAGTTCCTGAGGTGACAACCCATTAATATACGAACTCTCAACAAACCCACGAGCTCCTGGTGAATCATCAAATTTTGTAAAATGTGGCAATGTTCTATTTTCAAAACCATACGGAATGCGTTTACCGTCTACATTTTGTTGTCCTAAACAAGAAATCATAAATGAAATATTCAAATCAGAACCTTTAGAACCTGCTTGAACCATAGTGACGAATCTATTATCTTTACTAAGATTTTTTAACCCGATTTTGCCGGATTCGGATGTAGCTTGATTGAGAATGCTATTTACTTGTGTTTCAAATTCTTCTTCATTCGTCTTTCCAGTATTATTTTCAAATAAACCAATTTGAACTTGGTCGATTAAATTTTTTACGTCGGTCTTTTTCTTTGTAATAACCTGAATAATATCATCGTTTGTTTTTTTATCGGAAATCAAATCACTAATTCCGACACTAAATGCGGACGAATTCATATATTCAGTTACTATATTTTGCAAATCGTCTATGAATTTAGATGATGCCATATTGCCAAAGTCATTACAAACACGTTGCAACAAACCCTTGGTTCCAGAACCCATAACGCTTTTATCCATTTGTCCACGCACATATTTACCATTTTTAATTTCAATAATATAATTAGATGATTTTGCGTCATCTTTATCCTCTTTAAATGCCTTAGTTTTATATTTCATTGATAATGGAGGGAATATTTGACTTAATATGTCAAAATTTGTTATTCCACCTTCTTTTTGACTTTCTTCTAAGAGTTTTTTCTCATTTACATTATTAAACATCATCAAAAGGTTCATTGCTTCTCTAGAACTAAATCTTAGATTAGGACGTGTAAATTGGTACGAACCAAGCATAGAATCTTGGAAAATTCCAACAATTGAACTGTTCTTAGCTGGACTAATAATTTGATATGGCACTGCTGCCAAATTTTTTAGTTCTGCTTCCGATTCGGGGTCTTGAGGCATGTGTAAATTCATTTCATCACCATCAAAATCCGCATTGTAAGGCTTTGTATCCGCTACGTTCATTCTGAATGTGTCGCCTTGTGTCATAATTCTGGCAATATGACACATCATGCTCATTCTATGAAGAGTAGGTTGGCGATTAAATAGAATGGCATCTCCGTCCATCATATGTCTATGAACGGTATCACCTTCTTCAAGAATAAGAGAATTTCTATCCAAATAATAACGAAGAGTAATCACCTCACCGTTTTGTTTTTCTAACATTTTAGCACCAGGCCATACATCAGGTCCGTTTTGAATTAATTTAGTCAAGAAATTAATATTAATTTTATTAACGATAACCGGTTTTGTAATATTTTTTGCTATTTTCATTGGAATGCCTAATTCGCGGATTGAAATATTTGGGTCGGCAGTAATAACTGAACGAGCACTAAAATCTACACGCTTAGCCATTAGGTTTCCTCTCATACGCCCTCCTTTACCATTTAAACGGTCTTTAATCGATTTTAATGGTCTTCCAGAACGCTGAGCTACAGAAGCCACACCTGGTATCTTATTATCAACTTGAGTAGCAATATAATATTGAAGAACAGTTGTCCAATCATCAATTACATTTGACGGTGCGTTGTTTTGAATTTTTTCTTGTAGTGTTTTATTTGTTTTTATAATATTCACCAAAATATGACTTAAATCGTCTTCCGACCTTTGTTGAGCGTCGTGCTTTACAGACGGTCTAACAGCTGGAGGAGGAACAGACATTACTTGACAAATCATCCAATCTGGTCTTGAATACAATGGACTAAAGCCCATAAATGTAACATCGTCATCAGATATTCTCTTAAAATTTTTCAATGTCATTTCGGGCGTAACCTTTATAACAATAGGTTCCGACTCACTATCATTTTTCCATTCCGCAAATATAGTAGCAAGTCCTTCTTTTTTAATTTTATTAGGTTGTAGTGTGCCACAGCCGTCTTCACTATCATCTCCACAACGTTTTACCTTACTGCATAATGAAAATACATATTTCCATCTGGCTTCACCATTTAGTTTTAAGGCTTGTTTATATTTATCCTTGCTTACTAAAAGTTTACTACATTTGAAGCAGACACATTTCATACATTTTTGAATGGTGCTTAAATATTGGATATAAAATACTGGTCGCGCCAATTCAATATGTCCATTGTATCCTGGTGTTTTCATATAATCAAGACCATCTGTAGGACAAATTAACCCTGGTTCTAAAACCCCCATTCTAGGGTCAAATAATCCACCAATTACGGGCTTATTGTTAATATATGTATCTCTACTAGTAATTTCAGCAACGGAGCTTTTTCTTATTTCTTCTGGCGACAGAATACTAAATTGTATTCCAATCACTTTTGAGGGGGTCATTGACATATTATTGGAAGTTGAAAACTTAGACATATCTTATATTATACCACAATAGATTTATATTGTTTTATTAATCAATTTTATTTTAAAAATGCGTTTTATACAACTTTATCTCATACATTTTTAATTAATAATTATATTATTCTATAACGATTTACTTTACATTACACGTAACATTATTTATAAATAAAATTGATTAAATTATGATTTAAAATTAAAACTGATAAATATATTATACACAACAATGCCGACTGACATTTCAAATAAATTATCTAAGAAGGGAAAAAACGAATCATCCAATAAACGGGATGAAATTAACAAAAGAAAGAAAAAAAATGGTAACAATGATAGTGATGACGATTACATTGATTCAGAAAATGATGAAATGGATGTTCACGAATACCGTAAGTTTATTTCAAAAATATTTCCCTCTAAGCATTTAAATAAAAAAATTATGTCTGGTGAGAAATTAAAGAAAATAGCACAACACATTGATACAGAAGATGAGGAAAGTGAAGAAGATTGGGAAACAGACACGGAGGAAGACGAGGAAGTGACAGTTAAAAAAGGTAAAAATAAAAAAGGTAAAAATAAAAAGAGTAAAAATAAAAAGAGTAAAAATAAAAAGAGTAAAAATAACGATGCATCAACAGATGAGGATGAACCAGGTGTAAAAAAAACCGATGGTAAATTAAATATAATATTTACAATCGGGAAAAAAGGAGAAATTGAAGATGAAGATGATGAAGATTGGAATGAAGAAGATTATGACCCTGACTATGATGAAGAAGACCCAGACACTGGAACAGAAGATGAAGATGAAGATGTTTCTACAGACGATTCCGACTATGAAACCGAAGATGAAACCGAAGATGATACAGAAGATGATACAGAAGATGATACAGAAGATGAAGTTCCAATAAAATCTAAAAAACACATAGTTACAAAACAAGTGACTAAGAATGATGAGAACACAAAGGATGATAATGCAAATGATGCTGAGGTATTAGATAAATTAAAGGAATTATTAAATAAAAACCCTAATAATAAATCAATTAAAAAATGTATTGATGTTTATGAAGAAGATGAAAAATCTTCAAAAAGAAAGGTTGAAAAGAAAACAAAGAAGCAAAAAGATAAGAATCTTAGAATATTTAGAAAAATAATTAAAGATAAAAATACAATGAATGACTTTTCATTTTATGAAAAATTAGAAATTGAAAAACAGAAGAAGGTAATTAAAGAAATGAGAGAAATTAATAAAATTACTAGAGTTGAAAAACCATATAGAATGACACTTCTTGAAGCAGAAATACCAGTAGAGTTTAAAACAGCTGCTATGAAAAAAATTAATTCGCTTAGATATATTGAACCAGGCAGTGGAGAATTTTATAAAATTAAAAACTGGGTTGATACATTTATGCGCATTCCATTTGGAAAACATAAAGGGTTGCCGATTAGCATTGACGACGGTGTAGATAAATGTCACGATTTTATGGAATCTGCAAAACAAACATTAGATCAAGCAGTGTATGGTTTGAATGACGCCAAGATGCAAATTATGCAAATGTTAGGTCAATTGTTGACAAATCCAAAAGCAATAGGAACTGCTATTGCGATTCATGGACCGCCAGGAACAGGAAAAACAAGTTTGGTAAAAGAAGGCATTAGTAAAATACTGAACAGACCATTTGCTTTTATTGCTCTTGGAGGTGCTACTGATAGTAGTTATCTTGAAGGTCACGGTTATACATATGAAGGCAGTGTATGGGGGAAAATAGTTCAAATATTAATTGACAGCAATTGTATGAATCCTGTAATTTACTTCGACGAACTTGATAAGATTAGCGATACACCAAAGGGTGAAGAAATAGCAGGCATTCTTACTCATTTAACGGATACATCTCAAAATTCTCAATTTCACGATAAATATTTTACAGAGGTAAATTTTGATTTAAGTAAATGTTTATTCATCTTTAGTTATAATGACGAAACAAAGGTGAACCCTATTTTGAAAGACCGTATGTATAGAATAAAAACAAAGGGTTATAGTGGAAAGGAAAAGTCAGTAATTGCCAACAATTATTTATTGCCTAAAATTAATGAACAGGTTAGATTCAATAAAGATGACATTATTATACCGAATGATGTAATAGGTTATATTGTTGAGAACCATTGCAATAAAGAAGATGGTGTTAGAAATTTGAAACGTTGTTTAGAAATTATTTATACCAAGTTGAATTTATACAGATTAATGAAGCCTGGAACGAATTTATTTGAAGGGGACATGTCACTTAAAGTTGAATTCCCATTTACAGTGACAAAGGTTATCGTTGATAAACTAATAAAAAAAGAATCAGATGGTCTTGAAACTTGGCGTAGTTTGTATTTGTAAAGGATATAAATATATATATATAAGATAAATAATAATGGAAATAAATTATTTTTTATCTGAGAAGAGAAAACTAACAGATGTGTTAGTTTATTTAAATGAAATAAAAATCATTCATTACAATAAAAAAAATTTGATAGGGCTTAAAAATGTGAATAAGGAAATAGATGAAATAAATGAAACATTATTTAACTTGGATAAAATTATATTTTTGAATTGCGAACATAATTTTGTGGATGATTTAATTGACATTACTCCAGATACTTCGAAACATGTAACATATTGTACAGTTTGTGAATATACGAAAAAATAATATATATTATCTAATTACATACTTAAAGAAAAATGTAAAAAAACGATGGGAAAGTTTTTTTGAAAAGTGGATTTTGGACATTTATTTTTGTCCATTTTTGAAATCCTTGGATATTTTATGGAAAAATACAATTTTGTGACCATAATGAAAAATTAGCGTCTCGTCACTAAAAATAAATTTTTCGTTTTGTTACGATAAAAAAAAATATATATTTTGTGATAAAGTATTTAGGAACCTTTTTTGTCAACATATATACAACAAAATGTTGACAAAAAAAGTTCCAAAAGTTCCAACAAATTTTATATGTAAATTTTGTGATTATAATACGTGTCGTAAAAGTCAATACGACCGTCATTTATTGACAGCGAAACATAAAATGTTGACACAAAAGGTTCCAAAAGTTCCGCACGAAACAGTGGCTAACTACACACAGGATATTTCGTCACATAAAAATAAATATATACCACTGTTATTAGACGATAAACCTAAAATGTTGACAAATGTTGACAAAATGTTGACAGAATTTAGTTCCGTTCCAAAAATAAATATTTGCGATTGTGGGAAAACATTCAAACATCGTCAAAGCTTACATGTTCATAAAAAAAAATGCGATGTTGAAAACAAATCGTTTGTTGAAGAAAAACATACAAATAATTCTACAGATAAAGACCTTATTATTATGCTAATAAAACAAAATACGGAACTAATAAAAGAAACCTCAAATTGCAAAAATATGATGATGAACCAATCAAATGTAATTATGAAAATTTTAGAAAAGGGTAATTCAAATATTACAACACATACTAATTCTCATAACAAAGCGTTCAACCTAAATTTATTCTTAAACGAAACTTGTAAGGATGCTATGAACATTATGGATTTCGTTGACTCCATAAAATTACAATTAACAGATTTAGAAAAAGTAGGAGATGTTGGTTATGTTGAAGGAATATCTAATATAATTGTAAAAAATCTGCAAGACCTTGATGTTAATAAAAGACCTGTTCATTGTACTGACAAAAAGAGAGAAACTATGTATATTAAACACGATAATAAATGGGAGAAAGACGAAGAACGGTTGAAATTACACAAAGTTGTTAGAAAGGTCGCATGCAAAAATCAAAACTTAATTCCAACGTTCAAAGAAAAACACCCTGATTGTGGCAAATATAATTCAAAATTTTCAGACCAATACAATAAAATTGTAGTTGAATCAATGGGAGGGACGGGTGATAATGATTATGAAAAAGAAGAAAAAATAATTCAAAATATATCTAAACAAGTTTTTATTGAAAAAGATATGTGATAATTTATTTTTATCTTTTTACAATTTTTATTATATTATTTATAATAAAAATTTTATTTACCATACAGTATTAGAATTCTTCCAGGACATTCCATCGCCCTTTTTAACATTATATAATGCTTTAAATATTTCTGAGCGTGATAAGGGTACATTTGTTCTATATTTATCCAATGGGTGCGGATTTGTTTTAAGTTGTGCGGACAATGCTTTCTTATTTATAACTTGTCTTTGTTGAAAAGCAAAATATGTATAGAAACCTTCATAAGATAATTCACGAATTGGCATCAAATCTCCATTTTTCTGTTGGAAATCTCTCAAATATTCATCACAGATAGCTAGTCCAGAAATATCAGCTAGGTCTTCACCAATTCCAATTGATGCATCAAATTTGATACCATCCCTCGCGGCGAATTCTTCGTATTGTTTAATTACATCTTGTTGAATTGTTTTGTATTTTTTCTTGTCACTATCAGTCCACCAATCATTTAAATTTCCGTCATAACCATATTTGCTACCCCAATCATCAAAACCGTGTGACATTTCGTGTCCGATTGTAAACCCTAAATGTGCCAAATTATATTCTATACCTCTCTCGTCTAAATCTATAAAGGGTTTCTGAATATATCCTAAATTTATGTATATTGAATTTTTTGATGGAGTATACGATGCGTTTACAATATAAGCTTGTGTTCCAATCATTTTAACCGGATATTGCGTCCAATCCATAATTGGAGTATCAACAACACCTTTTCCTTCAAGTTCAATAAATTTGTTGTGTTTCCATTCAATAACTTTCATCATATTATCGTACAATAGTGTTCCATAATTTATGTCTGGATCTTCACATAATCCTTCAGGCTTTCCATAAACAAAATTAAAATGGTCCAACTTTTTTAAAGCATATTTCTTTGTAGAAGGTTGCAACCATTTATTACGAGTTAATATTCTTTTAAATACAATTTTTAGGTCATCGCACATAGTTTTTACATATTTCATTACTTGAGGGTTTTCAAATTTTTTTACATATTGGTTTGTCAAAAATGTATTAAATGGAATGGACATATAGAGTGAAGCACTTACTGCGTCGCTCTTATTAATTTTTTCTTGTCCTCTTTCAAAATTCCCCTTAAAATCATATATTATATCTTCCCAACCCCTTGTAATTCTTACTAATCTTTTGAATAAAATAAATAACCAATATGTCTTCCACTTTTCTGTATTCCAATTTTTAACTAATAATTCAGAACCGCATTTTAAATAATTTAAACTTGATGTAATAAAAAATTTAGGAGTGCTTTTAAATCCAAGTTGTTTTGAAAATTCTTTCCAATCAAAACCATATTTAGAAAAAGCATCATCCGCATAAACCTTATTATAAGAGACTTCTTCTTTTTTTACATCAATGCAACCTAACGCATTAAAAATGTCTACTTCGACATCAAGTACATCTTGTGGATTATAATCATTTTTACCAATCAATATATTAAAAATATTTTTTATAAATTTTTTATATTCTTCTCTGTATTTTTTTTTATAAGATACTTCACTCCCATCATCATAATAAACATTTATATCTGCTAATTCAAAATTATGAGGACTTACGTAAGACCTAAATTTTTTGGTATCTTTATCATCAGGATTTAAATCCCAAACAAATGGAGCACCCGTTGATATCATTTCATCTTTATTAAAATGTGCTAACATTTCCCAAGGGTTATTTTTTTCTATTAAGTGTTCTATTGTTTTAATAGATTCAAACGCTAATTTTTTGGTATACAATTTAGGATTCATTGAAATAACTGAATTATAAAAATTCTTAAGATTTTTAGACAACTTATTGTCGTGTGTCTTAATGTATTCTAATATAATTTTATCAAGCTCGTGATAAACTTTATCTTGTGCTAATCTAAAATCATCAATTTCAACAATGTATTTTTGTTGATCTTCTAAAGAAACATTTTTAAGCCATTGGTAATTAATGTAATCATAAAAATCATCTTCAGGTTTAATGCTATTAGGTGCATATTTAGTTAATAATTGTTTGACAAATAGTTTTTTTGTTTTTGAGTTAGACATTCTTAATTGGCTCGCAGTAAGACTTTTACCAAATTCTTTCTCAAATGGCTTTAGTCCAATTGGACAATCTAAATGTTTTTTTTTATAAACGACCTTTTTTGTTCGTTTTTTTCTTGTTTTATGCATTATATATAATGAATATAAATTATAATATTCATTATAATATGGTAAATTTTTGCAAATAATAAATTAATATTGTGAGTATGGAACATTGTTTCCGCCGCGAAGAATCAAATAATTATATGAATTGGAATCCATGCAAGCGCAACCACTGGAGTTGGAATATGTGTTTGGACAACATTCAGGTTTAAATTGTGTATTTGAAAACATAAACATTTCTCCTTCCGGAAGAGGAACCTGGGTAGGTTCGCGCGCCATAAATTTTTTTACTGCGTCACTTAAAGGCTGTCCAGGGATTACTGTCATATCTGGCGCACTCCACGAAGAACTATTAACAGGGTTCTCACCAGTTAAATCATATATAGAAGATTCACCATAATTGATATTGGCACCAGTAAATCCTTCTGTTGATGTTGTTGTTGTTTCAGGTGCGGTAGTTGTGGAGGCTGTCCCTGAGGTTGTTTGGGTTGCTAAATTGGTCTGTGCGTTTTGTATTTTTTGTTTAACTTCTGCTTTTTTTGTTTGAATATTACCTGAAATATCCGTAGCAGCATTAGTTAGTCCTTCTATTACTTTATCCATATTACAACTTCCACAAAAAGTATGTCCGACAAGTATTAAATATACAACTCCAATCAAAATTAGAATCTCTAAATTCAACTTGTAACCAAAAATTGAGACATCCATGTTATACATATTTCACAGATAATATTTTTCCTTTATTTTTTTCTAAAAGAATATCAATTCCAGCATTATAATCGTAAAATCTTATATTTCCAATATTAAAAGAATCCTCACTGGTTAATAAATTATATAACTTATCGTGATTTTTCTTTATTTTTTCTTTATTTTGTGGGTCAAATACAAGAGTTGTAATGGTTTTTATTTTTTTATCACACAATAATAAATTAGAACTTCCTTCAACACATAAATTTTTGCCTAAATTATATTTAAATTGTTCGTCGAGATTTTTGCCGTTAATTACTACAGTTCCATATACTTTTTCATCATTTTCAAGAACGTCTCCTATAACAATATCTTTAATGTATTTTATTTTACCATCTTTAAGTTTAATTAGTGTATCTTCTTTAAATCCATAATCTAATTTGTTATGAATTTCATTTAAACTATTAATATTGACAATTTTATTAAGCATAATTTCATTTATGTCGTTTTCATATATTTCGTCCCAATCGGTAAATTTATATTTTCCAACCTCAATAATTTTATTTGTAGTATTTAAACAATACAAATATGGTTCTCTATAATCTTCATATTTTATAGCATCAGGGTGTTCCGATACAGCAATCCATTTATCTAAGTGTTTAACAATATGAGAATTTGATACCATTATGTCGTTCAAAAGATAAACAACAGAACCCTTTGTTTCCACTTTAAAACAAGCGGTAACTTCATTTTTATTCATTAATATATCACCAACATTTATTTCAGATATTTTTTTTATAGAACCATCATTTAATTCAATTTGAGTATTTTTATCAAAACATTTAACTTTGGGCATTTTTAAATTGGTTTTTACGTGTAATACATCAGTCATAAATGCTAATATTATAGCCATAGGAATAGAAATCGCCACAAAAATTACAGTATTTGCTGCTGCGGCACCCCAAGTAAATGGGACAACCCATAATGATGCGATTAAAACAGATAATGTTATTAAAATGGTAATAATAAATTGTGCTATTGCTCCCATTAAAGATTTAAGTGTATAATATGAACCTAATAATGTAAACGTTCCTGCTGTCATTGTGCCTTGAATTTTACTTATCAAATCTTTTATACTAATAATAATTTGTTGAAGTGGTATTGAAAAGTTAATTATTCTTCCCATTATTTCTTCAGTAACTTCTTGAAATGATGTTCTAATTTTATCAAACATCCCTCTTATAGATTGAATATCATCTTTCATTTTGTTGGCCATGCTATTTAATAAATTGGTAACAAATGTTAAAGGTGATAATGCCGCGCCTGCTCCATTTGATAAAATATTTTGTGTACAATAATTAAAATTTTGACTTGTATATTCACTTGAAGTCATTCCGTCTGGACGGGTAATTAATCCAGCAAAAGGCATAATATTTGGTTTACATCGTTGATTCGGCCAATCATCAATAATAGGTTGTGCGTTTATCATTACAAAACAATAAGAAACTATCAAAAAAAGCATAATTGTTATAATAATAAATATTATTAGAGAACCTCCATATTGGTCAAAATAATTTAAATTTTCATACATTTTTGTTATATTTTTAAATCCCTCATTGTCCATCTATAGTATAGTTTTATAAAATACATTTTATATTATCCCAAAATACAACAATTAAATGTGTAATATAATTAAATGTGTGGCATTTTAATAAAATGGTCCTCCCAATCCCAAAATAGTTCGTTACCTATTTGTATCTTATGGTCGCTTGTAATTAAACAACTAAACCAATCAATTTCTATTTTACTGTTAATCGCGTTTGAGTAGTTTTCAACCTTAATCAATCTTTGCGTTTTTTTATCAAATACTAAATGTTTCCCTGTAACAAATATATCAGTCCCACCTACACCCTCGTTTGGTATTCTGTATAATGAAACAGGCTCTCTCTTGTTGTCAATCATCATAACTGCCTCAACAATAGAACCATTTTCTAAAATATCACCTAAATTAATATCTTTCATTTGTTTAACAGTACCGTCTTGTAATTTAACCTTTGTGTTTGGATAAAAGCATTTTCCTAGAGCTTTTACCATTTGTCCTGGAGGACCATTCCACGTACTATTCATTGTTTTTATACTTCCATCCATTACATACATAAGACTGACCATAATACCAATTGTCTTACCGATTAAATCTTTAATGCTAATAGTTATTTTTTGAAATTCAATAATTAAATTTAAAAACACACCAAATATTGATTGGATAATGTTAGAAAATTGCGTGCGTATTTTGTTAAACATTCCTCTTATAGATTGAATATCATTCATAAAACCTCCCATCATACTTCCAATTGAATTTGTAATAAATGTTAATGGTTGTAATAAATGTCCCATAAATCCCGATTGCATTGTTTGAATGCAATATGTAAAATTTTCTTCCATGTTGTCTGCTAAAGGCATATACATTGGATTACAACGATACAAAGGCCAATTTGCTTTAATTTCGGAAACTTGACTATAATAAAACACACCAGCAATATATATTGCGAATGCTATATTTACATACAAAAAATTTACCCAATTTTTTCCAGTTGGCATAACTTATATTATTATAATATTATATCTTTATATATAATATTATTGAAAATGACAAATGTATTGTTTATGGTGTAGAAACGATTGTTTAATGTTTGCGACTTTTATTGCGTTTATGACTTTTTCTGTGTTTGCGACTTTTTCTGCGTCTATACATTGAATTATTTCGTACTTTGCGTTTGTTTTTCTTTGTCCTTTTTTTGCCACCATTAAGACAAGGCCAATGCCAATCCGGATTTCCACCCGCTTGTAGTTTATTATCACCCGCTTGTAGATTATCAAGTTTTGAGTTTGCTGCCATTTGAGTAGATGTCCGTGCGTTTGTTGCCATTTGATCATTTGGGTTGGTGCCATGTCCGCCTTGTGGTGTATAAGGCATATTGGTAAATTGCGGAGCATTAATTTTTCCTCCTCTGTATGATTTTTTTTTTCTACGTTTTCCTCCCGCCAATGCTCTGTTCGCATTCGCTTGATGTTGAGAACCGGAGTTCATATTTTGCATTGCTGCTTCGCGTGGAGTGCCAGCACCAGGTGGATATGCTATTTGTGTTGGTTTCATAAGACCTGGAACAGAATTGTTTTCACCCATTTAATATACAATAACATTTAATAATTTTATTAGTTTATTATTTAAAAAAAAGATACTTAATATACTTAATGGACGACAAACAAAGGCTACAACTTCAAAATATGATCAAGGCAAACAATGTTGAAGACCAAACAGAATTAATACGCAATCTAAAACACAGTCAAATTTTACGTAGTGAAGTAAATAATATGATTTTAATTAAATCTAAATATAGAGGGAATGATGAAAAAATTTACAATGAATGTGTAAATGAATGTAATTTTTTATTCACATATTACAGTGACATATTCAATAAAATTAGAAAGGATGAAATAGAGTTTGGTATATTAAATAAATTTTTGGATGTATTAAGAAAGATTGAAGATGGAGAACTGGACCAACACGAAGGTTCCTTTATGGTTGGTTCAATTTTGAAAGAATTATACGTTGATAGTGCCTTAAAGAAGGCTGATAAACTTGATGAAAAAAATGAAAAAACTCAAGAACCAAAAAAAGCGGAAGTAAATATTAGTTGGAAACAATTCAAGAACCTCAAGTAAAATAACATAAATATATCTTTTTATAAAATATATTTATGCCAAAAAAATATTCAACCACTACAACATTATTAATAGTAGAATCGCCCGCAAAATGTAAAAAAATAGAAGAATATCTAGGTCCAGGTTATAAATGTTTAGCTTCATATGGTCATTTACGCACTATATTATCATTAAAGGACATTGATATTGCGAATAATTTTAAACCAACATATACAATAATAGATAATTCTATAAAAAAAAAACAAATTGAAGTATTAAGAAAGCAAATAAAAAGTGCTGATGAAGTTATAATTGCGAGTGATTCAGATCGAGAAGGTGAAATGATTGGTTTTTCAATAATAGAACTCTTTAAGTTGCCGATTAATACAAAACGAATAGTATTTAATGAAATTACTGAAACTGCTCTAAGAAATGCTATGAGAGAACCAACGACTATAAATATGGATATTGTTCATGCTCAACAAGCGAGACAAATATTGGATATACTAGTAGGTTTTAATGTTTCCCCGATGCTTTGGAAATTTATCACAAGACCTAAAGGAAATGAATTTGCCCTAAGTGCTGGCAGATGTCAAACTCCTGCTTTACGTTTAATTTATGACAATGATGAAGAGATAAAAAATGCCACAGAGAGAAAGATTTATAACACAACCGGATACTTTACAAATTCAAACATTGCTTTTGAATTAAGACCTCAAGGCAAACATGAAACAGAAAACGAGATAACCGATTATTTGGACGGGTGTTGTGATTTCTCTCATATTTATAATTGTTCATCTCCAGTTAAAGTATATAAATCACCTCCAGAACCTCTTACCACCTCAAGAATTCAACAAGTTGCTAGTAATGAGTTGCATTATGCGCCAAAAGAAACTATGAGAATTTGTCAACTACTATATGAAGGTGGATTTATAACATATATGAGAACCGATTCGAAAACATATAGTGCCGAGTTTTTGAATACAGTTAAGAAACATATTGTGAGCACTTATGCTAACGGAGAAAAATATATTAGTGATGATGTTGAGAGCATAACAAGTTGCGCAAAAAATGATAATGATAAAATAACTGAAAAGAAAAAACAAAAAAATATTGTTTGTCAAGAAGCTCACGAAGCTATTAGACCCACTAACATTTCTCTCTGTGATCTTCCAGAAAGTATGAATAGTAAGGAAAGAAGACTGTATAAAATAATTTGGAGAACAACATTGGAGAGTTGTATGACATCCGCTTCATTTTATTCAGTGACAGCTAACATTTCTTCATTTCAAGATATGAAGTTTGTTTATACAAGTGAATTAATTGACTTTCCAGGATGGAAAATTGTAGAGAAAAAATATTCAACTGAAAATAAAGATTTTCAATATCTTCAAAAAATAAAACAAAATTCAATTATTCCTTACAAGAAAATAAGCTCAATTGTTTCAATTAAAGGAACAAAACAACACTATACCGAATCGAGATTGGTTCAACTTCTTGAACAAAAGGGCATTGGCAGACCTTCAACTTTTTCTTCTCTCGTTGATAAAATTCAAGAAAGAGGATATGTTAAAAAGGAAGACATAAAAGGAAAGACCATTTCGTGTAAAGATTACGAATTGGATAATGATGAAATTTATGAAATTGAAACAAATAGAGAATTTGGAAATGAAAAAAGCAAATTAGTTCTTCAACCATTGGGAAGAGTCGTTATGGAATTTTTAGAAAAGCATTTTGACGATTTATTTAATTATAATTATACAAGTCTAATGGAAGATGCGTTAGATAAAATTGCTAAAGGACAATATGAATGGCACGAATTATGTAATAAATGCAATAATGAAATAGATGCTTGTGTTGATAGTTTAAAAAATGAAACTAAAATAGAAATGAAAATCGATGATAACAATACTTATATAATAGGCAAATATGGTCCAGTTATTAAATCCGTTGAAAAAATAGATGGAAAAGAAGAAATAAAATTTAAACCTATTAAAAAAGATATTGATATAAAATTTTTAGAAAAAGGTTGTTTCACAACGGAAGATATAATCGATACAAATAAGACAAGCAAATCCCAATATATTTTAGGTCAACACAACGGAAAAGATGTTATTCTAAGAAAGGGTAAATTTGGGTTATATATATCTTGGGGAGAGAATTCTAAGAATTTGAAAGAGTTTGGTAATAGACCCATTGAAAATATTACATTTGACGAAGTAAGAAAATACTTAGACGAAGGTAGTAATATGATTAGAGAAATATCCTTTACAACATCTATTAGAAAAGGGCCAAAGGGTGATTATATTTTTTACAAAACATCAAAAATGAGAAAACCAGAATTTAAGGATATTAAATCATTTGCCTCAGAAACAAAGGAAGATTATAAAATATGTGATATAACTATTTTAAAATCTTGGTTGGCTGATAAATATAATATATAACCTTTTACAACTTACCATTTCAACGTTTTTACTGAACTTCTTAAAATTTGTGGGAGTTGTAATGTAAATTCAATAACAAATGAATAATTAAAATTGCCAAAATTTACCAATTCTCCATTATGATATCTAATTTTGATGTGAAATTTTCTCAGTCTCTCTGCTGGTGGATAATAAAACTTATATGGTAATGAGTTGCTATCAAACCACTGTGACATTGGAGTTGTTGGGATAGCAATTTTAGCAAAAGATGAATTAACTACACCGTTGGTTGAGTTGGTTTTTGAGGTATATTCACTTAAATTATATGGCGATGTTTCATCTATACAATTTTGACCAGCTATTTCCATATACATATAAGCCTTCCCCATTAAATTTATTTTGTAAGTGGCTTCAACCCATTGAACTTGTGAATTAGTTAATGACGGATTTGGTAGCAACCAGTATCCGTCATCACCAGGGAAAACGTGACCATAATAAAACCTAGGAACATTTTGTCCATTGTATTTTGCTAAATTAGGTGAATTTTCAAAAGTAAGGTTATTTGAAGAAGCGGTATTAATTCTAGGCAATCCTAAACCTCCAGGCAATCCCCATTCTGAAAAATCAGGAAGAAGAGATGGATTAGTACAATTTAAGGACGCATTTTCTTGAAGGTCCCTGGTTTCGTTTGTTAAGACAAACCCGTCACATATATTTCCAAACCATATTTTCTGTGAAACATTGTCATAAACAATGACAAAATTAGAATAACCGCCGTTTGCATTCAAATCATTTAATGCTATAATGTATTCACCTCGCTCAAGTTCTGTTTTTGTTGTGTCAGTTGAAGATGTTGTAAAATAATCTATTAGTTTATTAGTAATAACAGCATTAAATTTATTTGTTAATTCTCTAACCATCTGTTGTGGATTATAAAAGCCATCTTGTATTCTAACTTCATAATTTTGTGTTTGATTTAAAAATAAATATTCAAATGTTTTTACATATAAAACATCTACAACACCGTTTGCGTTTGTGTTATAAGGATTATTTATTTGAAATGTCATAACTGTATTATTATTAGTAATTGAAAATGTATTATAATTCGAAGGAAACGTCCAGTCGACCAGTCTAAGAGACGCTACATTCAATAAATCTTCGGGCAATTCAATCTCAAACTCTGACGATCTAGGATATTTTGTAATGTTTCTATCTTCAGAATGAATAGAAACATATTTTTTATAATGTATATATTCTTGTGAATTAGGTATTAATGGATGTGAAGTGTTTGTATTAAATATATTAGAATTAAACTTATTATAAGGTTCATTGTCAGGTTTAAATGTATTTCGTGAGCTCATTATAATATACAAAGTGATATTTTTTTATATTAATATTTTGTTTAATAAATTAAAAACAATATATTATATATTATATTATGTCTTTATCAAGTTCGGTAGCAAATTATGGTGGAAAACAGCCGTCCAATACTCAAAATATTAAACAATTTGTGGTATCTAGTACAACTAGTCAAAGTGATTGGATATTTTCAAAAAAATCAGGCACTAAGAGTATAACTCCTGTTACTAATAAGGTGCCTGTTGTAATAGACAATGATTTATACGTAACCGGAAATATTTTTAATCCATCAGACATAAATTATAAGGAAAACATAGAACAGTTAAAAATTACTAAAATAATTAATTTAGAACCAGTTAAATATAATTTGAAAACAGATTATAAAAAGAAAACGCATTATGGTTTTATAGCTCAAGATGTTGAAAAATTCTATCCAGAATTAGTAAATACAAATAATTTAGGATATAAATCGGTTGATTATATTCAAATGATACCACTGCTTTTGTTGAAAATCAAAAATATGCAAACAGAAATAGATGAATTAAGAGGACAGATAGGTTCAATATAAGGAGTATATAAATTAATATTATTACATTAATATATATGAAAGATTGGTATTCAAGTTTATATAAAGGATTTTTAATTTCATCAATTATATCATTTGTGATTGGAATATTTTCTGAAGGGAAGGTTTCATTAGGTTCATATATAACTGGTTACTCAGTTTTAATTTTAGGCATAATGTTGATATTATTGATTTTATTTAATAACATAATTAAAACAACAGAGGGACAACCGTCGCTTCAAATTTTATACACAATTTTGTTAACAGCCGGTCCATTAATATTAATGCTTTTTATTATAGGATTTTTGTTATATTTGATGATAAAATATAAATCAATTATTTTAGACAACCACGTTTCGGGTGGTTACAATTCATTTAGTAATATAAATGTAATACTTATTCTTCTTCAATTGTACATTGTTTATACAAATATTAATACAGATAGTTTTGAAAAAACTGGTAAAATATCAAAAGTTACATCTAGTGTTATTTATTTATTAAGTATTTTAACTGGAATATCATCAATAATTATATATACAATACTAAAATATTTTACGACAGATGGTTTTACAATTAATTCGTTTTAATAAACTTGTAGGTCAGTCCGTAATTGTATTGTGTTTCCCAAATGCCGGATATTTTAAGTATAAATGTATAAATAATATTATCACCAACATCAGTAAATATTTTTAGATTACCGTTTTTTAATTGTTCGCTAATTTTAAATTGTGGTATTTTATCTGTAATTTCACATTTTTTTAAAAGTTCTTCTTCGATTATTTTAATTTTGTCAATAATTTCTGCACTTTTTAATACATCAAAATTGCATTTGTATTTTGCGTAATATTTTTCACAAAATACGTCATTTAACGGTAAGAGTAAATAAATTCCGTTCAACGTAAAATTATGCGTTGAATAAATTATTCTAATAAAATTGCCGTCATTCATAACATTATTTTTTATAGGTTCACTAAAAAAACAACATTTATTATCATATTGGTTAATTGTTTTTACGATATTCATTATAAATATATTATATGTCATTATGTTTTTAAGTTTTATAGTTAGACGATTATATATGAATATTTTGAATATTTATTAGGTTTAAAATTTAAATAAATACTATGAGTTATAAATAACAATGAAATTTTTTGAGACACATTTTGAAGAATATATAACGGAATCTAATAGAGAGAATTTACATCCAAAATTAAATAAAATATATCAAAAATTTCCTAAAAAAATAATGGAATTAAAAAATTTAATTTTTTATGGTCCGTGTGGAACTGGTAAATATACACAGATGTTAAAATCAATAAAAAGATATAGTCCTTCTGAATTAAAGTATGAAAAAAAAATTAGTTTGACATACAATAAGAATCAATATTTTTTTAAAATAAGCGATATTCATTATGAAGTTGATATGTCTCTCTTAGGTTGTAATTCGAAACTATTATGGCACGACATTTATCAACAAATTATAGATATTATATCAGCAAAAACAGATAAGTCTGGCATAATCGTTTGTAAAAATTTTCAAGATATACATAGTGAGTTGTTAGATAATTTTTATAGTTACATGCAAAAAAATTCTTCACCTACCATTGATTTAAAATTTATAATCATAACAGAGGAAATTAGTTTTTTTCCTGACAATATTCTAAATTGCTGCGAAATAATCAATGTAAGCAGACCGACCAAAAACGCATACGTTAAATGTGTTAAATCAAAGTTTCCATCAAAAATAAAACTAGAAAATATTACAAATATAAAAATGCTTCATTTCAATAATGAAGAGCTTATGTTACAATATAAAATTATCTGCAATAAAATAATAAATAACATAATAAATATAAACGATTTGATTTTTTTGAAATTTAGAGACACCCTTTATGATATATTCATATATAACCTTGATATAAGTGATTGTATTTGGTATATTCTCTCTACGCTCATTCAAAAGGATTTAATTAAGCGTGATAAAATGTCAAAAATCTTAATTAACACATACACATTCTTTCAATATTACAATAATAACTATAGACCAATATATCACGTAGAAAAATATTTTTTGTATTTAGCTAAGATTATTCATAACATGTAGCGTTATCTGCGCATCCCAAAATGTTTGCTTTTGTGAACAATTTCAATATTATTCACTCTGTAAATATTAAAATAAAAATTTAACATTTAAAGTTATAATTCATATTTAGGTATGAATTATAAAGATGCTTTTAATATACTAGAAATAGATTTTGTAAATGAAAAATACCAAGATATAACATTAGATTACTTGAAAAAACAATATAGAAAATTAGCATTAAAGAACCATCCAGATAAAAATGGAAATACATATGAATCAAACGAAAAATTCAAGAGGATAAATGAAGCATATCACTATTTAAAAAAGGAGATGAAACATTTAGATTTTGAAGAAGATGTTTCTAATTCATCTTCTCTCTATTATGACATTTTAAATGGATTTATAAAGACCGTATTTGAAGGAAACAGTGACGAATTATTAACAAAAGCAGTAAATGATATAATGTCATCTGGAAAACGCATTTCTGTCAAAATGTTTGATAATTTAGATAAGGATACCGCATTCAATATTTATACATTTCTCTCTAACAATCGTTCAATTCTTCATTTAAGCAATGACATTTTGAATACGATTAGAGAGATAGTAGTAAAAAAGTATGATAATGTTGAAGTATATAAATTAAATCCTACCATAAATGATTTGGTGAACAATAATTTATATAAATTATATATAAACGAACAGTTATTTTTAGTGCCATTGTGGCACAATGAGTCTTATTTTGACATTTCCGGATGCGAAATAATTGTAATATGTGATCCTGAATTAGAAAAAGGTGTAACTATTGACGACGACAACAACATTTGCATAGAAACAACCATAGAAGGGAAGAATATATCTGAATTGATAGAAAACAACGCTTCAATAACAATTCAATTGGGCAATAAAAGTATAAGTATTCCAATCTCAAACATTTATATGAAAAAGGAACAAATTTATAGAATAAAAAGTGAAGGTTTGCCAAAAGATAACAGTAATATGTATGATGTATATGAGAAAACTGATTTAATTGTCAATATAAACATTATCTAAATGGCAAAGGAAGCTATAAGTGAATTTACATCAGATACGTGAATAACCTTATCGAGTTCTCTCAAATATCCGATTCTTGTATAAGCCTTAATTAGTTCTTCCATTTGTAATAACAGATTTTTGTGATTATTTATGCTTGCCATTTCAAATGAATTGCACGGTCCTCCATAATCTATCATTCTTTGTTTTTCAATCTCTCTAACTTCATTAATTTTTTCTAATGTAATTTCTTGGTCAGGTCTCATTTTAATTTGTCCTCCTAAATAGAATTGTCCTTCACTATAAGGTTGAATAGTGTAATTTAAATATATCTTTAATACATTCTTATTTTTTGTGTTAAATATTGATTCCTCAATATAATTTTCTGGAACAAAATTTAATAAATTGTTTAAACTTGGCATTAGCATTTATGTGATTTGTTTAAACAAATAAAAAACATTTTAAATCATTTTTATTTACTTGTTTTTACAACTTTTTAACATTTCAAACTTTTACAATTTTTATAAGTTTTACAACAATAATATTTATTCTTTTACGCTAATTTTTTATACAAGGTGTTTGCGAAATGTTAGTGAATATCTTACCTCTTTAATTTTCTTTTCTATTGGGATTTCGTGAGTGAATTCTTTTTGAAAATCGCCCCCCATATGTATTATATTATTGGGTAACATTGGGACATCTACAACATTTTCTTTAGTTATTTTATTTCTAATGCGGAATTTTCTGACCGCACCATATGAAATGGCCACAACTCCATGACTATTATCTAGATGCTGAGTCTTATCACTATGTGCTCCAATATAATCTAGTCCGTCGTTATATTTATTGACCAAAATACCTGTAAAGTCCGAATTGAATAGCGTATTAATTTTTTCCAATAATACATCCAAATTGGGAGTTAGTGGGACTGATGCTGCGAGTTGTCCTGAAAAGTAGTATCCGCTAGAAGTATCCGAGAAAAATCCCACACTTCTATGCTGGATTGCGTCTTTTCCAAATATTTTAATTTTGGGATTTATGATTAATCTATCTTGTATTTCCTCGATACATAACGACATTAACTCGTTATAATCATCCATTGTGTATACGTCTAAAAACGATTTACCAGTGTCAATAATACGATTCATTGTTGAAATAATTTATAGTGTTAGAATACCTTTTTTTACTTTATAAAAAATAATTTCATTTTTTTTTAAAATTGAATACCAACCAAAAGGGAAAATACGCCCATTGATTTTATATTTTTTAATTATTTTAATATCGTGAAAATCGGCGTTTGAAATGTTACAAGGTGCAAGAATTTAAAACACCGATTATAAGTTTAAATATAATATATAATTTATAACTATGTATTATAAGTATTTCATAAAAAAGAAAACTAATTTATGAAATATTGTTTCTCAGCTGACGGATTCGAACCATCGACCTAAGGAACTACAGTCCTCCGCTCTACCAACTGAGCTAAGCTGAGATTTATAGTGTGTTAAGGTCCAAGCAATTTATTGTTGTATCTTAACATATATATATATTATATGTCTTTAAGTTGTTTTATACAATAAAAAATATTTATATAATTTTATTTTTTATAATTTTATTTTTTATAATTTTATTTATTATTTAATTAGTATCCTTCTTTCTTGAAATAACACGCTTCTTCTTCTCTGGTGCTGCCGCTTGCTCTACTACTGGTGCTACCACTTGCTCTACTACTGGTTCTTGTTTAGGAGTAGGAGGTGGAAGTTCGTCCTCTTCATCAGAATCCTCAACAATTGTAGAAGATACAGCAACCTCATCGATGACAACCTCTGTTTCAGGTTGCGATTTAATCCTCTCAATGTCACTTGTCTTCGGCTTCAAGAAGCAAGTTCCCTCTACGATTGATGACATCTTAGGCTTTTGAACGATTGCTTGCTTTAGGTTCCAAGTAATGGATACTTTTCCATTGACAAACCACAACCCACCACACTGTATCAAACAGATTACAAGTGTCTTAGGCTTCAAGAATTCAAGCGGCGTTAGTTCAGGTGGGCTCTTTCCCTTCAAGAAAAGGGGTTGACCTTCTTCGTCATAAATCTCAGATTGCCAAACACCTCTCCAGCAAGGAACCTTTACAGAAAGGGTAGGTGGCTTATTCAAATCCATTTCAGCACTACCCTTCTCTTTCTTAGGGTGTCTTAGCATAACATTAAATTTTTCTTCCATAACATCCGCACTCTTAATTTCCTTACCAAACCACTCCTTAGAATAAGTCAAGGCATCTTCTCTAATCTTACTCTCAAGATTGCGCATCGAAGCCAAGAAAGCATCCGTTTCAGGACCGGCGTAATCACCATTAGGAAATTGAAGTGACATAGTATATTTTCCAGTTGGATTTCTCGCCTGATCCATACCCTCTTGTGCTCCCCAAGTAAGCATCAATGGTGTAGACAAAGTAAGCGACTCTTTAAAGTTCTTATTATATAGATTAACAACTTTTCCTCCAGAAGGGTTCGCCTTAGGAGCACTGTATGAGAATACAGAGGTATCAATATTAGTTCCGTCGATGATTGCGTTAGACATTGTATATAGTATACTTTACATTAGTGAGTTGTCTTTAAATCAATTTTTTTTTATACTAAAAATATAATATAAATGGTATGTTATGGTGTCAATATAATTAAATATACGTGTAAATATAATATGGATATGATTAAATATACGTGTAAATATAATGTGGATATGATTAAATATATGTGTAAATATACTATATAAAAACAGTTCAAAAAGAAATCTATATATAAAATATATGCACATATCATTAAAAAATAACGATAAAATGCTTATTGATTATATAACTAATATTACAGCTAAATGTGAAAAAAATATGCCAATCGTTAAGAACCCACCCAAAATTAGCGACGAAAAATTTTTTGCGCCAACAATAAATAACTATAATGAATTATCTAAATATAATTATAACATATCACAGTTAAAAATAATCGCAAAAAAATACAAATTGAAACTTAATGGAAATAAAAAAACAATGATAACGCGGATTTATTCATTCTTATATTTATCATCATATATAATTAAAATTCAAAAAAAATTTCGAGGAAATTTAGCAAAAAAATACAAATTGCTACACGGACCAGCATCATTGAAGCGTAAATTATGTACTAACGCCGATGATTTTGTCACTATGGAACCAGTTGAAGAAATTAATTATCATCAATTTATAAGTTATAAGGATACGGATGGTTTTATTTATGGGTTTGATATAATTTCTCTCCATAATTTATTTTTAAAATCGCAAGATATCGAAAATATTAAAAATCCGTATAATAGAAACTTAATACCAGAACCTGTAATTAAAACAATAAAATCAATTATAAGAATAGCAAAAATATTAAAATTTCATATTAATTTACATTATGAAGATGAGGCCCCTGTTGTTTCGTCAGCAAAAATGGTTGAACTAAGAGCGCTAACTTTGTTCCAAACTATAGATGAATTAGGTAATTATTCAAATAGCTCGTGGTTTCTCTCATTGAATAGAAATCAACTAATTAGATTTTTGAGAGAATTGACAGATATTTGGAATTACCGTGCACAAATAACTCTTGAAACAAAAAGAAATATTTGTCCTCCAACAGGTGACCCGTTTAGAAGTCTAAACATGATATACATTCATAATGAACCAAATATGTTAAATGTAAAAAAAGCTGTATTAGAAGTTTTAGAAAAAATGGTAAATGGCGGTGTTGACAGAGATAGTAAAGCATTAGCAGCTTGTTATGTTCTAGGTTCTTTAACAATAGTGAATCAAGAAGCCGCTACAGCATTGCCGTGGCTTTTTGAAAGTTTTGGTCACTTTTAATTAATGTAATATATTAAATTAAAATAAAAATGTTAAATCAACATAATAGTATCATATTATCGTAACAATATATATTATTGTGGTTAAAACTACTTAAAAGCTATTTATTACAATATACTATAATAAGATGCCCAAGAAAACCACTTCTAAGACTGAGACTGAACACGTCATCACTGCCCCCGCTCCCGTAGAAAAGAAAGCAAGAAAGCCCAAGACTGTTGAGACTGCTCCTGTTGCCGAGGTTGCTCCTGTTACTGAAGTTGCGCCTGTTACTGAGGTAGAGGCTGAGACTACTCTTGCTGAACAATCAAACGAGTTCCTTTCTAAGCTTCAACAACTTAGTGGAATGATCTCCTCATTGAAGACTGAATACAAGACACTTGAGAAGAAGTGGTCTCGTCAGGTTAAGGCTGCCGAGAAGCTTTCTTCCAAGCGCAAGCGCAAGGCTGGTAACCGTGCTCCTTCTGGATTTGTTAAGCCCACCAAGATTTCTGACGAACTTGCTTCATTCCTTGGAAAGGATACTGGTTCTGAGATGGCTCGCACTGAAGTCACCAGAGAAATTAATGCTTACATCCGCGCCCACAAGCTACAGGACAAGGATAACGGACGCAAGATTATTCCTGATACCAAGCTTGCTTCTCTATTGAAGCTTAAAAAGACTGACGAACTTACATACTTCAATCTTCAAAAGTATATGTCTCCTCATTTTGCCAAGGCAATCAAGGCTGAAGCATCTGTTTAAATAATAACTAATAAAATAAAATAAAATAAAATAAAAATAAAAATTATATGGTCTTAATAGACTACATAATTTAAAACAAAGTATTCAAAAACTTATAATCAAAACATTTGAATAAAATAAAATATTTTAATATATTATAATGACAAGCGAATTAGATAAGTATAAACAAAATAGAATTAACGAATATGTTAATATTTTTAATACTAGTATGCGCAAATTATATTACACAACCGTTTCAAAAATTTACGCAATTAGAAGATCCAGACAAAGACACCTTCAAAAAAGGAATCAAATAAATAAATTGGTAAATATCTATTATGTAAATTACAATACTCTAAGAATCGAGTTAAATAAAAGTGTAGAAACTATTAAAAATTATGTTCCAAAAACTCTTACAATTAATAAAAATAAAAAGGCACTTTTAATTGGAATTAACTATGTTGGGTCACAATATGAATTAAATGGTTGTGTTAATGATGTAAATTCAATTAAGGATAAAATAATCAATGACGGTTTTAATGACATAACGGTTCTTGCCGAAGAAAAGGCTACAAAAAATAACATTTTAAAGGAAATTACCAATTTGCTTATTAATTCACAAGAAGGTGATTTATTATTTTTGTCATACAGTGGTCACGGCTCATATGACTTAGATAAAAACGGTGATGAAAAAATCGGTTACGACCAATTAATTGTTCCTTACGATTTTAATATGATTGTTGATGACGAACTAAAGATGATCATTCAAACACATTTAAAACCAAATGTTACGTTATTTTCTATGTTTGATAGTTGTTTTAGCGGTTCTGTTTTAGATTTAAAATATCAATATATGGATTCTCTTGATTACGACAAATATACTGAAAATAATAAACAGTTAGAAACTAAAGGCAATGTATTTATGATTAGTGGTTGCAACGATTACCAAACAAGTGCCGATGCTTTTATTAATAATAAATATTCTGGAGCAATGACTTGGTCTTTATTAGAAGCATTAAAACAAAAACCAGAATGTAGTTGGAGAGAACTCGTTGTTAATATGCGCGATTTATTAAAAACATCTCGATTTACACAAATACCACAATTTTCTTGCGGAACTTTTGAAAATATAGACGCAAGTGTTTTTATTTAGAAACTGTTTCAAAATCATCAATGCTATCTTCATCACTATCCCAATAAAAAAATGCGTCTAGAAGATCTTTGTATTTTATTTGTGGTTGATATTTCAAGATATCTTCAAATGTTACACAATCATCCTCGTGGAGTTGATATTTCTCGTTTAAAATATATCGAACCACAAAATCAACATCAATTGTTTGCGTTTTAACAATGTCTATAAGCTTTACAGAATATATATTGTCTTTCAATGTCTGTCTATCATATTTATAATTATATAAATCAAGCATTATTTAATTATAAAAATCATTTTAAATAAAAAAAATTATATATTATTTAATTATTTAGAAATATAAATCCGTCTGTTTTTAAAATTTGTTTAAGAACTCCCTTCATTATTGTACCATTAGTAACCTCTATATTTTTATAATCATTAAGATTATGTTCTTCGCTATTTAAATCAAACATTTTATAAATATTTTTAAGATGTTCTATATCTGCGATGTAGTTCGTATTTTCAATTAACCAACTATAAAAGTCGTTTTTATTATTTGCCTTTTTACGAAATTTTTTAAAATACTTTAGTGTTGTATGCAATGTAGCATCTTGTTCGTTTTTGGAATTTGAATAATCTGTGCCTGACAATACACAAATTTCTCTCAATTCTTTTTGAGATATACCCAAATTTTCAAGAATTCCTTTCATATCATAAATAACAGCCGTATGATTCAATAAGCTAATATATCTTATAACACGCGGACACCCATAAACAAACATATCCATATCTTCGCTTAAACACGCCCATACATTTCCCTTTATAGTTAAAAGAGCACATAATACATCTGCTTCACCTTCTGCAACATAATAACTGGCACCATACGATTTAATTAGTTGCTTTATATTCTCAATATCATTTTTATTAATATGTACAAATTGGCTTTTTAACATATCCATATTATTAATTATATCTTGCCTTTCATCTTGATCTATTGTTAGATTATTTGTTAACTCATATTTTAGTCTGTTATATTCATCTTCTGCTTCTTTTTTATCTTTACGTCGTTTGGCGAGAAGTTCTTTTTTTTCAATAGGTGGTTTGCCGTCAAACACAAATATAGGTATTACGTTGTAATGTCGAAACAACGCGAGCATCAAATATATATTTTCAACTAATGTCCCATCTGTCGCGTATTTATAAATATAAATGCTAATATCTACAGCTATTTTTTTGCCAGACAACTCTGACAGAGTTATGAATTTCGTAGATTCGCGTGCGTTCTCCTTAAAGAAACGGTTTAGATGTTTAATTCCCATTTTAGTATTTTATGAAGCGAGTATGTTTTTTATTTTTTGATTCAATTTTTATTCATTCTAAATTAAAATACAACCTCTTGAACGCAATACATTCTGTCAAGTAAAGAAGACAAAAATACAGTTTTTTACTATATTCTTAACCGAACAAAAATATTACCTATTAATTAATAAAAAAATGAGTTAAATAAATGAGTAATAAGAAAAACAACAACATTGAAGAAATGGATTTAACCAAATTGTCAAAAACAGAACTTTTAGAGATGTGTCAGAAAGTTGGAATTAAAAATTGTCATCTCAAGAAAAAAGCGGAATTAATTACGTTATTGCATAATACACCTGTTGATAACATAACTCTGGATAATACACCTGGTGATAACATAACTCTTGATAATAAACCTCTTGATAACACATCTGTTGATAACACACCTGTTGATAACACATCTGTTGATAAAAATCTTGAAACAATAATAGATATTAAAAATATGAATGGTATGGAATATTTAAAAACTATCAATAATAATAGCATTGATTTAATATTGACAGATCCACCATATATAATATCAAAAGAGAGTGGTATGAATGAACATTATAATAACGTTAAATACAATGAAGAAAATAATGTTACACAAGTAAAAACACAAGATGAATGGGAAGAATATAAAATTTTAAATGGAATAGAAGATGACTCAAAAAAAGAGAATTATATAAAATACGGTTCAATATATGGAAAAAAATATTGTGTAAAAACTGATTACGGTGATTGGGATAGTGATTTCACTATGGAAACCCTGGAACAATTTATAAGTGAATATTATAAAAAATTAAAAAAGGGCGGAACATTAATAATGTTCTTTGATTTATGGAAAATAACAGACTTAAAATCTTTATTAGAAAAATATAAATTTAAGCAAATTCGTCTTATCGAATGGATTAAAACTAATCCACAACCGAGAAATAGTAAGGTAAATTACCTGACAAATTGTAGAGAAATAGCATTAATCGGTGTAAAAAATGGTAACCCAACATTCAATAGTTCATATGATAACGGCATATATATGTATCCATTACAAGGTGGCAAAAATAGATTTCATCCTACACAAAAAAGTTTGCTTTTATTTGAAGAACTAATTAAAAAACATTCAAACGAAAATGATACTGTATTAGATACGTTTTTAGGTTCAGGGACTACTGCCATCGCTTGTAAAAAAACAAATCGTAATTTTAAGGGTTGTGAAATATCAGAAGAATATTTTAACAAAACAATAGAAATTTTATAATGATAAATCTATAATTTCAAAATTATCCTTAAATAAATTTAATAGCTTTTCAAATGACCAACGAAATTTTATACAATCGCGATGATTATGTATTTGAAATTCACCTATTGAAATGTTGTTAATAATAATAGTAGAACTTTCATTCCATTTTTTATTTTTTTTTATATGACTAAAGAATATTTCATAGTTTTCCCAGTTTATATATTCTTTTATCTTAACCAGCAATAACAGGTTTTTATATTTATTATAATATACAATAGGGCAATCAAACGTGTTTAATGCGTATATTTTTAACAGCGTCTTCACGTTTGTTTGAATATAATCCTTAATTTCTTCTAAATTATAATGTAAATCAATTTCAAAAAATTCACAAAATTTTTTTTTTGACGGTTGTCCTATAACTTGCGGACAAACCTTGCCATCCTTTTTTGATGTTTTTGCACTTAAATGTATGTTATCATTGTCAGCACATACATAATCATATTTATTACCATTTTTAGCAATATGTTTTAATTCAAACGGAAATGCTTTCTTTAGTTTAGACAATTTATCTTTTATTTTATTAGCTTCTTCCATACTATACTTGTATTTGCCATCATAATCAATTTCATACAATTCACAAATTGCCTTCTCGAAAATCTTACCTAAATCTTCGGTTAAAACCTTTTTACCAATTTTTATTTTTGATTTTATTTCAACTTCTTCAATAATCTGTCTAATAACTTGGTTTGAAATATCCAAGATTTCATTTGTATCAAATTTCACTTCAGTGTTGTTTTCCATTTCTCTTATATACGAATTCTTTAATATTAATTATTTATCTCATTTTTTCTATAAATCATCGTGTCTTTTGCTTATATTTATAGAAAAAAATGATTGAGTTTTCCTTGTTAATATTATTAACAAACGAAACATAAATGAAGACAAGAAGTCAAACTAAATACGAAAACTCGGCATTATACGCCGTCGACATTGACTTTGATGGTGCGAGTAAAGCGTGGAAATATAATAAAAAATCTACAGGAAATGGCTGCTATAGATATTTATGTGAAAATCTCAATAAAAATAATAAATTTTGTCAAACAACTTGCTTGTCAGGCGAGAGATATTGTAAAAAACATTTCAAAATGTGTAAATTAGCCTAATTCACATATACTCATACGTAAAGTTGTCAAAATGTATGATAAATTTTTTTTTTTACTCTTTTTATGTAGTTTTTTATAAAACTCACTTGTTTCTTTTATATGTTTCAACATGCTTGCACTTTTGTAATTTTTTTTAATAAACTCACAAAACTCTAATTGATTTTGTGATGTTTTCTTAAACTGTAAGAGAGAAACATTGTAATTTTTACACCACGATAAAAATCCTTGATAATTATTTATCAATACCGTTTTTAAAACATAATAGGCAAGCACGCTTGTTCTTTCCTTATATAAGTTTAATCTAATTAACCTACTTTTTTCCGTTTCTAAATATAAATCTTGGTATGTTAAACCCATGAAATCAAGACTTTTCACCAGTTGAAAAAAGCTAAATGTTTTTTCAAAATTAATAAAGAACTCCGCATTAGAGAGAAATTCGTCAATGTCATTCTTATTTTTTAATGAAATAAAACTACAAAACAACGCATTTGATATTTGAGCCCAAAATTCTGTATATGATTCAAATAAATTGACATCAGATTTTACCTTAAATATATCTAAAATAAAATTATGTGGTTCATTATTATTCATATCTGAAAAATCCAAACCAAAATTATGAAATGTTTCATGAACAAAAACCTTAAACCATTCTTCTTTTCTAAATATTACTATTTCTGAATCTTTAGGACACGTAGTTGTAAAAGCGGTATTCACATGAATTTGGTCAAGAATATAAATATTTGAACTTGGTAGTTTTTTTTCGAGAGAAGTAAAGTAAAAATATACTGCCAATGTATTCGCGCACTGTTTTGAAGAATGTTTGTTTATTATGTGTAACCACATAATAATGGAATCAATATATTTATTGTAAATGTCAAATTTTAACTCTACATTATCACATTCAACTATGAAATGTATCTTTATATTTCTGCCATAGAGAGAAAAATGGTATGTTAATTCGGTCATAGTTGTTTCATCAATATGTTTTCGCACTGCTTCAGGAAAACTATTTGAACTGAATATCTTTGGCCAAGATATTTGTGTAGGTGTTACAATTTTTTTTGTTGTAACATTAAAATATTTACCATTTTTTTTCAATGTTTTTAAATAATTGTAAGCATTTAAAATGTCCTTGTAAAAACCAATTAGTATGTCATCTGTTCGTTTATTTTGTCTAGTATTATTTACGTGTTTATAGTCTGTAAAAAATAACATAAGCTCTTTACTATTTTTGGTTAACTTCATATACTATATTATTTTATAATTTAATAAATATCTTTTTTTTCTTTATTTTATAAAATGAATGTTTTTTTTATTTTATGTGGAATAGTATTTATTGTTATTCTAACTTTATTAATTTTTAATAATTTAGCTTAATTTTTGTTAATGTAATATATATGGATAAAACATTGATTATAGTTTTAGGAATTATTCTTTGCTTTTTAATCATTTTGAATCATATAACAATTATATCAACCAATTCTTCGTCTACTAGTTCATCCACAAACGCTTCGTGTTCTCAAACTGCTTTCGGTTGTTGTCCTAACGGCGTTGATTCTAAAGTAAATTTTTATGGAACAAATTGCCCTGGATATAATCCAGGACCAGGATATTATCCTTCTCAATATATTCCACCCCGTGTGACAGGTCCCGCACCAATTGGTGGTTGCGCAGGAACAAGATATGGTTGTTGTCCAAATAATAATACTCCGAAAATAAATCCACAAGGAAGCAATTGTGTCGTAAAACAATAAATATTATATTTATTTATAGTAAATGGAGAGAAATAAAGAAGAAATTGAAAATCCCGTAAGTTCAACAGAAAGCACTGTTTTAAATATTAATGAAGAATTAATGGAAGAACCTATTAAGGAAGAAGAACCTATTAAAGAAGAAGAACCTATTAAATCTAATCATATTATTAAACCACTCGCTGAGTTATTTTTAGAATTTATTAACACAAAAAATGATTTCAATATTGTTTTAAGCAAAACAACCATAGATACATTATGCAAGATCATAAATTTAAAACCCACATTTTTAAATGACATTGAAGAAATATTATTAGAGGTAATTAAGGATGGAAAAATTGACTCAAAAGATTTGCCTGAATTAATATCAATAATTCAAAAACTTTATGAAACAATTTACAATATAAAGGATAAAAAACTTACTGGTGATTCTATAACGGTTATGTGTGCTGACCTTTTAAAAATTATGGTTTATTTCTTAGTGAAAGAGAGAAGAATTAAAGTCGACGAAGAA